>Ga0154020_10007919_pt1 | contig 12359 bp, 12 predicted proteins | sample Klosneuvirus_201_FD_109709 | JGI IMG/M metagenome (GOLD analysis project Ga0154020, IMG submission 109709) | Active sludge microbial communities from wastewater, Klosterneuburg, Austria - Klosneuvirus_20160825_MG | ecosystem: Engineered > WWTP > Aerobic digester > Activated sludge | place... | reverse complement strand
TGAACGGCTGCTTCTTGAGAATCGCGATCTGCGCTTCGAGCAGCTCCGGGAAATTGTGCGGCAGAATGCGCGAGGACATGCCGACCGCGATGCCTTCGGTGCCCAGCATGAGCAACACGGGCAACTTCGCCGGCAGCGTCACCGGTTCCTTGTTGCGCCCGTCGTAGCTCGGGACGAATTCGGTCAGCTCGTCGTTGAAGATTTCGTTGCGCGCCAGTTCGGTGAGACGGCATTCGATGTAACGGGACGCCGCCGCCGGGTCGCCGGTGAAGATGTTGCCGTAATTGCCCTGGCCCTCGATGAGGTAACGCTTGTTCGCCAGCACCACGAGCGCGTCGCTGATCGAAGCGTCGCCGTGCGGATGATACTGCATCGCGTGACCGACGACGTTGGCGACCTTGATAAAGCGTCCGTCGTCCTTTTCCTTCAACGCCCAGAGAATGCGGCGTTGCACCGGCTTCAAGCCGTCTTCGAGATTCGGAATCGCGCGGTCGCGAATGACGTAGGACGCGTATTGGAGAAAGTTCGTGTCGACGCGGCGGTGCAGCGGGAGATCGATCTTGCCCGGCGCGAAGGGCACATGCGCGATGGCCGCGACTTCCTCGGCCTGCACGTGAGATTCCTCTGCGGCGCTCTCGCCATTGACCTTCTTCGGCGTCATTCCGCGCGGCGCCGGCGGCGTCATGTCCGAGCCGTTGCCATTCCCGTTTCCGTTCGATTTCGAGTCACTCATGGTTCAACTGAAAATTGGGCTGCGGCGGAGACAACTCACGCCGTCAGTCGCGCATGGAGATAGCCGGAAGCCGCGTGGGAGAAAAGCTTTCTCTTGAAGGCGCAGGGTCCCCGCCCGAGTGGATTCTGCCGGAACGCGAACTGCCTCGTGAAGGTCTGTCGCAGCCGGCGTGAGTCGATTCCGATCTCACCAAGCCGAATGGAGCGGACTCACCCCCGCTGCTACGCCCAAAGGAATTCCGCCTCTTTACCTCATGCCCATCTCTTACGATGACAGTGTGTATGTTGAAGATGCCCGACAGCCGTTTGTCCGCGCCGAGCGCCGAAGTGATTTCGTCGACCAACTTTTTCGTGCCCATGACGTTGAAGAGCGACGCGCGCGTGATGGAGATGGCGTTCGATGCGTTGCGCGGCGCGTTCGAGGAGGTGAAGTCGTATCTGCCCCGGCTGGAACCAACCATCCAGGGCGTGGAACTCGTTTCCTTCGATGCCTCCGTGCCGACCGGACTCGCCAGTGTCGGCGTCGCTTTGCGCGGCAAGGATCACCAGATCGACCTCACCTTCGCGCTGCGGTGTCCGATTCCCGCCCAGCTCGATTTCTGGGAACGCATCAAACTAATCGCGGCCGTCTACGAACATCTTGGCGTCCTTGTTTCGCTCTTCGAAGGTCGGAAGGGAATCGATCTCTACCTTGATGAAGCGCGCCTCGAGCAACCGAAGTCCGAGGCGGCGGCGCTGCGGGTTGCTTCGTAGCACTCAGCGCTTCGCTTCGTCCAGACGTCCGGCGGCGTAAGCCTCGAACACCCGGCGAATCTCATCCCGCACGCGCCGAAACACGGCGAGCTTCTCCTCTTCCGATCCCGTTGCATGCGCCGGATCGTCGAATCCCCAGTGATGCCGGTTCAACTGGCCGGGAAAGGTCGGGCACACCTGGTCCGCGTTGCCGCACACGGTGACGACTGTTTCCACGGGTTGATTGAGAAACTCGTTCAGGTGCTTCGAATGGTGGGCGGAGATGTCGATCCCGATTTCCTTCATCACCTGAATCGCGAGCGGATGGACGTAACCCGCCGGTTTCGATCCGGCGCTGGCGACTTGGAACTGGCCCTTCGACGCTGCGCGCAGCAGGCCTTCGGCGAGATGGCTGCGGCACGAGTTACCGGTGCAGAGGACGAGAATGAGAGGGGAGGGGTTGCTCATGAGATTTTCGAAAGGGGTTTGAACTGGATGGCCTGTGGATTGAACGCCGCGAGGCCTTGCGGTGGACGTTTGCATTGATCCTCGGCAAGACACGCTGTGTGCCGCGCACCGAGATTGAAGATGAGTTCCGTGTCGGTGGCTTCGACGGCGGAGACCGGGAACTGGCTGATCCAGCCGGCCTCGTATTCCACATCCACGTCGAGTGTGTCGTTCTGCAGCAGCGCCGCCGCCTTCGTGAGGATGCCCAGCAGCTTTCCGGCGTTCAGTCGGTGATGGAAATCCTCCGCGACCCAGACTTGCAGCCGGCAAAACGCATCGTTGCGCAACGTGCCGCCGCAGTCGACGAAGCGCTTTTCGATGCGCGCCACTTCGGTGACGTGCGCGTGCGCGGGCACACGGGTGCCGTCGGGCAGGACGAAACGGAGGTTCAGGTCGGGATGCCGACCGAGGAGCGATTTGAATTCATCGAGTTTCATAAAATCAGCAGCTGGTTCCCTTCGCGCCGCAGCAACCGGGTTCGCGCACGCCACAACAGGCCGGCACCGCCAGCCACGCGCCCAGCACCGGCCCGGCGAGATACACCCAAAGATGTTCGAGATGCCCGCTCACCACGGCGGGAGAAATCGATCGCGCGGGATTCATCGACGCTCCGCAAATCGGCCCGGCGAACATCGCCTCCAGCGCAATGACGGCGCCGATGGCGATTCCCGCCGTGATGCCTTTCTCTTTCGCGCCCGTCGAGACGTTCAGCACGACCAGCATCAGGATGAAGGTCAATACGACCTCGAGTATGAAACTCTGCATCGCCGTTCCGGCTGGCAACGTCGCTCCCAGCTTGGCGTCCGTCGGAAATAGCACGCGCAACAATCCACTCGCGGCGAACGCGCCGGCCAGTTGCGCGACCACGTAGCCCGGCACTTCACTCCATGGGAACCGTCGGGCGAGGGCGAACGCCGTCGTCACAGCCGGATTCATGTGCGCGCCGCTCACGTCGCCAAAGGCGTAGATCATCGCTAGTACGATCAGGCCGAACGTCAGCGCGATGCCCGCATGAGTAATTGCGCCGTTGCTGGCGTTGTTGATCACGATCGCGCCCGTGCCGGCGAAAATCAGGGAGAACGTTCCGAAGAATTCCGAGAGAAGTTTCTTTTGCATGCGGTCGGTGGAGGTGGATCAGGAAAAGCCACGGCAGCAGGCGCCGTCCTCGCGTTCGTCGAGGCGCTTCTTCAGCCGGTCCGCGTCGCGGCGGAGCAGGGGAGCGCTGGCGAGCTCGTCGGCGAAGAAATCAAACACGCCCTTGAGCAGCCGCTTCGCCTCGGAGTTCAGCGCGTAGTAAACCCACTTGCCCTCCTTGCGAGTCGTCACGAGATCCGCCTCGCGAATCACCTGCAGGTGGGTGGACAGCGTGGACTGGGTGACGCCGAGAGCATCGCTCAGCTCGCAGACGCACAACTCGCCGCTGCGCAACGCCGAGAGCACGCGCACCCGGGTCGGGTCCGCGAGCGCCTTCGCAGCGAGAACGAGCTCGTTCATTGGTGCGGAACGTATCGGTATTGGCCGATGTGATCAAGTGTAGTTCTGGCGGAGGAGAGGTTTCATTGATTCACCGATTCGTGACGAACCCTCCATGTTCCCGACACATGCTTGAGGCGTAGTGTCCTCGTGATGCGCGTGAAGCGGTTCGCGACAGTGGCCTGGCGAGGCTTGGGAGTCGAACGGCCCGCGCACGTCATCCACGGCGTCGCCAAACGTCGCGGGCTCTTTTCCTGCCTGGCCACTCCCTGTGGCTTGCGTCGTACGTAATCGACACGCCCTGGCTGCCGGCGCGGCCAGGGCGCTTCTTTTTCTTTGATGATGTGCCGGCGCCAGCATCCGGCCGAATCGATCTTGAGTTTTGACCTCGGCGCGTTCGTCGGCATTATCGCCGCATCGCATGGACCTCATCGAACTTTCCTGGCCGGCCGTCGCCGCTCTGCCGAAGGATACGCCGGTCGTCTTTCCCATCGCGGCGCTGGAACAGCATGGTCATCACCTCCCGCTCTATACCGACAGCTTCCTGCTCGGCGAAGTCATCCGCCGCGCGAAGGAGCCGCTCGCCAGCAAGGTTCTCTTCGCGCCGCTGACCTGGCTGGGGAATTCCGACCATCACCTCGATTTCGCCGGGACGCTCTCTGCCGCACCGCGTACGTATCTCGATCTGCTGAACGGTCTCGCGGAGAATTTCATCCAGCACGGTTTCAAGCGGCTTGTCTTCATCAATGGTCACGGCGGCAATGACGTTCCCGGTCGGCAGGCCGTCTTCGAGCTCCGCCAGCGTCATCGCGAGCGCGATGACTTGCTGTTCCTAATCGGCACCTACTGGAGTCTCGGCGCGAAGCCGTGGGAGAATTTTCCGTCGCTCCACCAGCGCGAGATGGGGCACGCCTGCGAATGGGAAACGTCCATGATGCTTCGGATCACGCCGAACCTCGTCGGCGATTACCGCGCTGCGAAACCGGTTGAGCCCGGCGAGCCGTTCACGCCGGCGTCGCGCGGATGGATCACGAAGGATCGTTCCGGCCCCGGTCACATTGGCTCGCCGCACCTGGCGTCAGTGGAGAAGGGCGAGCATTTGTTCAGCGTGTTCGCGACGGATGTCGTTTCGCTGCTGGAACGCGTCGTGCGCTGGGACGGCAAATCGTGGAACGGCTGACCTCGCGTGAACACCGCCAACGACACTTCGGCCCGCGCGCCTTCCTGGAAATGGATCATCTGCGGCCTGCTGCTGCTCGCCTCGGCGATCAACTACATGGATCGGCAGACGCTCGCGAACGCGTCCGTGCGCATCAGCCGCGAGTTCAATCTTTCGCAGGAACAGTATGGCAACGTCGAAGCAGTGTTCGGCTACGCGTTCGCGGCGGGTTCGCTCGTGTTCGGCTGGATGGCGGATCGCTTCTCCATCCGCTGGCTCTACGCCGTGGTGCTCGCGCTTTGGTCGATGGCCGGGTTCGTCACCGGCTTCGCGAAGGATTACGATCAACTGCTGCTCTGCCGCGTGCTGCTCGGATTTTTCGAGGCCGGTCACTGGCCTTGCGCCATTCGGACCACGCGGCTGCTGCTCGATGAACGCCAGCGGTCGATGGGGAACAGTCTTCTTCAGAGTGGCGCATCGGTTGGCGCGATCATCACACCACTGGTGATGCGCTTTCTCATGACGGAAGACACTTCAACCTGGCGTATCCCGTTCTTCGTCGTTGGCGCGGTGGGACTACTTTGGATCATTCCGTGGCTGGTCATGTTGAAAGGTCACGACCTGCGCGCTCCAGCGCCCGCTGCTTCTGGCGGTTCAGCGTCGGGATCGTTTTTCAAGATCGTCTTCAGCCGGCGCATGCTCATCGTTTTCTTCGTCATCGCGTCCATCAACGCCACGTGGCAAATCCTGCGCGCCTGGATGCCGAAGTTTCTCCAGGAAGGCCGAGGCTATACCGAGGCGCACGCGCTTTACTTCAATTCGGTTTGGTTTGCCGCGACGGATGTCGGTTGCATTGCGGCGGGTGCGCTCGCGGTCTGGCTGGCGAAACGTCACTTCTCCGTTCATGCCGCGCGAGTTCTGGTCTTCGCCGGATGCGGAGTGCTCTGCGCATCGGCGTCACTCGTGCCGTGGCTGGGACACGGCTGGCTGTTGCTACTGTTGCTTTCTGTGGCCGGAGCGGGCGCGCTCGGCGTGTTCCCGATTTACCATGCCTTCACGCAGGACATCTCGTCCGAGCACCAGGGCAAGATCACCGGGTTTGCTGGCGTAGCCGCGTGGATTATTCCGTCCTTCCTGCAAAAGGGCTTCGGCTGGCTGGCGGATCGCACCGGCTCGTTTGACCTTGGCTTTGCGCTGGCGGGATTGCTCCCGCTCATCGCCGTCATTCCTATCTGGCTGTTTTGGAAGAACACAAACTCGTCCCCAGCGAAATTATGAACACGGCTATGCTTGATCGCCTGCTGAACAATTCTTCGAGTGCCTCCTCTCCCGCCCTTCGGGCACCCTCTCCTCCATGCAATGGAGGAGAGGGATGGGGAGAGGAGGAACGTTCATCTTCGTCCCGGATGTCGATTGCCCGCGAAGCAAAGTTGTCCCGCCGTTCCTTCCTCGCCACCGCTGCCACCGCCACGGCCGCGCTTGCGGCGGCTCCTTTGCATGCCGCCCAACCAGCACGCCGCAAGACCATCGCGCTCATCGGCACGGAAGTCCGCACGCACTCGCACGCGCAACATTTCCTCGATCGCTTCCTGCTCGGTTACACGTGGGGGGGCGTCTGGCGAAAGCCCGACGTCGATCTCGTCTCGCTCTACATCGATCAGTTTCCCGACGCAGACCTCGCGCGCGGCACGGCGAAGCGTTTCAACGTCCCGATTTACCCGACCATCGCCGATGCCCTCACGCGCGGCACGGGCAAGCTCGCGGTCGATGGCGTCGTCATCATCGGTGAGCACGGGAAGTATCCGAAGAACGAGAAGGGGCAGACGCTTTACCCGCGCTACAAGTTCTTCAAAGAGATCGTGAAGGTCTTCGAGGCGAGCGGCCGCAGCGTGCCGGTCTTCAACGACAAACATCTCTCCACCGACTGGCGCGAATGCGTCGAGATGGTCGAGGATTCGCGGCGATTGAAGTTCCCGTTCCAGGCCGGCTCGTCGCTGCCGGTGACGAAGCGCACGCCCAGCATCGACATGCCGCACGGCACGCCGCTCAGCGAGAGTGTGTGCGCGGCGTACGGCGGGATGGACAGCTACGACATCCACGGTCTCGAAACCGCCCAGTGCATGTCCGAGCGGCGGAAGGGCGGGGAAGTCGGCATCTCGCGCGTGCTCGCCTTGCGCGGCGCGAAGATGTGGGACCACGCCGCCGGCCGCGAATCTACCAAGCGCCTGCTCACGGCCGCGCTGGTGCGCAGTCACAATCTGCCGGTGAAGAACGGTTACCCGACGGACACGGTCACGTTCGAGTGGGCGCGCGAAGTGTTTCCGGAAGGCTGGGCGTACTTCATCGATCACCGCGATGGCTTCCGCACGACGCTCTTCATGCTTGGCATCCGCGACTTCAACTACGCGGGGCTGAACAGTCGCACCGGCGAAATCATCTCGTGCCAGATGTATCTGCCGATGCCGACGCACGGCTCGACCACGGCGGACTTCTTCAACCCGCAGATCCGCCACATCGAACGCATGGTGATGGAGAACCGCCAGCCGTATCCGCTGGAGCGCACGCTGCTCACGTCCGGCATGACGCTCGCGGGCGTGGAATCGTTCCACCGCAACGCCGCCGTCGAGACGCCCGAGATGGCCGTGCGCTACACGGTCGGGAGGGAATCTTATTTCTGGAGGGATTGAGATGAAGGTTGTCGTCCTGCTCGGCTTGATACTTTGCGCGCTCGGTTGTTCTCGAGCTCCGTCGACGATCGTGGTCAGCGAGAGCATTTCCTGGCAGATACTTGGCGAGCAGGATTCAAAGGTGACGGGGCGCGGAAGCTCCACTTTGACGTTCAGCAACGCGACGTCACAAACGATGTCCGTCGCGCTTGCAGGAGGACCGCTCAGCTACCTACAAGATTCACGTGGCTGGAGCTCCTCTGCTAAGATTGAAGTCTTCGCTCCAATTCCCGAAGAAGTCAGCAGGTTATTTCCTTGTGAGTTCCAAGCGGGACAGGCGATTTCAGCGACGTTTCCGTCCGGTGGAAGGGCTGCCAGGGGGAGGCAGCAGAAAGTGAAAGTGGCGCTGCAGATCGCTGGGGTTGCGGTAGAGATCGAAGGGCCGGTGGAATTCGAATTCAAATGATGGCGATCGAGCCCGCAGGGACGTCTCGGTTCATCCGTGGAAGCTTCTAAGCTGGCCGTGCTCTACACGGTGGGGAAGGAGTCGTATTTCTGGAGGGATTGAGGCGCGTCGTGTGCCTCGCAGAGCGAGGCCATGAGGGTAGCCGTGGGCTTCAGCCCGCGGTTTTGCGCAGTGGAGCAGCGCCGCGGAGCGACGCATGAGTGGATGTGGGTAACAACACTCCGTCAAAGTCTCAGCCGTCGCGCCGCGACGGGAACGCATCTTCCGAGGGGTTCCGTGGACTTAAGTCCACGGCTACCATCGCCGGTCGCTCCGCGACTGGCAGGAAACTGGAAGCGCGCAAACATCCGAACTCCAGCGGCGTTCCACCTTGCCAAACGGAGGGGCGGATGATTTCGTTTCGAGCATGGACGGGTTAGTGACAATGTGCTGCAACGAACACGGCCCTCGCGCCGTGTTGCCATCTGCGTACCCCGTATGACCGGACAATTTATGAAACCATTCCGACGTATCATCACCACCGTTGTCTGCCTCGTCGTCGCTTTCATCGCCAACGCAGGCGATCAACCCAATGCCGACGGCAAATGCGCAGCAAATCAACCAATTGCTGTAGAACTGAAACCTCTCCAAGGAACATGGGAGGGAGTTATGGTGGGCCATGAGAAGGATGGCAAAATCACCATCACGATCACCAGCAACGCACTCCATTTTCACCGGGACACGAACTTTTGGTGGAAGACGACAATGACACTGCCCGCAGGCACAAACCCAAAGCAGTTACACGCCACCATCACAGATTCCGCAGGTAAGGATAGCATCGGCACAGTGGTCGTCGCCATCTTCAAGGTTGAGGCCGAGACATTGACCTTGGCCACTGGTAACGGTGACGGTGAGGCGCCAAAGGGCTTTGAAGCCACTGGGCTGAATCGCTACGAACTCCGGAAGGTCGAGCCGCAAAAGACGACGGGTGGGAGCGGACTGGGCTCGTCTGTCCTCGAAGGACACGAGCTTGCCACCTTGTTTGTTACACAGGCTGGAATTGCCCAATCCACCGGCACCTTTACCGACTCCCGCGATGGGCAAACGTATAAAACGATCAGCTATACAAATGCTTTGACGGGCACCACGGTTACTTGGATGGCCCAAAACCTGAACTTCAAAGTGCCGGGGAGCTACGCTTATGACGACAAGGAGAGTAATCGAAAGGAGCTTGGCTTGCTTTACACCTGGGAAGCAGCGAGTAACGCCTGTCCTAAGGGGTGGCATGTTGCAACGGACAGCGAATGGTCCATGCTGGTGACTCAATTCGGTGGAATGGACAAAGCCGGCGATGCCCTGAAAGGCGTCAGTAGCTGGATAGAAGACGGCAACGGCTCGAACAGCAGCGGGTTTGACGGGCTTGCGGGGGGTATTCGCAGAAATGGTGGTTATGACGTCCTGGGTGTGATGGGTTTCTGGTGGACATCCACCCCCTCGGGTGAGGAGGGTAAAGCTTGGGGATGGAACTTCAGTTATGGTGGCCCTGGGAAAAAACCACTTAAAACAAAAGCGTTCCGTTTCGATAGCTCTGTTTCTCACGCAAAATCTGTTCGTTGCGTCCGGGATTGATTAGTTGATTTAGCTAACCCAGCCATCGTGTTGCGGTTGCCATCGTGCCCTCCCGCCGTCCGCCCCGCCAAGCGCGTGTTACAGCGCCGTGGGTGCGGCATCTTTGTAGAAACAGAAACCCGGAGATTCCCCAGCCCCGTAGGGGCGGCATCTCCGAAACATGTCGCTCCTACGGAGCTAAGATTATTCGATGGGAGGAGGTTCTACAAATATCCCGCCCCTCACGGGGCTGAACCCATCGTCCTTACGCGAACAACTCCCGGATTGCCTTCCTGTGTCCGTCGCGCGTGACGTAGAAGGGGCGTTTCTCCACGTCGTAGGCCAGCTTCGGTGAGGTGCCCATCGCGGCGTTCCACCTTGCCAAACTGAGGGGCGGATGATTTCGTTCCGAGCATGGAAAGGCGAATAACCATGCGCGGCAGTGAACCCGGTCATCGTGCTCCAGCTGTAGGTGCAATCCGTCGCGGACGAGGCACTCAACTTGGATCGCTACCTCAACAATCTATGCGAAAAAAATCAGTTCAATCAGCTCAACTGGCCAGTGCTCCAACACGCGAGGAGAAGCGCGCGTATTTAAGTCAGAGTGACGTCCCGAATACGGCACTGTCTCAAGCATTGAGGGTCGCGCAGGCAATCGTCGAGAACTACGGAAGTAAACCGTCCACACCGCTTGAAGTAGGTGAGGCTTTAGACATGACACCGACATCAGGGGGGTTCCGGAATCTTTGCGGTGCTTCAATCGCCTTCGGACTGACCGAAGGAGGATACAACGCTATTTCTATTTCGATTACGCCGCTTGCGGAAAGAATACTAAAGCCAGAAACAGAAGGCGATGATCTGGTAGCGAAGCGCGAAGCATTCCTGCTTCCGCGCATTATTCGGGAGTTTTTGGAAAGATATGATGGGAGCCAGTTGCCGGTTGTGAACATAGCCAAAAATGTTCTGGAGAAAATGGGGGTTCCACCTCAACGAACAGACGACATACATGATCTCATTCTCACCGGGGCGACTGAACTGGCTCTAATCCGCGAAATCAAAGGTAAGCGATTTGTTCAACTTAAAGGAGTCGGAGGAAGCAATCCGCCCCACTCAGACCAATCACAGATTGAAGAAACTGGCGATGAACCAATTCAGCAATCGCCACCATCGACCATGCTGACGGGAGTTTCACCGTTGCCGCCTCTTCCAAATCGCACTGGAAATAATCGGGTCTTTGTCACTCACGGGAAAAATCGAGCTTTAGTGGCACCGATCAAGCGACTCTTGGAATTCGGTCAGATGCAAGCCGTTGTCTCTGTTGAGCAACAATCAGTCTCAAAGCCAGTTCCTGACAAGGTCATGGACGATATGAGGTCTTGTTCGGCTGCGATCATCCATGTCGATGATGAGGTCAGGCTCATGGACACCTCTGCCACAGAGCATGTCATACTCAATCCGAATGTTCTAATTGAGATTGGCGCAGCTATGGGGCTCTACGGGAGGTCGTTTATTCTACTGGTTAAGGAGGGAACCCGGCTTCCCTCCAATCTCCAAGGACTGTTCGAAGTCCGCTATAGTGGGGATACTCTGGATGGCGATGCGACAATTCGGCTGATGGAAGCAATCAACGAGTTGAAGAAGAGTGCCGAGGCTAAGAAAGGCTAACGAGCGCAGCGCGGTTCTAAAGCGGCGGTCATGGTGTGGCTGGTGAGCAATCGACAAGGATCACCCAAACAACTCCCTGATCGACTTCCCATGCCCGTCCCGCGTGACGTAGAAGGGGCGTTTCTCCACGTCGTAGGCGAGCTTCGGTGAGATGCCCATCGCGGTGTACATCGTCGCGTGCAGATCCTCGATCACCACGCGGTCCTTGATCGTCTTGCACGGACGCTCGTCCGCAGTGAGGCCGTGCAGGTGGCCGCGCTTCATCCCGCCGCCGAAGAGCAGCACGCTCCCCGCATCCGTGAAGTGACGGTGCATGCCGTAGTTTTTGATGTCCTGAATCGTGTCCGGCACGTCCACCTGGTTTTGGATGGGCTTGCTCGGCTTGCCTTCCAGCATGGCGTCGCGGCTGAACTCGCTGGCCAGCACGATGAGCGTGCGGTTCAGCAGGCCGCGCTCCTCCAGATCCAGCACGAGCTGCGCGATGGGCGCGTCGATTGCCTGCTTCATGTTCACCAGCTTCTCGTGGCCGTGCTCGTGCGTGTCCCAGTTCAGGAACGGAATGTACTCGGTCGTCACCTCGATGTAGCGCGCGCCGACTTCCGCAAGGCGTCGTGCGAGCAAACAGCCGAGGCCGAAGCGGCCTATGGTGTTCTTCTCATACGAGCCGTCGCGGTTCTGGCCGGCCTTGGAAACCTTGGCGAGGTCCGTGATGCCGCCGGTGTATTTCGCGAGGTTCTCCTTCGGCTCCAAAGAGAGGTCGAACGCCTTGGCCGCGGGCGAGCTGAGCAGGCGATGCGCGTTGTCCATCGAGCGCAGCAAGGATTCGCGTTGATAATCGCTGCCGTGCTTCATCACCGGACTTTCGGCGAGCAGCTTGCGGTAGAACTTGTCGCGGTTCTCGAAGCGGCCGGGCGTCATGCCGCCGGGCGGGCGCACGCTGTTCGCGGCGGCTTCAGGAAGCGGGATGTTGAACGGTCCGTATTCGCTACCGAGAAAACCGGCGGTGGTGAAGGCCTTGAGTTCCTCCGCCTCGCCGTTGTCGAAGCGCTGGCCGATGTTGATGAACGCGGGCACGGCCGGATTCAGCGGCCCGAGAGTGCGCGCCATGAAGGCGCCGATGTGCGGGCAGGCGACGGTTTGCGGCGGCTGGTAACCGGTGTGCCAGTGGAACTGATGCCGCGAATGGAGGATGAACCCGAGATCGCCCGCCGTGTAGCTTCGGATGAGCGTGCCGCGATCCATCACGCTGGCGATGCGTTCGAGGCCTTTCGAGAACTTGATGTGGTCCACCTTCGTGTCGATCTGCGGGAAGGTGCTAAGTACGTCATTGGACTTGATGCCTTTCTCGAACGGCGTGTAGCGCTTCGGATCG
>Ga0154020_10007918_pt1 | contig 12360 bp, 7 predicted proteins | sample Klosneuvirus_201_FD_109709 | JGI IMG/M metagenome (GOLD analysis project Ga0154020, IMG submission 109709) | Active sludge microbial communities from wastewater, Klosterneuburg, Austria - Klosneuvirus_20160825_MG | ecosystem: Engineered > WWTP > Aerobic digester > Activated sludge | place... | reverse complement strand
CGACGCCGGCGCGAAGGTGATGATCAGCTACCGCGGTAAGGGCTTCAATCGCGCTGCGCCGAAGAACAAGCAGACGATCGAGAACTACGCGCGCGAAGGTCGCATCAAGGCGAAGCTCGGCTCGCAGGTCCTGCAGTTCGATGGCGACAGCGTCACGCTCGCACTCGGTGATGGATCGCAGAAGCGCTATCCGAATGAAGGCGCGTTTGTCCTGATCGGCGCGGATCCTCCGGTGTCGTGGCTCGAGAAGATGGGCATCCGCTTTGTCGAGCGCCCGCATCAGCATCAGATGGGCAAGAGCGACGACATCGTGCGCCGCTTGAACGGTCGCGCGATGGGATGCGCCGAGGACGCGGCGCGCGCAGCGGCGGCGATCCTCGGTGGCTCGACGGGAATCCAGCCGTCGAACCCCGCGCCCGCGCGTCCCGAGCTCGCGGTGTCGTTGCCGATGCCGATGGGCGAGCAGCAGGTCAGCGGTCCGCGCAAGTGGCTCCGCTCGGCTACCAGCATCTTCTCCGCGAAGTCGCACACGAACCCCAGCATCAACATGAACACCGGCGCGTCGAACCCGATGCCGCGCGCGCAGACGCCGGGTCTGCCGCCGCCGACGCCGGGCACGCGTGGCAAGAAGCTGCCCGCGCCGGTCCCGCTGTCCGAGTTCGCGATGCGGAACAAGAGCAGCGTCAGCACGAGCAACCCGAACGACTCGTCGGGGTTCGGTCCGCGCGCGAACACGAACCACACCGGCATCCATCGCGGCGATGGCCGTCGCGATGCACTGTCGGCCGGCGAGCGTACGCGCATCCTGCGCATGCTTCGCGATGAAGGCGGCCGCCTCGCCGACGAGGATTCGCAGGTGTTCATCGGCACGGCGCCGAGCCCCGCGCAGTCGTACGACTTCGACTTCGAGGATGACTCTCCGGCGAACCCGCCGCCGCCGATGGTGCGTCCCGACGTGCCGGCGAAGCCCGCGGTGGTCGTGGGTCTCGCGCAGGCGCAGGCGGGCAAGGCCGCGCGCACGAAACGCTCGACGGCAGCGCCGCCGCAGGCGCAGCGACCGAATCCACCCCCGCGCCCCGCAGGCAACACGCGTCCACCGCCGCGCCGTCCGGTTCCGCAGCCGTTCAGCGACGAGCCCACGCGTCAGGTCGACAGCGACGTCATCGCCGCCCTGCGCAACGATCAATCGCCCGTTCGCCAGAAGGCGCCGACGTTCCTGCCATCGTCACTGCCGCGCGTCGAGGAGCCCACGCGCATGGCGAACGTCGACGCGCACCTGTTCGACGACAGCCCGTTCAACGACGACAACCCGGATCACGCGACCACGCTCGATCCGCACTTCGACAAGTTCATGAAGTCCGCGCCGAAGACGGACATCCAGCAGAACAACATCCCGTCGACGGGGTTCGAAGAGAACGAAGCGACGCGGATGGCGAACGTCGACGGAATCGCCGCGATGGAGCGCGCGCGCAAAGCGAATCAGCTGCCGCCCGAAGAGAGCACCCGTGCGGTGAACATCCGCAACGATCGCCCGATGTCCGACGTCGATTGGGATCTGGACTGACGCCGTGAGCTCAGCTGGCAAGTCCGACGAATGTCGGACGCGCAGCAGCGCCGCAGGCGATGCGCAGGTAGAAGACAAGCCGGCGCCTAGCGGCATGTCGAACAAGCCGATCCCGAGCGGCATCGAGGACACGATCGCCGCGCCACCGAGCGGGATGCCCGATCCCTCGACGCCCGACATCGGTGACACGCTCCCCGCGCGCGATTCGCAGATCCCGCCCGAGCCGATGCTGCGGTCGTCGCGCTCGTCGATCCCTCCGATCCCCACGCATCGCTATCGCCACGGCGACGAGCTCGGCCGCGGCGGCATGGGCCGCGTCGTCGAGGCGTACGACACGCAGCTCGGCCGCACCGTCGCGTTGAAGGAAGTCAGCGTGCGCGGCAACAGCGTCGCGCGACGCTTCGTGCGCGAGATCGAGATCACCGCGCGACTCGAGCATCACGGCATCGTGCCGCTCTACGACTCGGGTACCACGCCCGATGGCCGCCCGTTCTACGTGATGCGGCGCGTGACCGGGAAGCCGCTCGATCAGGTGATCCAAGCATCGCGCGATCTCGACGCGCGCCTCACGCTGCTGCCCGCGATGCTCGCGGCGATCGATGCGATCGCTCACGCGCACAAGCGCGGCGTGATCCATCGCGATCTGAAGCCGACGAACATCCTCGTCGGAGAGCACGGCGAGACGGTGGTCATCGATTGGGGCCTCGCGAAGGTGATCGATGCCACCGAGGACGACGCGCTCGATGCGCTCGAGCCGGTGATCCCGGTGGCCTCGGACAGCCTGCAGACGCAAGTCGGCTCGGTGTTCGGCACGCCCGGGTTCATGGCGCCGGAGCAAGCGCGCGGCGAGGAGCTATCGGCGTCGACGGATGTCTACGCGCTCGGCGCGACGATGTACCAGCTGCTCGCGGGCAAGCCGCCGATGACGGGCAACAGCGCGACCGAGGTCATCGGCAAGACGCTGATGAACGAGATCAAGCCGCTGCCCGAGATCGTCGAAGGCGTGCCACCGGAGCTGATCGCGATCGTCGAGAAGGCGCTGTCGTTCGACGAGAAGGTTCGCTATCGCAACGCGGGCGAGCTCGCGGACGATCTGCGGCGCTTCCTCGACGGACGCCTCGTATCGGCGCACGACTACACGCGGCGGCAGCGCCTCTCTCGCTTCGTCCGCAAGCACCGAACGATCCTGGGAGTGATCGCGCTCGCACTCGTCGCGGTCGCAGCACTCGCGTGGTTCAGCGTGAGCCGAGTGATCGAGGAGCGCGACGCCGCGACCGAGGCGCGCAGGCAAGCGCTCGTCGAGAAGACGTCCGCGGAGCAAGCGCGCGATCGCCTTGCCGAGCGCAACGACGAGCTCGTGATCACGCAGGCGCGCTCGCTACTCGAATCGAATCCGACGCAGGCGATCTCGTTGCTCACCGAGATTGCCCCCACTTCGAAGCGAATCGCCGATGCACGCGCGGTGGCGCAGGCCGCGGTGGTGCGCGGCGTGTGGTGGGGCATGCAGGGCCCCGACGTGATGACCATCCGCGCGGAGCTGTCGCCGGACGGCAAGCAGCTCTTGCAGACCACGCGCGACAACGTGGTGCGCGTGTGGGATCTCGAGCGCAAGCGGCTCGTGATCGCGCGTCCGTATCCGATCCACGCGAACGCTCGCTGGGTACGCGAGAAGCGCGTGCTCGTGTTCACCGAGGACGCACCACCCGAGCTGCTCGATCCCGCCAGCAACACGAGCACGAAGCTCGGCACGGAGCTGATCGTCGAGGCGAACACCTCCGATGACGGAAACGCCGCGCTCGTCGTCGACAAAGCGGGTGCCGCCGCGCTGCTCGATCTATCGACGGGCGTGCGTACGCCGGTGTGGCCCGGGCACGTCGTGACCACGTCCGCGATCGCGCCCGATGGCTCGTGGTTCGCCCTCGCCGACAAGAGCAGCGTCGTCGCGATCGCCACGAACGGACCGGAGCTCGTGCATCGCCCGATCACGCAACAGCCACTGCTCGTGCTGTCGCCGAAGGGGCGGCTCGCGGTGCTCGAAGGCAACCGCGCGTTCGAGATCGCCGTGCAGGAAGGCGACTGGAGCGAGATCCCGGTGTCGACGGCGGGACAGATGCGCATGATCGCGAGCGCGATCTATCGCGAGGACACGCTCGAGCTGCTCGTGTTCGGTGGCGAAGTCCTCGGCTGGTCCAACGGCAAGCTGTTCTCGCGCGGTATGCAAATCGACACCATCACCGCCGGCCTGCGCGTCGCGGACAACGACGTCCTGCTCGCGGCGAGCGCGGAATCGAAGCTGCACCTGTTTTCCTCGACGATGAAGACCACGCTCGCATTCCCGACGGCGATGAGCCACATCCGCATCGTGGCGCGACCGGGCGTGAATCGTATCGTCGTGGTCGGAGACGGTCTGATCACGGGCCTCGAGCTCGCGAACGTGTTGCCCACGCAGCTGCCATTCCCGGTCGGCACGAACATGGCGTTCGCGAGCGACGACACGCTGTTCACGTGGCGCAACCTGAACGAGCTCGCGTGGGGCAGCGTGCACGGCGAGCCGCCGACGAAGATCTCGATCGACGACATGTCCTCCACGACGCCGATCGGGCTCGACGCTTCGTCGGGGCGCGTCGCGATCCGCCAGGAGGATGCACGTGGTGTTCGCATCCTCGTGATCGCGAAAGACTCGTCGGCGCCAGCGGAGATCGTCACCGTTCCGTCGGGCCAAGACCCATGGGCCACGCTGCTGCGCGGTAACGCCATCATCTTCGGCAAAGGCGAGACGGCGTCTGATGGCCGCATCTTCGCGCAGATCGGAACCGCCGACGCGCGCGAAGTCGCGAAGCTCGACGGCGCGGTGATCGGCAGCGCTCCGATCGGCCCGCTCGAGTTCGCCGCGATCAGCGCGAACGGCGAGGTCGTCCGCGGCAACATCTCTACCGGCGAGCTCCGGCGCGTGAACGTCGCGGCGGGCAAGGCGATGTTCGTGGCCTCCGATCTCGGGACGCGCGTCGTCGTGGTCGTCGATTCGCGCCTCTACCTGTGGACGCGTGATGTCGTCGAGATCACCCGCTTCGACAAGTCGATCCAGCGCGTCGATGTGCTGCCCGATGGGACCGCGATCGTCATGCTCGTCGATCGCGACACGCTGCGCGTCTCGCTCGTCGCCGGCGCGAAGCCCACGCGCCTGCTCGGCCCGTCGCAGTACGATTCCGTCCTCGACTCCGACGGCAAGATCCTCGCCGGCATGACGACGGGTTTCCAGATCGGGATGATCGATCTCGCCTCGGGGGCGCGCTGGTCGTTCCCCGCCGCGCACGCGGGGCGGCCCTCGCTCACGCTGTCACCGCGCGGCCACTACATCGTGCAGGACACGTTCGCGGGGCTCGTCGTGTGGACGTTGCCCGCGCCCGACGACGATCTCCCCGCGTGGATCGACGAGCAGACCACGGCGCGCATGGTCGGCGGCGTGCTGACCTGGCCCTGGCAGAACCACTAGCTAATCGAGGACCACGACGTCGGTCGTGAAGCACTGCAGCGCCATCAGGCTGCGCCGTTGCCAGCGGACCTCGGGGTTCGAGACGAACCGCAGCCGATAGCGCTGCTCCTCCGGAGACTCGAGGATCTCGGACACCCAGTTGACGAACAGCTTCATGCACGCGGCGTTCATGAACTCCAGGTCGCGCAGATCGATCTCGATCTCTTTCGCGGACACCCGAACCAGCTCGGCATGGAGGCGGGTCATCACGTCCCGCAACGGCGCGATCGCGTCGATGTCCGCATTGCCCGTGAACCGCGCCCGGCTGGCGTCCGTCCCGATCTCCGACTCGATGGCGAAGTCGCGGTTCTGGAAGCTGAGCGATTCCAATGCGGCCTCGTCGTCTTCATCCTAACGCCGATCGCGATAGGATGGCTTCGTGCTCGCTACCCAGATCCGACAGAAGGACAGCGTCTTCTACTTCTGCGCGTACCCGGTCGACGACATCCTCGACAAAGCACGGTTCATCAGTCGGTTCTACGCGGAGGGAATGGCCAGCCTCCCGGGCGACGAGGTCGCCGACGACGACGAGGTCGCGAAGTTCATCGCGAAGATCGAAGCGAGCGATGCCGCGTTCCAGCGCCAGCTGTCCAAAGCGAAGGTCAGCCAGATCCAGAACTTCTACGAGACGGCGGTCAGCCAGCCGCCCATCCCCGGCACGGTGCTGCTGTTCACCGACGAGAAGCTGAAGTTCGATCCGGTCAAGCCGTTCACGAACGTCGGCAACCTGTCCGAGCCCAAGGGCAAGTACCTCATCATCGACGGTCAGCACCGCCTCGCCGCGTTGCACTTCTTCCGCCAGCAGCGCCCCGACGACGCGCGCTCGATCACCGTCCCGTGCGTGATCTTCGACGGCAAGAGCGAAGACTTCGCGACCGAGATGTTCGTGATCATCAACTCGACGCCGACGCGCATCAACAAGTCGCACCTCGTCGATCTCTACGAGAAGGTCTCGTGGGCGGCGCCCGACAAGAAGTTCGCGGCGCGCATCGTCGACCATCTCTACCGCGAGGGCGACTCGCCGCTGCGCTACAAGATCAACCGCCTCGGCGGTCGCTCCAAGCAGGAGAAGTGGATCCTCCAGGCCGAGCTGTTCAACGAGCTCCATCGCTGGGCCTCGGCCGACTGGAAGAAGCTCGGCAAGAAGCAAAACCTGCCGCGCGAAGCAGAGCGCTACTACGAGATCGTGCGCGACTTCCTACGCGCCGCCGAGAAAGCCTGGGGCGACGCGTGGGGGCACGCGAACTACATGATCACGCGGCCGGTGACGATCAAAGCGATGCTGCGCGTGTGCGCGGACCTCGCCGCCGTGGACGCCGAGCCCAAGGACGAGCGCGTCAAGCGCTGGACGCGCCGGCTCGCGCCGTGGGAGGACCTCGCGCGTAGCTTCAAGCAAGAGGGCTTCTACGAGCGGTTCCCGGCGAAGGGGCAGGTCGAGCGCGTCGCGCGGATCCACAAGGAGCTCGGCGCGGCGGCGAAGATCGAGCGTCGCGGTAAAGACAAGAGCGACGACGACGAGTAGGTCGCTCGCCGACCGAGCAGCCGTCGATGACAGCGACGACCGATGCGCACATCGACCGAGCAACCGTCGACGACAGCGACGACCGATGCGCACACCGAGACTCCTGGTGCAAACGCTCGGGGCGTCCGGTATTCATGAACGATGCGTCGGGCGGTGGTGGCGGCGGTCTTGGTCGGCGCATGCCGCTCGACGAACGTCACGCCGGACACCGCGCCGCTCGCCGAGCCCGCCGCAGATCCGCCGCCTTGGTTCGGTGCCGCCGGCACGCCGCGGATCGCCGGCTCTCTCGTCGACGCGATGGGACATCCGCTCGCGGGAGCGATCCACCTTCGATTGTCCGCACCGGACGCGACGATCTGGGCCGGCATCGATCGCGAGGTCGGCGCCGACGGACACTTCGCGTTCGCGGCGCCGAGGGCTGGTCGCTTCACGCTATTCGCGACGGCGCCGGGGGCCACGTCGCGCGTCGTCGATGTCGATGCGCTGATGGCCGATGCAATCGACATCACCGTGTTCGCGTTTCCTTGCACGCCGCAGTCACGTGCGGTGCAGTCGGCGAGCGGTGATGCGATCGCGAATGCGCGGATCGATATCGCCGGAACGATCATCGCGCACACCGACAAACACGGCGGCTTCTCCGTCTGTGCGAATCGTCGGCCTCTGGTAGCCGCGATTCACGCGTCGGGGTTCGCGGCGACGACACGACAGATCGCGAGCACGCCCGACACGGTCACGCCGTCACGTCCGCATGTTCTCGACCGTGGGATCGTGATCCGTGGTCGGATCCTAGATGCAGCGGGCAACCCGCTACCGAACTTCGGCGTGCAACCACAGTTCGTCTACAAACCACAGATGTCCCACGGGTCTCCATCCGTGCCCGACGTGCCGCTTGTCGTGACCTCCGATGCGGATGGCAGGTTCGTGTTTCGCGAGCTGTCCGAGACGGATCCGGGAACGCCGAATGGGGCTGCGTACACGGCGATCTCGTTTCAAGGGGACGACATCGAACATCACCACGGCGCGTTTATCGGAGCCCAGGTGAACGACGAGCTCGTGCTCCGGCGCGGCCTCCACCAGCCAGACCTAGGACTCGATCGGATGCTCGAGGACATGCAGCCGGTCCGGTGGACGGTGCGTGGTCGCGCGACCCGCGACGGCCAGCCCGTGCCGGATGCGGAGATCAGCCGCACCGAGATAAACATCAGGCCTCGAACGATCGGCTACAGCCGAGCCGATGGCACGTTCGCTGTGGACATCGTGGACTTCGGACGGCGTGAGCAGCGTCGCGCGACGCTGGAGATCATCGACGCCGCCGGGAACTCGGCCACCTTCGAGTGCGCTGACGGCGAGGGCGACGCGGTGTTCGAGCTGCCGTAGCGCGAACTCACGCCCTCAATTGGGCATACTCGACACGCGTGGAGAGGCTCTACTTCACCTGGCCGGATCGGCGCTTTCGCTACGAGTGCCGCGGCTGCGGTGCGTGCTGCAAGGGACACGGCATCGGCCTCGATGTCGCCGGCGGTCAGCTGGTGAAGCTCGTCGCGCGGCGGCCGGAGCTCACCGCGTTTCTGCGCCGGCGCGGCGATGCGATCACCGCGTTCAACCCGCGCGATCGATGCTGGTTCCTCGCCGATGACGGCCTGTGTCGCGTGGAGACCGAGGACGGGCGCGATGCGAAGCCCGCGTCGTGCCGGCTGTTCCCGTTCAACCGCGTGTTCCGGATCGGCGCGTACACCATCGTCGACTTCAACTCCGTGATCTGTCCCCTCGCAGTGGGCGATGACGGGATCGCGCATGCGGACATCGCCGCCGAGATCGAGAGCATTCAAGATCCGACCATCGTCGGTACACGGTTGCCCGCGCAGAATGCGGAGAGCGAAGGCAAGGCGTTTGTCGACGGCGAGCGCGCGATCGCGCAGCAGTTGTTCGCGCAGCCCGCGGATCTCGCGAATGCGTGGAGTGCGCAGGCGGATGCGGCGGCGTACGCGCGCGAGTGCGAACAAGCGAGCGCTGCGTTCGAAGCGATCCTCGGGCAGTCGTGGCGCGCGCCGTCGGAGGGCACCGCGGCGAATGCCGTGTGGCTCACGCCATCGATGCGGTTCAACGAGCTGTACGGTCCGCGTCAGTACGCGCCGCGCTCGTCGATGTCACCCGTCCTCGCGCGGATGTGGCTCGCGTGGCTCGGGTTCGCGGCGCTCGGAGAGCAGCTCGCGCAGCGTGCGCTCGGGCTGCAAGAGCTGACGACCTTGTGGTCCGAGCAAGCGCCGCTACTGCATGCGATCGCGCGATGGGGCGAGGCGCCATCGCTGAAGCCGGGGCCGGTGGAGTTGCCAGGCGTGGATCCCGGCGGCGTGGTGCGCGCGCTGGGGCAGGCGATGATCGAGAACCGCAAGGCCAAGCAACCGCTCGGCGCGCTCGTCGGAAAATTGCCCGCGGATCATGCGACGCGGGTGACGGCGCTCAAGTCGGCCGAAGCGATGATCCGCTCCGGCTTCGCGCGTTAGCGCTGGCCGATCGGGCGCTGGAAGTCGCTCGAGTGATCGCGCTGCGCGGAGTCGTCGGCCGTGCGCTGGATGGTGGCTCCGCGGCTGCCGCCGCTACGACCCGCACAACCGACCGCGACCATCAGGACCAGAGCGACTGCAGCAACGCGCTTCATGGGGCGAACCCTATTCGAAATGCGTCTTGGTCCGCGACGCACCCCGACGCACACCTACCAACAGGGCTGCGAGGTCTGCGTCGCGACCTCGAGTGGGCATCGCGCCAAATCCGCGTGCCTCGATAGCGCGCGCGAAGCGCTACTTCGCAACCGACTGAAATCACGAGCGTTCGATCTGGAACGCCAACTGCTGAGGTAGCGAGACATATGGGCGAAATGGAAGCACCACAGGAACAGCAGCCGACTCCGTTTGGCGCTATGGACTCTGGCTTCAACTGGGTCGGGCACGCGATGGAGACGCTGATCCAGATTGGCAAGGTCACCGGCAAGCATGTCGCCTCGGCGATTCCGGTGGTCGGGGCGGTGACCGATCTGTGGGGCACCGGCGCCGGTCTCTACCAGGCAAACGAGGGCTTCCAAGAGGAGGGCCTCCACTCCGATGACTTTTATGAAGGCGCTGGCAAGACGATCAACAACGGGACGGGATTCGCACTGCAAGGCGCTGCTGCCGCAGTGCCAGCAATCGCGTTGGGCGCGAGCGGGCTCGCCGGGTTGGTCGGTGGTCCCGGAGCAGCATTGACCGTCGGCGCCGCATCCACCGTCGTCGGAACGGGAACCGTGGCAGCGCTGGAGGGAGCGAACGCCGCATGGAATTTCGCGCAGGCCGGCATCGACGTCGCGGGCCTCGGAGCTGAACTGACGTTCGGCGCGGATGCCGGGTTCAACGCCGACCAGGTCATGGGCGCCACGATCCGCCAAACCCTCGGCGACGAATCGATCGGCTGGAGCGCCGGCGCCGCGATGTCCGATGCGATGGGCGGCGAGATCGGCGCGGACATCCTCGGTGGAATCGCGGGCACGGCGATCAACGGCATCGCCGCGCCCCTGAACATTGCCGACGCCATCATCGGCGCCTCCGTCAACTGGGGTGGCGACATGGCGGACAGCAACGACGAGGACGACGACTACTGGCAGCAGATGAAGGATTCGATGAATCCGTTCGCCGGGATGTACTAGCAGCTACCAGACGACGCAGGCCTTCGCGGGCGTCATCTTCGCGCCCATCTTGCAACGGAACGCGCGGCTGAATTCCGGCGTCGCTTGCAGCGCGCCGTTCACGCGCCACTTCGCGGGCGAGTGGACGTCGATGGTCGCCATCATCTTTTCGAAATCGGGCCGGAACTTGGCGCACCAGGCCTGGCCAAAGCCGAGGAAGAACTGCTGGTCTTCGGTGAATCCATCGGCGACGACCGTGTCGGCCGCCGACGAGCGCAGCGCGCGATAGCTGGTGAGGGCGAGCTTCACGCCACCGATGTCCGCGATGTTCTCGCCGACGGTGTTCGCGCCGTTGACCTTGCCGCCTCCGACCACTTCGTACGTCGAGTACTGGTCGATCACGCACTGGGTGCGGCCCTTGAACTCTTTCTGGGTCGAGGGCTCCCACCAGTTCTGGAGGTTGCCGTCGGCGTCGAACTGCGAGCCTTGATCGTCGAAGCCGTGGGTCAGCTCGTGACCGACGACGACGCCCATCGCGCCGAGGTTCACCGCGATCGACGCATCGACCGAGTAGAACGGCGGCTGGAGGATGCCGGCCGGGAACACCATGCCGTTGCGCGACGCATCGTAGTAGGCGTTGACGGTCGGCGCGGAGATGTACCAATCGTCGCGATCGTCGGGCTTGCCGATGCGCCCGAGCTGCCGCGCTTGCTCGAACTTCTGGGCCGCGAGACCGTTCGCGCCGAACGACTTCGCGTCGAGCTTGAACGTGTACTCGCGCCACTTGTTCGGGAAGCCGATCTGATAGGTCATCGCGTCGAGCTTCTTGAACGCGCGCTGCTTCGTCTTCGCGTCCATCCACGGCAGGCTCTCGAGGTTCGCCTTCATCGCGGTGCGGATCGCGCCGATCTGCTCGAGCGCGGCTTCCTTGCTCTTGCCCGCGAACTTGTCGGCCACGAATGCCTGACCCAGGTAATCGCCGAGGGCAGCGTCGGTGAACTGCACGCAGCGCTTCCAGCGCGGGAGCTGCTCTGCCTGCCCGGTGAGCGACTTCGTGAACTCGAACGAGATGTCGTAGAGCTTCTTCGTCAGAAACGCGGACGACTTCACGACGGTGTGGAACGTCAGATATGCCCGCCATGTCTCGGGCTTCGTCGACGCGAGCAGCGGCTCGAGTCCCGCGAAGAACTTCGGCGCACCGACGGTGATCGCATCACCGGTGACCCCCGTCGTCTTCCAGAACGTTGCCCAATCGAAGCTCGGGGCGGCCTTCGCGATGCCTGCCTTCTCGAGCCGGTTGTACATCGTCGTCGGATCGCGGCGCTCGACCTTGTCCTTCGCGACCTTCGCGAGCTCGGTCTCGAGCGCGACGATCGCGGCCGCTTCGGTCTTCGCGACGGCTGGCTTGCGTCCCGCCTCGACGAGGATGCTCGTGACGAGCTTCTCGTATTCGGGGCGCAGCTTCTTCGATTGATCGTCGTCCTTCAGGTAGTAGTCGCGATCGGGCAGGCCCATGCCGCCTTGATCCATGCTCGCGATCACCATCTTCGCGTCCTTCGCATCCTGCGTCGGACCGAACGCGAACAAGACGCCGATGCCCGACGCGTGCAGCGTCGCCACGGCGGCCGACAACGACTTCGTGTCCTTGACCTTGTCGATCGCCGCGCGCAGCGGCGCGATCGGCTTGAGACCGGCCTTCTCGATCGCCGCTTCGTCCATGCACGAGCCGTAGAAGTTGCCGAGCGCCGTCTCGACGGGCGTGCGCTTGGCCTTGGTCCTCAGCTTCTCGAGGAGGTCATGCTCGTACGCGAGGTTGCGATCCTCGATGTCGACGAAGCTGCGCATCGCGAGTGGCTTGTCGGCGTCGATCTCTCGCGTCTTGATCCAGTTGCCGCACGCGAATTGATAGAAGTCCTCGCAAGGATCCGCGGCGCGATCGATCGCATTCGGATCGAGTCCGATCGCCGCGAGCGTCGAGTTCGTCACGGGCTTCGACGGCCCTGCCGGCGGGGGAGCGGGCTCGGGTGTCGCGACCGCGCCACCGGGCTGCGTGTTCGGAGGCGGCGGCGCGGGTTGCGTGTTCGGGG
>Ga0154020_10007917_pt1 | contig 12362 bp, 10 predicted proteins | sample Klosneuvirus_201_FD_109709 | JGI IMG/M metagenome (GOLD analysis project Ga0154020, IMG submission 109709) | Active sludge microbial communities from wastewater, Klosterneuburg, Austria - Klosneuvirus_20160825_MG | ecosystem: Engineered > WWTP > Aerobic digester > Activated sludge | place... | reverse complement strand
CTTCATCTTCCCGGGGCTGGGGCTTGGGGCGGTGCTCGCGAAGGTGAGCGAGGTGACCGACGGGATGGTTTCGGCGGCAGCGTATGCGCTGGCGGAGTTGACCGACACGACGGGCGGTCGCATCTACCCCCCGGTGGGCCAGATGCGATCGGTGAGCGCTGCGGTGGCCGAAGCGGTGGTCCGGCAGGCGTTGACGGAGGGCGTTGTGCGCGAGGAACGGCTGCTCAACATCGAGCCGGCGGGGATCGCCAGTTACGTCCGCGCGCACATGTGGGAGCCGCGCTACCTTCCCTTCCGAAAAGGCGCCGGGCTAGCCTGAGAACCTCTTCGCACTCCGTTCAGCAGCGCCGTCCGCTGGCCCGATAGGAAGCGGTCGTGCCTCCCATGATCGAAGCGATGGCCGTAAGCTCGATCGTGATCCGGCGCAGGCATGTACGAACGCTTTTCGGTGTGCTTCCCCGAACATGCTACAGTGACTACAAAGCGAGGCAGCCATCCCCATGTCCTGGAACGTCGATCCCGCCCACAGCTCAGTCAACTTCGGCGTACGCCACATGCTCGTCGCCACAACCCGCGGCAAATTCAGTGATTACACCGTCAACGCCAGCATCGATGAAGAGGATCCGAGTAAGTCCCGGGCCGAAGTGATCATCAAAGCCGCCAGCGTCGATACTGGCGAACCCGCCCGAGACAAGCACCTTCGCAGCGCTGACTTCTTCGACGTTGAGAAATACCCCGACATCGTCTTTACGAGCATTCGCCTGGAACCGAAAGGCGACGAAGACGTCACACTCGTCGGTAACCTCACTATCAAAGACATCACCAAAGAGGTCACCCTCAAGGGCGAATGGAGCAAACCCCAGGCCGACCCGTTCGGCGCCACGCGCAGTGGCATCAGCGTCGAAGGCAAAGTCAACCGCCGTGACTTCGGACTCACGTGGAGCGCCCCCGTTGAGATGGGCGGAGTTGTCGCCGGCGACTCTGTCAAGCTGGCCGTCGATATCGAGCTCGTCAAAGAGGCTTAGTCGTCGCGAGCACATTCGCGAAAACCTCATGATGGGCGTTCACCGCCATCGATCGTGTTCGCGGCGGTTGGTCGGTTTCCGGCTCCTCGATAATTCCGATTGCATGCAGTGGCGATCTGGCAATCAGGTTCGGACGGCCGCCCGTTTTTGCACGACGACTGTCATAACCACCGCCCATGCCAGGCTGGCTGTCTCAGTATCGAATCGCGTGAAGAATGTGCCTGCACCCCGGGCCCATCGTGGTGAGATGTTGAACGCGGTAGCCGAAGACGGTCTTGACGGTGCCGTAGTTGTCTTCCCGGAACGGGATTGAAACCATATGGGCGCGCTGGGATGTACGGAGCCGGTGCCAGATGTTCTCCTGCAGGCCCATCAGGCTGGCAGCGGTATCGAGTTGCCCTACCGCCAGTTCGTACATGGGAGTGTTCCACTCGAGCGGCGTGGTGTCGGTCGAGCGGTGAGCCAGCGATTCGTCATTGGGTTCGGCCATGCCTGCGAGGATGGTGGCGCCGTCGCGAGGAGTCAACCGTACCGTGGTGGTTGGGCGAGGGGGTTATTGCGGTTCGGGGGCCTGGTCGCCGGGTATCGCAGCGGCCTCGGATTCGAGTAAGGATCGTTGTTCCCGGCCGAGGGCGAGTGCGGTCCAGATATTCGGGGACTCGATTGCGCGGGCCCGAAAGCTACTTTCGCGCGCGATGATGGCCTCGCTCACTTTGCGATTTCGAAGAAAGCCTTCGAGTCGGTCCGTATCGCGACTCAAGGCCGCCTGGTAGCCGTCCGTTTGATCGAGCGCGGGCTGGCATTCGAAGTGGCCAACGAAGTTGAGCCGATCCAGCCACCGAACCGAGGCGATTGAATCGGCTTCGAAGACGATGATGCGCAGGTCTGAGAGGAGGTTGTAGGCGGCAATGAGCTTGAGGTCCCTGGGGACATCGTGGCCCTGCCAGAGGACGGCCCAGAACTCGAGGTCCTGGCTACGATCGACGCGGAACTGTCCAACAAAGAGCAAGGAACGACAACCCTTTCATCGGGCGAATGTCGAGTCGCCCGGTTCGGCAACGAGGTCGGCACAGCTTACTTCAACTCCGGTGGGGCAGGGGGAGTGGGGGATGTGTGATGTCGGCGGGGTCGAAGCACATGCTGCTTGCTAAGGGTCATCCCGGGCTTTGCCCGAGCCGAATTATCCTTACGTCCTGAAGCAAACTCGGACAACATCTCGGCAACTCTCGCTGAAGAGAGGCGACGAAAACCATTCCGGAGTCGCTTCCGGCGAACGGCTGACAGTGTGTGCGAAGGCGGCTTTCAGCAGCCCCTTCCAGCGACGAGGGTTCCGCCAGATGACTGGTGAGCCATGCCGCAGGCACCCCCTGAGAATGCGCGAACGCGAATCAGTTCAAGGCGATTCTGCGCGGCGCGTGTGCGCAGCGGTGCGGTGTGCGCCGGGGCGGCGGCCTGTCCCACCGGGATTGCACGCTGCTCGTCGAGCGTCACGGTGTCCTCGTGACCAAGCGATCCCTTTCCCGACGAACTGAGGCCTCAGCTTCTCACAGACGCCAGCAGGCCCGCGCCAGAGCGATGATCGGGGCGTACGATTTCGAGCATGCGAGGACTTCCCACCATTGGAGTGCCAGCCTGGGTTGCTGATGTTCGATTTGGGACTGGCGCCTCACTTGGGGTCATGGCGGCGCTCACCGGATTGCTTGGCCCGCTGCTCGGCGAGGACGAAATCGTCGCAGTCGCGATGCTATTCCTCCTCGTCGTCCTCCTCGTGTCGGCGACGTGGGGCTATCGCGTGGGGTTATTCAGCGCCGTGCTGGCGGATTTGCTTCTGAACGTGTTCTTCGTCCCTCCGCTGCACGCGGTGACAGTGCAGGAACCGCGGAACGTAGCAGCGCTGGTGATCTTCCTTGCGGTCGCCGTCGTCGGCGCCTCGATGCTGGCACTGCTTCGACGGCAACTGACGATCGCACAGGAGCGTCGCGCCGAGTTGACCATCATGCTCGGGCTTTCTCGCGAATTGGCGGCAGCGCCAAACCCGCAGCGAGCGCTCGATGTCCTTGCGCGCGCCGTCGCGCGCGCGGTGCAGGCCAAGCGGTGCGAGATATTGCAGAAGAGCGGAAGAGGATGGGGCGCAGTTACATCCGCAGGAGACCTGCAGGAAGTCAGCCGTGACCATGCGGCGCTCGCAGCTGCCGCGGTGGAGTCAGGCCAGGTCTCGCGCCGCCTCTCGGAGAAGCGCTTCCGTCACGGGGGTTCCCGCGTTGACAGGGGAAGTGCGGCGGAGATGTTCGTTCCGTTCCGGCCTCCGGCGGGGGAGCCCGGCGTCATCCACATCGTTGGCGCGTTGATCGCACCCCCGGGCCGCGATGTTGACGCGTTGCTCCGTGCCTTCGCCGACGAGGCAGGCGTTGCCGTTCACCGCGCCCGGCTTGCGGAGGAGGCTCGCCAGGCGGACGCACTGCGGCAGTCCGATGACTTAAAGTCCGCGCTCCTGTCGAGCGTTTCGCACGATCTGAGGTCGCCGTTGACTGCGATCAAGGCCGCCGTCGGCAGCCTGAGGTCGAACGATGTCGAGTTCACTGCGGCGGACCGGAACCACCTGCTTGCGACGATTGAATCACAAACGGATCGTCTCACCGGCACGGTGACGGACCTCCTCAACATGAGCCGGCTCGAGGGAGGTGCTGTCCGACCCACGCTCGAACCGGTCGAGGTTCGTGCGTTACTGCAAGACGTTGTCGTTGCGACGAAGGCAACCACCGGCGAACGGGAGGTCTCGGTCGAGGCGCTCGAAGGACTGTGGCTGCGAGCCGACTACGGCCTGATCCTGCAATCGCTGACCAACCTGGTCGAAAACGCTGCTAAGTACTCGACGCCTGCGGGAGCCATCCAGCTTCGCGCACGGGCGGAGGGCGGCCGCGTGGTCCTCGAAGTGGCCGACGAAGGTCCGGGGATTTCGGGCGCCGATCTCCCCCACATCTTCGAAAGGTTTTACCGTGGTGCCGAAGGCAAGCGAGTTCGGGGCAATGGCCTCGGGCTTGCGATAGCCCGGGCGATGGTCGAGCTTTGCGGAGGTCGCGTGATGGTGGAATCGACGTCTGTAGGAAGCACGTTCCGGCTCAGTCTTCCACCTGCGGGTCCGCTGCGGTGAAGGGAGCGCGGATCCTCGTTGTCGATGACGATCCTGCCATCCTCCGTATCGTTCGGCGTTCGCTCGAGTTTGCTGGTTACAACGTGGAAGCGCTCGATTGTGGCGATCGGGTGACCGAACGGGTCGAAACCTTCGGCCCGGATGTCATCCTGCTCGACCTGGTCCTCCCCGATGCTGACGGGATAGAGCTAACCCGCAAACTAAATCGTGGTAGTGCCAGCATCATCGTGGTCAGCGCGGTTGGCGATGATCGTAAGAAGGTCGAAGCACTCGATTCGGGCGCGGATGACTATCTGACCAAGCCCTTCAGCATCGACGAGTTGCTTGCGCGCATCCGCGTGGCGCTAAGGCACCAGGCCCGGTCGGATTCCGAGCCGCTCCTCGAGGCGGGCCCCATCCAGCTGGATCTCGCGAGCCGCGAGGTCACGGTGGAGGGCGAGGCGGTGCGGCTCACACCCAAGGAGTTCGAACTCCTTCGCCAGCTAGCCTTCAACGCTGGCAGAGTACTCACCCAACGCATGCTGCTCGCCAGTGTCTGGGGAGCGGAGTACATCGACGACGCCCACATCCTTCGGACGTTCATCTACCAGCTTCGTCGAAAGATCGAGGCCGTAGGGCCTGGTCTGGGCGCAATGATCGTCACCGATCCGGGAGTGGGATACCGTCTCGTCATCGCCAAACCTTGACGATCTCCGGATAGTAAACCGCTTCTCTGCAGACACCAGCCGCATGGCAGTGACGCGATATTGGTTCTGTGATTCAGCGCGTCATCTATAGAGAAGAGCACTACGACACACCTGTTGGGTGCGTCAGCGGCATACGCGAGCTGGTGTCGCTTGGCTGGATCGTGGTCGAAGTCCGCGGTGCGAAGACGGGGCCCTTCATGGTCCTCTGCCGTTGGGACGAATTGTCATGACCACGGAAGTTCTCCTCGTCGATGACGAAGAGCCGATCGTGGCAGTGCTCGCCACCACGCTGCGCGCACATGGGTATTGTGTTGCGGCCGCGGCATGTGCGCAGGATGCATTGATCGCGCTCAGCGAATCGAGCCCCAGCGTGATGCTCCTCGATATCAACCTCCCGGACCTCACCGGCTGGGAGTTGCTCCGCCGGCTGTCGCCGCTGGAGAGGCAGCGGGTGCCGGTGATTGTCTTCTCCGCTTCGCCGCTGGCCCCCTCGCGTGTCGAGGAGTTCAAGCCGGCCGGTGTACTCGTGAAACCATTCCCGATTGATGCACTGCTGCGGCTGTTGAATGAAATTGTCGCACGTCTACCGGTGGCCCCAGATGCCTGATATCGCGTTCCTCGCCGTTGGAATCGGCTCGTTCGTCTTCTTTTACCTCGCGCTCGAATTTCTGAAGAAGGTCTGAGTTGGACATCGAAAACCTGGTCGTCCTCATCATCGCTATCGTCGCCGGCGCCTACATGCTGTATTGCCTGTTCCGCCCGCAAGACCTGTAGGAGTGGTGCCCATGGCAACCCAAGACATCGCCTTCCTTGTGCTCTATGTCGCGTTGGTTGTTGCCCTGGCGAAACCCCTGGGCCTGTACATGAGCACGGTCTACGTGGGGCGCCGGACCTGGCTGCATCCGTTGCTGCGCCCGGTCGAATGCGGCATCTACCGCGCGGCCGGCGTCGATGAGACGCGCGAACAGGACTGGAAGCGCTACGCCGTCGCGCTGCTCCTGTTCAACCTCTGCGGCTTCCTCGTCCTGTACGCGATTCTCCGTGGCCAGGGCAACCTGCCGTTGAACCCTGAAGCATTGCCCGGTGCGAAGCCCAGCCTCGCGTTCAACACGGCTGTCAGCTTCATGACGAACACGAACTGGCAGTCCTACGGCGGAGAAACCACCCTCAGCTACTTCTCTCAAATGCTCGGGCTCACGTTCCAGAACTTCGTCTCCGCTGCCGTGGGGATGGCGGTGCTTGTCGCGCTTATCCGGGGCCTCGCCCGGCACTCTGCGTCCACCATTGGAAACTTCTGGGTCGACCTGACGCGGGGCACACTCTACATTCTCCTGCCGCTCGCCTTCATCGTGGCCGTGTTCCTGGTGTCGCAGGGCGTCGTGCAGACGTTCGATTCCTACAAGGACGTGACGACCCTCGAAGGCGCGAGGCAGGCAATTGCGGTCGGCCCAGCGGCCTCCCAGGTGGCGATCAAGCAGCTCGGTACGAACGGTGGCGGCTTCTTCAGTGTGAACTCGGCGCACCCGCTCGAGAACCCGACTGAGTGGTCCAACCTCGTCCAGATGGTCGCGATCCTGGCCATCCCGGCGGGCCTTGTCTACATGTTCGGGCGGATGGTCGGCTCGCCGCGGCACGGCTGGATCGTGCTGGGCGTGATGACGGTCCTCCTCGTGGGCAGCGCAGTCACCGCGAACGTCGCAGAGCAGTCCGGAACGACTGCCGCGGAGGGCGTGGGCATCGCTACCAACGCCGGCGACGGCCAGCCCGGCGGCAACATGGAAGGAAAAGAGGTTCGCTTTGGCATCGGCGAGTCGACCACCTGGGCGGCGGCCACCACCGCTGCCTCGAACGGCTCGGTAAACAGCATGCACGACAGCTACACGCCGATCGGCGGGCTGGTCACGCTCGTGAACATGCAGACCAGCGAAGTGATCTTCGGCGGCGTGGGTAGCGGCATGTACGGCATGGCCGTCTACATCATTCTCAGTGTGTTCATTGCCGGGCTCATGGTCGGCCGGACGCCCGAGTACCTGGGCAAGAAGGTCGAAGCCCGTGAGATGAAGGCAGTGATGGCGGCGCTGCTCTCGTTCGGATTCGTTCTCCTCGGGTGGACAGCGGTCGGGGTGGTGAACAGCTTCGGAACGGACACGCTCAACAACGGCGGGCCACACGGGTTCTCCGAGATCCTCTACGCGTTCACCTCGGGCTCTGCGAACAACGGCTCGGCCTTCGCCGGCCTTGGCGTCAACGGCACCTTCTACAACCTCGGAATCGGCGTGTGCATGCTCGTTGGCCGTTTTCTCTTCATCGTCCCGGTGATGGTTATCGCTGGCAGCATGGCGGCGAAGAAGCGTGTCGAACCAGGCCCAGGAACGTTCCCCGTGGACGGGCTGGTCTTCGGGGGTCTGCTCACGGGCGTGATCCTGATCGTCGGTTTGCTGACCTTCTTCCCCACGCTCGCGCTCGGGCCAATCGTCGAACAGCTCGCCATGGGTGCCGGCACCACGTACTAGGAGTCCAACATGGCTACCGCGCCAGCTATACAGAAGCGTCAGAAGACAGCCTCCACCTGGACCGCTCCGGTCGTCGGCCAGGCGGTGCGTGAATCCGTCCTGAAGCTCGACCCGCGTACGCTCTTCAGGAACCCGGTGATCTTCCTCGTCGAGATCGGCGCAGTGGTCACGACGTTCCTCTATGTGCGGGACCTCGCCCGGGGCGGCGGCTTCGACCTGCTGCGCTTCGAACTGCAGGTGGCCATCTGGCTCTGGTTCACCGTGCTGTTCGCGAACTTCGCCGAAGCTATCGCCGAGGGCCGCGGCAAGGCGCAGGCCGCGAGCCTGCGCCGCACTCGAACGGAGACGACTGCACGCCGCATGCGTTCCGACGGCTCGATCGAGGACGTGCCGGGAAGCGTGCTGCGCAAGGGCGACAACGTTTTGGTCGAAGCTGGCCAGCTCATCCCGGGCGACGGAGATGTGATCGAAGGCGTGGCCTACGTGAACGAAGCCGCGATCACCGGCGAATCCGCTCCCGTCCTTAAGGAGCCTGGCACCGACATCCGCAGTTCGGTGACCGGCGGCACGACACTCGTGAGTGACCGATTGCGCATCCGCATCACGGCAAACCCGGGCGAGACGTTCTTGGACCGTATGATCGCACTTGTCGAGGGCGCATCCCGCGCAAAGACGCCAAACGAGATCGCCCTCAACATCCTTCTGGCCGGGCTGACGCTGATCTTCCTTATCGTCACGGTGACTCTGCAGCCGTTCGCCATCTACGCCGGGCAGGAGATCTCGACCATCGTCCTAGTGGCGCTGCTCGTGACACTCATCCCCACGACTATCGGCGGGCTGCTGTCCGCCATCGGGATCGCGGGCATGGACCGGCTCGTACAGCGCAATGTGCTGGCGATGTCGGGCCGGGCCGTCGAGGCCGCAGGTGACATCGATACGCTGCTCCTGGACAAGACTGGCACGGTCACGTTCGGCAACCGCATGGCGGCTGAGTTCATTGCGATCGATGACGCCGAGCCGACACGCCTCATCGCGGCCGCGGTCACCAGTTCGGTCCTCGACGACACGCCAGAAGGTCGATCGGTCATCGAACTGGCGCGCGCCCTCGGGTTCGGTAGCCTGGTCGAATCCGCGACGACGGCGATAGCCGGGGCCGAGTTCGTCCCCTTTGCCGCCGATACCCGCATGAGCGGCATCCGGCGCAATGGGACGGGCACCTTCAAGGGCGCGGTCGATGCTGTGGTCGCTGCTTCCGGCCGGCCTGCACCGCCGGCGCTGCAGGCGTCCGTCGAGCGTATCTCGGGCGAAGGTGGTACCCCGCTTGCCGTCATCGAAGGCGGGGAGGTGCTCGGTCTCATCTACCTCAAGGACACCGTGAAGCCGGGCATGCGAGCCCGTTTCGAAGAGCTTCGTAAGATGGGGATTCGCACCGTCATGGTCACCGGCGACAACCCACTCACCGCCGCGACGATCGCAAGGGAAGCCGGCGTTGACGACTTCATGGCCGAGGCGAAGCCGGAAGACAAGATCCGCCGCATCCGCGAAGAACAGGCTGCTGGCCGCCTCGTTGCGATGACCGGTGACGGCACGAATGACGCGCCGGCACTTGCGCAGGCTGATGTCGGCGTCGCGATGAACACCGGCACGCAGGCCGCGAAAGAGGCCGGCAATATGGTGGACCTCGACAGCGACCCGACGAAGCTCATCGAGATCGTCGGCATTGGCAAGCAGCTGCTCATGACGCGCGGCGCGCTCACGACCTTCAGCATCGCCAACGATGTGGCGAAGTACTTCGCCATCCTTCCCGCAGCCTTTGTGGTGGCCTACCCGGAACTCGACTCGCTTAATCTGATGCGCCTTGGCACCCCCGAGAGCGCCATCCTCTCGGCGGTCATCTTCAACGCGGTCATCATCGTTGCGCTGGTGCCGCTGGCTCTGCGAGGCATCGCCTACAGGCCGATCGGCGCGGGTGCGCTGCTTGCCAGGAACGCAGCGATCTACGGCGTCGGCGGGATCATTGCACCGTTCATCGGTATCAAGCTCATCGATCTCATCATCAACGCGCTGCGGTTGGCCTGAGGAGGCTCCTTGTGAACACCCCACTTAAAATGCTTCGCGATGAACTGCGGCCGCTCGCTGGCGTGACGGTCGCCCTCATGTTGATCACCGCCGTGATGTATCCGCTTGCGGTCACCGGTATCGGCCAGGTTCTCTTCAACGGGCAGGCGAACGGGAGCGTGCTCAAAGTGGCCGGTGTGGCTGTGGGCTCCTCGCTTGTCGGGCAGACATTCGAAGGAGCTGAGTACTTCCATCCTCGTCCTTCCGCCGCGGGCTCAGGCTACGATGCAGCCAACTCCAGTGGTTCCAATCTCGGGCCGACAAGCGGCAAGCTCATTAACGGCGTCGAGGACGACCCCGCGACGGCCGATACCAACGAGTTATTCGCGGGTCTCGTGCAACGGGCTGCGACCTACCGCGAGGAGAACGGCCTTCCCACGGATACGGTAATCCCTGCGGACGCGATCACCGCTTCGGCCAGTGGGCTCGACCCGCACATCTCGCCGGCCAACGCGAGGCTCCAGGCGGCTCGCGTCGCGCAAGCGCGCGGCGTGTCTGAGGCGGAGGTGCTGGGCCTCCTCGATGAAGCCATCGAAAAACCATTCGCCGGCTTCCTTGGAGCCGAGCGGGTCAACGTCCTCAAGCTCAACATCGGACTGAACAAACAGTTCCCGCTCCCGGAGTAAACGCGTGCGCCCAACGGACGACCCTCGACCCGACCCAGAGGCTATCCTGCGCAAAGTGCAGGAAGGCGAATCGACTCGCGGCCGACTGCGCATCTACCTTGGTGCGGCGCCGGGCGTCGGCAAGACCTACGCGATGTTGAACGAGGGCAAGCGGCGTAAGGCGCGGGGCACGGATGTGGTCGTGGGCTTTATCGAGACGTACAACCGGCCGCTCACCGTCGAAGCACTCGAGGGGCTCGAGGTCATTCCTCGGAAGCGCATCGAGTACCAGGGAGTCATCCTCGAAGAGATGGACACAGCGAGCGTCATAGCGCGCCGTCCGAAGGTCGCCCTGGTCGACGAACTTGCTCACACGAACGCTCCGGGTTCGGTTTACGAAAAGCGCTGGCAGGACGTTGAAGCGATTCGCGCCGCCGGGATCACCGTGATCAGCACGCTCAACATCCAGCACCTGGAGAGCCTCAACGACGTCGTCGCCGGGATCACTGGCGTGCGCGTGCGCGAAACGGTGCCGGACCACGTCGTGGATGAGGCCGACGAACTCGAAGTCGTCGATATCTCCCCCGAAGCACTCCAGTCGCGAATGCGCCACGGGAACATCTACCCACCGGAACAGGCCCGACACGCGCTGGAGAGCTTTTTCCGGAAGGGCAACCTCGCTGCGTTGCGCGAGCTCGTGCTCAAACGCGTCGCGCTGGGGGTGGAGCAGCAACTCCAGGAGTACATGCACGAAAACCGCCTCGAAGGCTGGGAGGCGGGCGAGCGCGTGCTCGTCCTTATCGACAATACGCATGCATCCGAGGTGGCGATCCGGCGGGCGTGGCGGCTGGCTCACGCCCTCAACGGAGAGCTGTTTGCGGCCTATCCGGCAACCCTACTGCAGGAGCAGGGCATGACCCATATCCTGACAGTGGCAGTCGACCTCAACGCCACAACGCGCGAGTTGTCCGGCGAGGACCTGACGGCCGCACTCTCCGCACTCATTACCGCGGAGGGAATCACGCACGTGACACTCCTCGCTCGGCCGCCGCGACGGTTCGCCTGGTTCCGGCGCACTACGTTGGCCGAACATCTCCTTGCGCTGCACCCACACCTCGACATCCACCTGGTGCGATCGAATTGAGGGACGAACAATCCAGTGAAAGGGCCTGCGAGTAACGCATGGCCGCTGCCCGGCCTCGGCAGTTGACGCGGGCGCTACGAGTCGGGGTTGGCGATATCATCAGGCAGCCACACCTGAGCTGACCGCTCAGGCTTGCTCGCCGTGCGAAGCTGTCGGCCAGGGCCCCGGTCGTGGATGTTCGGATTGTTCGTCGAAGCTTGCCAGCGCGGACAGCAGCCCAGCGTCTACATTCGGCGTTGTCGAAGAGACAACGCTCCGCAGGCCGACAGCATCCCCTTCGACTTCAGCCGTCCAAGTTCCACCCGACTTCAACCTCTACACCTAACTGCCACCGGCAAAGCCGTGAGGCGCGCGATGTCCTCATTATGATTCGAGCTGAACCTTTCGCGCCGCGTCAATAGGAGACTGAACGCGCCCTGCGTCGATGGCATTCCGACGACCTTCCGAATGGCATACCGGTTTCGACCAGCATCCGCATCGCATCAATCAGATTTGGATTCGGGTTTCGCGATCACACACAAAAAAACGGATGGCACACGGGTTTCGCTACCTACCATTGAACGAACATGGGCATGTGTGTTCGAAAGCGACCAACGATGCGGACTGCGCATCCGACTAGAAGTCAACTTGGACGTTCGCCCGAATCCGACGAGCCCCCCGCAAGAGGCCACCGGTGGCTACTCGACCACCATCGATGTAACGCGAACGTGACCGAGCGCGGCTCGCGGGGATAGGCGTCTTAGTCCATTGGCCGAGAGTTCGAATCTCTCCGGACCTCCAGACTCCTGTTTTGGTTCACAACCCAGCGTAAGGTGGGACGTGGCGCAATCACGTCCAAAATCGTGGGGACAACACCTAGAAGAGGCTGGACCGACCCAAGGCTCTTGAGGTGCGGATATTCAACCATCCCTCTGGAAATATCGGCCGAAAGTCGTCGATTCGCAAGCCGGCCCAAATGGGTCGACGAAGGCGAACTAGGAGCTTCGGCTTCCCGCGCTGGTCAATTCGGCCAACTGCTTTCGGACATCGGCCAGTTCGGCTTCAAGTTGGGTCTGATAGTACAAGAGCACTCCAGGGTCGTTGGCCGTCTGGCGAGCCGTTTCGCGGTTGTTGAGTCGAT
>Ga0154020_10007915_pt1 | contig 12363 bp, 12 predicted proteins | sample Klosneuvirus_201_FD_109709 | JGI IMG/M metagenome (GOLD analysis project Ga0154020, IMG submission 109709) | Active sludge microbial communities from wastewater, Klosterneuburg, Austria - Klosneuvirus_20160825_MG | ecosystem: Engineered > WWTP > Aerobic digester > Activated sludge | place... | reverse complement strand
GGCGACGTGGTGCGCGGCCCGATGCTGGCGCACAAGGCCGAGGAGGAGGGCGTCGCGGTGGCCGAACGCATCGCCGGCCAGCATGGCCATGTCAACTTCAACACGATACCGTGGGTGATCTATACCAGCCCGGAAATCGCCTGGGTCGGCCGCACCGAACAGCAACTCAAGGAAGCCGGCGTTGCCTACCGCACCGGCAGTTTTCCGTTCCTGGCCAACGGCCGCGCGCGTGCGCTGGGCGACACCACCGGCATGGTCAAGATGATTGCCGACGCGACGACCGACGAGATCCTGGGTGTGCACATCGTCGGTCCGATGGCCAGCGAGCTGATCGCCGAATGCGTGGTGGCCATGGAGTTCCGTGCCAGCAGTGAAGACATTGCGCGCATCTGCCACGCCCATCCGTCGCTCAGCGAGGCGACCAAGGAAGCCGCTCTGGCGGTCGACAAACGCGCACTGAACTTCTGAACGATGCGCTGGTTGCCAGTCGGACCTGCGGTCCGCAATAGCGGGTGGTGAGCCGCGTTCGCGCGGCCTATGACCGCGAACTGATCGAGCGAGGGTACCAGAGCGATCCCGGTCAGCTCGCGGTCATCGACGAGCTCGAACGTTGTGCGGCCGAGTGGGATGCGTATCTGGCCAAACGCGCCGGCCGGCTGCGCAGGCTGATCAACCGGCCCGAAATTCCCCGCGGCGTCTATATGTACGGTGGCGTGGGGCGCGGCAAGAGCTTTCTGATGGACTGCTTCTTCGGCGCTGTTGCGGTCAAGCGCAAGACGCGGCTGCATTTTCACGAGTTCATGCGTGAGGTGCATCGCCAGCTGACCGAACTGCAGGGAACCGTGGACCCGCTCGATGAACTGGCGCGCCGGATGGCGCGCAAATACCGCTTGTTGTGTTTCGACGAGTTTCATGTCGCCGACATCACCGATGCGATGATCCTGCATCGCCTGCTCGATGCCTTGTTTGCGCAGGGCGTCGGTTTCGTCACGACCTCCAACTTCAAGCCCGACGACCTGTATCCGAACGGCCTGCATCGCAGCCGCATCCTGCCGGCAATTGCCTTGCTCAACGAGAAGCTGGCGGTGGTGCCGATTGGTGACGGCACCGATTACCGGCTGCGCGCCCTGGAGGATGTCAAGTTCTACCATGTGCCCAATGGCCCGGCGGCCGACCAAGCCATGGAGCAGGCCTTCAGCCACGTGGCCGAAGCACACGATGAGGATCCGATGCTGCATATCGAGGCGCGCCAGATCCGTGCACGCCGACGCGCCGGCGGCGTGGTGTGGTTCGATTTCAAGACCCTGTGTGGTGGCCCGCGCTCGCAGAACGACTATCTTGAGATCGCCAGCCAGTTTCACACCGTGCTGCTCAGTGATGTGCCGAAGATGCCGATGCGCATGTCATCGGAGGCTCGTCGATTCACCTGGCTGGTCGATGTGCTGTATGACCGCAAGGTCAAGCTCATCCTGTCGGCCGAGGTGGCGCCCGAGCAGTTGTATACCGAGGGGCCGCTGGCCCATGAGTTCGTTCGCACCGTGTCCCGCTTGCACGAGATGCAGACCCGGGCATTCATGGCGCAGCAGCGCAGAATGGTCGATACTTCACTGACATGAAATTCTGGCCCATCTTTTTTTCGCTGTGGGTGTTGTCGCCGGTTCTGCACGCGCAAGACGATGCGACACGCAAACTGGAACTGCGCGAGACCGAGCAGCGCGCGTGGATCGCCCGCACGCGTATTGCACACGATGCCCATTTCGATGCGCAGGAAATCGCCTGCTACCAGCGATTTGCGGTCAATGATTGCCTGCTGGAGAGCCGCAGGGCGCAGCGCGAGGTGATGGGTGACCTGCGCCGCCAGGAGATCCTGATCAACGATGCGCAGCGAAAGCGCCGGGCGGCGCAGCAGTTGTTGCGCACCGACGAGAAACTGTCGGCACCCCCACGCTGACACGGGCCGGCCGGCTCAGCCGTCCAGCGGTTCGAGCTTGATCGCCACCAGCGACAGATTGTCGCCCGAGCCCATGGCGCGCGCACGCGCCTTTTCGATCAGGAATTCCGCAGCCTCGCGCGCCGACAACCGGCCAAGCACATCGGCCATCTCCTGGTCGTTGAAATAGTGCCAGACACCGTCACTGCAGGCCAGCAGGGTGTCGCCTTCGCGCAGGCGCGGAATGAAGTGGATGTCTACCGGGGGTTCGGTCTCGGTTCCGAGGCAGCCCATCAGGATATTGGATTGCGGATGGACGTTGGCTTCTTCTTCGGTGATCTCGCCACGCTTGACCAGCATCTGCACATACGAGTGGTCGGTTGTGCGACGGACCAGGCGTCCACCCTGGTAATGGTAGATCCGCGAATCACCCGAATGGGCCCAATGGCAGTCGCCACCGGCATTGATGACGAATGCCGCAATGGTGCTGTGGGGTTCTTCTTCGGATGAGATGGCGGTCAGCTTGATGACCACATGGGCTTCGCGCGCAACCTGCATCAGCATCGCGGCGGCATCGTCGCTTTCAGGCGAATAACGTTCGAACAACTGGCGCGCCGTCATGATGACCTGGTCGGATGCCTTGCGCCCGCCGCTGCGGCCACCCATGCCGTCGGCTATCACGCCCATCACGCAGCCGTTGACCCGCGGATGGTTCAGCAGGGCGACCCTGTCCTGCTGGTAGTCCCGGTCGCCCTTGTGGATGCCAGTTGCTGCGGTCAGTCGGTAACCATTGGTCATTTTTGCGCCGTCAAGGAACCGTGGCTCGTAAAAAGCGGGACAATCCCGGCTGTCTTCAGCCTTGTGCCACCGTGACTCCACGGCAGTGCTGCTGCGGCTGATTCTAGACCCAACCCGTGGACTCCGACCTACATTCTCCCGAGCGCCGACTGATCGAGCTGACGATGGCGCATGCCGACCTGGACGCGCTGATCGACGCCGCTGCACGGGTCCTGCCGCTCGATGAACTCGCCATGCGCCGGCTCAAGAAGCGCAGGCTGGCGCTGCGCGATGAACTGCAGCGTCTGCAATCACAACTCTCGCCTGACACACCGGCCTGAAGATGGATTTGCGCGATCAGGTGAACCAGGCATTCGCACCCGATGGGGTGTTGTCGCGCATGGTGCCCGACTTCCGCCCGCGCAGCGGCCAGCTTGAGATGGCACAGGCCATTGCCGAGACCATCGACAGTGGCGGCACGCTGGTCGTCGAAGCCGGCACCGGCGTCGGCAAGACGTATTCCTACCTGGTGCCGGCCCTGCTCAGCGGAACCCGCGTGTTGTTGTCGACCGCGACCAAGACCTTGCAGGACCAGCTGTTCGGGCGCGATCTGCCGCAGTTGGTGAAGGCGCTGGGTCTGCCTTTGCGAACTGCCTTGCTCAAGGGCAGGGGAAGCTATCTGTGCCTGCACCGGATGGAACTGGCGCGGCAAAGCCCGGCGCTGGAGGACCGCACGCTGATGCGCACCCTGGCCAAGATCGAACAGTGGTCGCAGTCCACCCGCACCGGTGACCTGGCCGAACTTCCCGGCCTGGACGAGCGCTCCCCGGTGCTGGCGCATGTCACTTCGTCGCGCGAGAACTGCCTGGGTGCGTTATGCCCGAAATTCCGTGCCTGCCATGTGAACCTTGCGCGGCGCGAGGCGCTGGCCGCAGATGTCGTGGTGATCAATCACCACCTGTTTTTCGCCGATCTTGCGGTGCGGGAATCGGGCATGGCTGAATTGCTGCCCACGGTGCAGACCGTGGTGTTCGACGAGGCCCATCAGCTCAACGAGACCGGGCTGCAGTTTCTGGGGCGGCAAATCTCGACCGGGCAGGTGATCGATTTCGCGCGTGACCTGCTCGCTGTCGGTCTGCAGCAGGCCCGCGGCTTGGTCGACTGGCAGCAGACAGCTGCGCAGGTCGAGCGCGCAGCGCGTGATCTGCGCATGCTGGCCGGCCGCATGCCGGCATCGAGCCGCCTGCGCTGGGCGGGTTCGGCACCCGAAACGCTCGCGCCAGAGCATTGGCAACAAGGCATGGCCGATTTGCACGACGCACTGGCACTGGCCGCCAAGGCGCTGGGTGTCGTGGCTGCCATGGGCCCGGATTTCGAGCGTCTGATCGAACGCGCCGCCCGATTGCAGTCGCTCGGTGAATTCTTCCGCGACGCGCGCGATCCGGCATGCGTGCGCTGGGTCGACGTGGGCGCCCAATTGCGCCTGATCGAATCGCCACTGGACATTGCCCAGGCGGTGCAGGAGAAGTTGCTCAAGACCGATGCCGACACGCCAAGCCGCCGATCCTGGATCTTCACGTCGGCCACGCTGGGCGACGAAGCAACGCTGCGCTGGTTCACCGAGCCGTGTGGGCTGGCAGACGCGCGCATTGTGCGCGTCGACAGCCCGTTCGACTACCAGCAACAGGCGGCGGTGTATGTGCCGCGCGACTTGCCCCGGCCTGCCGACCCTGGCCATAGTGGACAGGTCGCATCCCTGGTCGAACGGCTGGCAACCGAGATCGGCGGTCGTACCCTGGTGCTCACCACCACGCTCAAGGCCTTGCGCATCATCAGCGAACAGCTGCAACGCCATTTCCAGAGTTCGACGGACATCCAGGTGCTGGTGCAAGGCCAGGGCCCCAAGCGGGAACTGATGGAACGCATGCGCAACGCCGTCACGCAAGATGGACCCGGTTGCATCCTGGTGGCATCGGCCTCGTTCTGGGAGGGCATTGACATCCCTGGCGATGCCTTGCAGATGGTGGTCATCGACAAATTGCCATTCCCGCCACCGAACGACCCCCTTGTCGAGGCCCGTGCCGGCAGGCTCGAGGCGGCGGGTCGCAGTCCGTTCAACGAGTACTTCATACCGGAGGCTGCGGTAGCGCTCAAGCAGGGCGCCGGTCGCCTGGTGCGGCGCGAATCGGACCGGGGTGTGCTGGTTTTATGCGATACGCGGCTGACCACGATGGGTTACGGCCGCCGCCTGCTCAAGGCACTGCCGCCCATGCGCATGCTCAAGTCAGAAGAAGAGTTGCTGCAGGTGCTGCGCGACCTGACCGGAAAACGCCGGGCCGCTCCCAAGTTTTCCTGCACCCCCTCGGGGGGCCTGGCGTAGCCGACTACCAGACCTTCCACCAAGGCTCGTCATCCCGCTTGAAGCCGCGCGCCACGTAGCGGCTGTTCGGGTAGTTGGTTTCCAGCACGCGTTTGGCATCCTCCTGCAACTGGGCCATGCCAAGCGCCTCGTAGGACTTGACCATGATGTACAAGGCTTCTTCGAGGGCCGGCACATCGCGGTAGTCGGCCAGTGCAATCTGGGCCCGGTTTACCGCCGCAAGATAGGCGCCGCGCTGGTAGTAGTAACGCGCCACATGGACTTCATATTGCGCCAGCGAGTTGACGATGTAGTTCATGCGCAGTCGCGCGTCGGGGGTGTAGCGCGAGGACGGGAAGCGGCTGGCCAATTCCTTGAAGGCCTCGAAAGACTCCTTGGCAGCCTTCTGATCGCGCTCCGACAGGTCCTGGCGCGTCAGGAACGAGAACATGCCCAGGTCATCGTTGAAGTTGATGATGCCCTTGAGGTACAAGGCATAGTCGATCGCAGGGCTGGCCGGGTGCAGCTTCATGAAGCGGTCGATGGTGGCCTGGGCCTGGGCCGGTTCTGCATTGCGGTAATGGGCATAGGCTTTCTCCAGCTGTGCTTGCTGCGCCAGTGGTGTGCCAGCGGCGCGGCCTTCGAGCTTCTCGAGCAACAGCGTGGCCTTGTCGTAGGAACCGGAGTTCAGTTCGTCCTTGGCTTCGGCATAAATGCGGTTGGGACTCCAGTTGGCGGTCTTGTCTTGCGGGGTCGACGTCGCGCATCCGGCAAGCCACACGGCAGTGCCCGCCACAAGCACAAGGCGGAACATCGATAATTTGGCGCTAAGCATGGGGACGACCTTGGTAACGAACAGCAGCGCGATTATATCGGGGGCACTTGATCTGCTCGGTCAGGACGACGCACCGGATGCCGGTGACGAAAGCGAGGTCCGTGCCTGGCAGCTTGATGCCGACCAGCACGGTGAGCGGCTGGACAAGGTGCTGGCCGCCGCCATTGGCGCTTTCTCGCGCAACTACCTCAAGCAGTTGATCGAGCAAGGTGCCGTCGAGCGCAATGGCCAGGCCATCGTGAAGGTGTCCACCCGGCTGAAGGCGGGCGACATGATGCGGGTCAGCCTGCGGCCGACGCCGCAAAGCCAGGCCTTCAAACCCGAGGCGATGGCGCTGGAGGTGGTGCATGCGGATGACGACCTGCTGGTCATCGTCAAGCCTGCCGGCCTGGTGGTGCATCCGGCGCCCGGCAACTGGAGCGGAACCCTGCTCAATGGCCTGCTGGCATGGGACCCGCGCCAGGGTGACCTGCCGCGGGCCGGTATCGTGCACCGGCTTGACAAGGACACCAGTGGTCTGATGCTGGTGGCGCGGACCCGGCCGAGCATGGATGCCCTGGTCAGGATGATTGCCCGGCGCGACGTGCAGCGCCAGTACCTGGCACTGGCGCACGGTCGCTGGGTGGGCGCCACACCGCGGGATGTGCACGCCGCGATTGGACGCGACCCGCGCAACCGGCTGCGCATGGCGGTGCTCGATGCGCACCAGACCGGCGCCAAGGACGCACGCACAACGATCGAATGGCTTGATGGCAACGAGGGTTATTGTCTGGTGCGCTGCAGCCTGCATACCGGGCGCACCCATCAGATCCGGGTCCACATGGCCTCGATAGGTCATCCGCTGGTGGGCGACGAAACCTATGGTGGCCAATGCGGGCCAGTGATCGCGCGCCAGGCCCTGCACGCGTTTCGCCTGGCTCTGGCGCATCCGATCGGTGGCCACGCGCTCGAATTCGCGGCACCGCTGCCGCTGGACATGCAGCAGGCCTTGGGCGAAACAGGCCTGCGTTACAATCCGCGCTGACAGACCGTCAGTGGGCATCTGAGCCCGCGGCGCCTGATCCACGCACCGCAGACGTTCGTTCTGCCAGCTGCGTCCCAATTGACTGGCTTCGACGCGCACCCACGGGTGCCACTTCCGGAATTCCTTGACGATGAATACCGCTCAGGCTAAGCGCGTACTGGAAACCGCCCTGATCTGTTCGCCCCAACCGCTGCAGGCACGGGAACTGCGCGCATTGTTCGATGACGCCATCGGCGCCGACACGATCAACAGCATGCTGGGCGACCTGCAACTCGATTGGGCGCCCAAAGGTGTGGAACTGGTTCAGGTGGCCAGCGGCTGGCGTTTCCAGAGCCGCCCGGAGTTGCGCGAATATCTCGACCGGCTGCATCCGGAAAAGCCACCACGCTACAGCCGCGCGACGATGGAAACGCTGGCGATCATCGCCTATCGGCAACCGGTGACCCGCGGCGACATGGAAGACATTCGCGGGGTGACAATCAATTCGGCCATCATCAAGCAGCTCGAAGACCGCAACTGGATAGAGGTCATCGGGCACCGTGAAGCACCGGGACGGCCGGCCTTGTTCGCTACCACGCGCCAGTTTCTTGATGATCTGGGGCTCGGGTCGCTGGACCAGTTGCCGCTGCTGGACAAGGATGCGCATGTATCCGATATGTTCGACGCTCTGGCACCGCCGGCGCAGGAAGACGTGGCGCTGCCAATCCAGGAATCCGTGGTGGTGCTGCCAGATGCCGATTCCCGGGCACCTGAAGGCTTTCCGAGCCCCCCTGCCGATTCCGGCAATCCCCAAACCCCCGACCCTGACCCAAACCCAAGCGCTGCCGGGCATTTGCCCTTGGATGCGACACCCATGGCGAAACCCGACAATGAATGACAACAATCAGGACGATGTGCAGATGAACCCGTTGCCCCAGGAGGCCGATCAGCCGGCCGCCGAGCAGCTCAAATCCGATGCGCCGCCTGCAATACCGGTGGCGCAGGCGCAGGTTGGTGCGGTTCCCGATGACGCGTCAAGCGACCAGGCGCCGGGCGCGGCCGGACCGGGCGCCAAGATTCGTTTCGAAGACGTGGTTTCCGGCCAGTTCGATGCCGACGAGGAAAGTCCGGATCTGGCGCCTCCCAAGCGCGTGCTCGCGCCACAGGCAGAAACACCCAAACTGCACAAGGTGCTGGCCCAGGCCGGCATGGGTTCACGGCTGGAGATGGAACAGCTGATCATGGAAGGGCGGATCACCGTCAATAACGAGCCGGCCCATATTGGCCAGCGTATCCAGTACGGCGACCATGTCAAGGTCAATGGAAAACCGATCCGGTTCCGGGTCGACCCGCCGCCGCCGCGGGTCATCGCCTATCACAAGCCCGCTGGTGAGGTCGTCACGCACGACGACCCGCAGAACCGGCCGACGGTTTTCCGTCGTCTGCCCAAATTGCAACAAGGCAAATGGCAATCCGTGGGTCGACTGGACCTCAATACCGAGGGTTTGCTGCTGTTCACCAGTTCCGGAGAACTGGCCAACAACCTGATGCATCCCCGATTCGGCCTGGAGCGGGAATATGCGGTACGGGTGCTGGGCGCCCTGAGCAACGAAGAAAAGCAGCGCCTGCTCGATGGTGTGCGGCTCGACGACGGTCTGGCCCAGTTCGGTTCGATCGAGAACGGAGGCGGCGAGGGCGCCAACTGCTGGTACCGCGTGACGATCTCCGAAGGCCGCAACCGCGAGGTGCGCCGCATGCTCGAAGCCGTGGGGCATGCGGTCAGCCGGCTGATCCGCATTCGTTATGGCGCCATGCTGCTGCCACGCGGGCTCAAGCGTGGCGCCTGGATGGAGCTCGACGACTCCGACATCCAGTCCTTGCATCGGGCCTCGACACGCGCCGGCGCTGGCGCAGGCAGATCCGCCGGCGGCGACTCAGCGGGACAGGATGGTGGTGCTGACGGCAGTGGCCTGCCGGGTGGCAACCGCAAGCGGCGCCGCAGTGGTCGCACAGGCGGGTCCGGTCGTGGACCGGAAGGTGCCCGTGACCTGCCACGGGGCCCGGGCCCGAACCAGGGCAACGCCGGCGGACGCAATCGCAACCGCAATCGGCCTGTCGGCGATGACGACTCCGGCGAACGCGCCGACCGCCAGGCGGCGCAGTCGCAACCCGATCCGATGAAGACAGCATTCGGGTATATCGGTGCCGACAGCTTTACCAAGCAGCGCCAGGGTCAGGGGCAGCGGCGTGGTGGTCCGGGACGCGGGCCGGGTGGTCCGTCCGGCAAATCGGGCGGCGGTGGCGGCGGTGGCAATCGCCGCGGCGGACGCGGGCGCTAGCCATGGGTTGTTTGCAGAAGCCACAAGGGTTGCAAGTGCAACTGCGCTGACATGGCACCGCGGTAGAATGCAAGGCTTTGCCCCTTGCGGCAACACTCAGAACCATCCCATCAGGAAGCACCATGACGATCGAACGCACTCTCTCCATCATCAAGCCTGACGCTGTCGCCAAGAACGTCATCGGCCAGATCTATGCCCGTTTCGAGGCTGCCGGCCTGAAGATCATCGCCTCGCGCATGGCCCGTCTGTCGCGTGCCGACGCCGAGGCGTTCTACGCGGTGCACAAGGATCGCCCGTTCTTCAACGATCTGGTCACGTTCATGATCTCCGGACCGGTGATGATCCAGGCGCTGGAAGGCGACAACGCCGTGCTCAAGAACCGCGACCTGATGGGCGCGACCGACCCGAAGAAAGCCGCACCGGGAACCATCCGTGCCGACTTCGCCGACAGCATCGACGCGAATGCCGTCCATGGTTCCGACGCCGCCGAAACAGCTGCTGTCGAATTGGCGTTCTTCTTCCCGTCGATGAACATCTACAGCCGATAGTCCATCCATGTTGGCCAATCTGCTCGATTACGACCTCGAGGGTTTGGCCGCATTCTGCGAGCGCCTGGGCGAAAAGCGGTTTCGCGCGACCCAGCTGTTCCGCTGGATCCACCAGAAAGGTGCGGCCGATTTCGACAGCATGACCGACCTGGCGCGGTCCTTGCGGGAGAAGCTGCGCGACGTGGCCGAGATCCGCATGCCGGTGGTGACGGCAGAGCACCGCTCCGCGGACGGAACCATCAAATGGCTGTTCGACGTTGGCGCTGGTGACGCCGTCGAGGCTGTGTTCATACCCGAATCGGACCGTGGCACCTTGTGTATCTCGTCCCAGGCGGGTTGTGCCGTGGGCTGCCGCTTCTGCTCCACCGGTCACCAGGGATTCAGTCGCAATCTGAGCACCGGTGAGATCGTCAGCCAGTTGTGGTTTGCCGAGCGTTTCCTGCGGGTCCACCTCAAGCGCAATGACCGCGTCATCTCCAACGTGGTGATGATGGGCATGGGTGAACCTCTGCAGAACTATTCGGCGCTGCTGCCGGCGCTGCGTGTCATGCTCGATGACCACGGCTACGGCCTGTCGCGCCGGCGCGTCACAGTGTCCACGTCGGGCGTGGTGCCGATGATGGAGCGGCTGGCGCAGGATTGTCCGGTGGCGCTGGCGGTGTCCTTGCATGCGCCCAACGACCCGCTGCGCGACAACCTGGTGCCATTGAACAAGAAGTATCCATTGCAGGAGTTGCTGCAGACCTGCGTGGCCTATCTCGAACACGCGCCGCGCGATTTCATCACCTTCGAATACTGCATGATCCATGAGGTCAATGATCAGGTGCAGCAGGCGCACGAACTGGTGGCGCTGGTGCGAAGATTCGGTGCCGCCAGCTGGTGCAAGTTCAATCTGATTCCTTTCAATCCGTTCCCCGCCTCCGGCCTCAAGGGCTCCCCGGCGCCGCGGATCGCGGCATTTTCCAGGGTCCTGCTCGATGCCGGAATCGTGACGACGGTGCGCAAGACCCGCGGCGACGATATCGATGCGGCATGCGGGCAACTGGCCGGTGATGTGCGTGATCGCACCGGCGTGGCAGGTCGTATTGCGCAACAGCGCACAATCATGCTGACGCCGGTGGCGGCGATAACGACCGAACACAAGGAAGACTGACGCATGATGGCGACAGATGATCGACAATTTGCACAAGAAAACGCCGGGCCGCTCCCAAGTTTTCTTGCACCCCCTCGGGGGGCCTGGCGCAGCCAGGGTTGGGGGCAAAATTCCAAAAACGCCGGGCCGCTCCCAAGTTTTCTTGCACCCCCTCGGGGGGCCTGGCACAGCCAGGGTTGGGGGCGATCAGCAGCCATGCAGCGCTCGATCCTGCTCGCGCTACTGATACTGGCGTGCCTTCACCTCGCATCTTGTGCCGCGCCCGGTGCCGCCGCCAAGGACGCCGCACGGCCCGATGTCGTCACCCAGTCCGATGAGCCGCAGGAACGCACGCGTGCGCGGATTCGCCTCGAACTGGCGGTTGGTTACTTCGAGCAGGGCAAGACCACCATCGCCCTCGATGAACTCAAGCAGGCGTTGTCGGCCGATCCCAACTTTGCCGAGGCCTATACCCTGCGTGGCCTGATCTACATGCGCCTGAACGACCCCGGCCTTGCCGAGTCGAGCTTTCGTCGGGCCCTTGTACTCAAGCCTGGCGACGCCAATACCTTGCACAACCTGGGCTGGATGATGTGCCAGCAAGACCGGCACGCCGAATCGATGCAGTTCTTCGATCAGGCCCTTGCAGATCCGAATTACGGTGATCGGGCAAAGACCCTGATGACCAAGGGCTTGTGCCAGATCCGTGCGAAGAGGCCTGCCGAGGCCGAGGCCAGCCTGCTGCAGTCGTTCGAGCTCGATGCCGGCAACCCCATCACCGAATACAACCTGGCCTTGCTGCTTTTCCGCCGCTCGGATCTTGTGCGCGCCCAGTTCTACATCCGGCGTCTGAACAACAGCGAATGGGCGAACTCCGAATCACTCTGGCTCGGCATCCGGGTAGAGCACAAGCTGGGCAACCTGGATGCGGTCGAACAGCTGGCCTTGCCGCTGCGCAAGCGTTTTGGGCAGTCACCTGAAATGGCCCTGTATGACCGGGGCGCCTTCAATGAGTGATGTGAACGAACCCCAGGCGCCGGCCGCTACGTCGTCAGCGCCTGCGCCGGGGCCGTCCGCAGGCACCCAGCTGCGCGTGGCACGCGAGGCAGCCGGCATACATATCGGTGCGCTGGCGGTTTCATTGAAGGTGTCGGTCAGGAAACTCGAGGCACTGGAGGCTGACGACCTGGCGCAGCTTCCCGACGCGGTTTTTGCCCGTGCGCTGGCGGCATCGGTGTGCCGCTCCCTGAAAATCGATTCCGAACCGGTATTGCAGATGTTGCCGCAAATGCTTGCGCCATCCATGCCGGCGGGCGGTACCGGTCAGGGCGTGCGTATGGACAGCCACCGCAGGCTGCGTCTGTCGGGTTCGTTCGGCCTGCCCAAGCCGGTGCTTTTGATCACGGCGGCGCTGCTGGCTGGCGCGCTCGTCGTCCTGTT
>Ga0154020_10007914_pt1 | contig 12364 bp, 8 predicted proteins | sample Klosneuvirus_201_FD_109709 | JGI IMG/M metagenome (GOLD analysis project Ga0154020, IMG submission 109709) | Active sludge microbial communities from wastewater, Klosterneuburg, Austria - Klosneuvirus_20160825_MG | ecosystem: Engineered > WWTP > Aerobic digester > Activated sludge | place... | reverse complement strand
TGGCGAGCTCCTGCTCCAGCGCGGCGGCCATGCTGCCGAGCGTGCCCATCACCTCGGGCGTCGGCCAGCGCCCGTCGAGATAGTCGGCCAGGAAGCGATCGGTCGGAAAGCCGCTGGCCCGGCGCCTGGCGTCGGCCGCCGCCAGCCAGCCGCCGTGCACCAGCAGGTAGCGGCGCACCAGCAGGCGCGCGCGACGGAGGTAGCGCGCATCGCCCTGGTCGCGCTCGGGCTCGGGCCCCGGCGCGCTCGGCCCCGAGGTCGCCATCAGGGCACGAACGCGGCGTCGACCACGGCCTGCCTGACCGTGGTGAACGCGGGCTGGCTGGAGTTCTGCTCCATCACGGCGAGGTGCTTGCGCTGGCCGACGGTGATCTCGAGCTCCTCGTCGCGACCACCCATCGAGGCGCGGCCCGGCGTGCTGTAGCGCGCGGGCAGGTCGAAGAAGCCGCTGCCCAGCACGGTGCGCGCCAGGGCGTCGAGCTCGCTGGCCGACAGCGTGCGCGCCGGCTGCGCGGGGTACGGCGTGCTCCAGGGCGAGCCGCCGGTGCAGTTCGCGGTGTTGGTCGCGGTGAAGACCCGGCCGTCGCTCTCGATGCGCGTGCGGGTGTTGCCGCGACAGGTCTGGGCGCGGCTGATCGAGCGGTACTCCAGCGTGAAGGGGCGCAGCTCGACGTCAGCGACCGGCGTGGCCGACGGGCTGGTGCTCGGGGTCGGACCGCTGCTCGCGGTCGGACTGGCGCTCGCGGTCGGGTTCGGGTTCGGCGCCGGCCCGCCATCCTTGTGCTGCTTCTGACAACCCACCAGCGCACCCAGCAGCCCGAGCACCACGGTGCCACGGGTGCGCCTGCTCACGTGATGCTCCAGTCGGCCTGCGTCAGATCCGGTGACGTCATGCGCCCGAGGGCCTCCCAGAACGTCACATAGTGACGCGGCAGCACGTCGACGCCGTTCGACATCTGGCTGCTGGTGTCCTCGCCATAGGTCGGGACACTGAGGCCGGCCGAGGTGACCAGGCCGTCATAGCGTGCCTGCATGCCGCCGAGCAGCGTGCCCGGCGTCGCGTTGGAGTACTCGTCGGGCATGCCCAGCATGTGGCCGACCTCGTGCTCGGTGACCGAGTAGCGGTTGGCGTTGTAGGTGGTCTCGAAGGCGTGATCGACGGTGATCTCCGCCTTGCGCGCGGCGGCGTCGTTGGCCGCACCGGTCGTCCCGCCGCCGACGGCGCGCAGCGGCTGGCGCACGCTGGCGCCGCGCAGCACGGCGGCGACCGCGTCGGCACGCTGGGTCGCCAGCGTGGTGTTGGTGCCCGCGTCGCCCTCCGGGCTCGCGAAGCCACGGATGTCGATCGGGATCATGGGCGCCGACGGGTTGGCCTGGTTGAGCTGGGTCGCGAACGTCAGCAGCTTGGCGCGATCGGCGGGGCTCACGGTGACGTTGCTGGGATCCGTGAACTGCACCGGCGAGGCCGCGGCCGCGGTCAGCGCGGTCTCGATGCGGGTGCGCTCGGTGGTGGCCACTTTGCCGCTGTTGAAGTCGGACTCCTCGGTGTTGTCGGACTGCCAGAAGTCGGCGGTGGGCTGGTTTGCGGGGTTGACCAGGTTCTCGTTGTGGCCGACCGAGTTGTAGTCGATGCCGGGGCCGGGGCTCTTGTGCACGGTGACGTCGTAGTGTGCGCCGGCCGCGGTCTCGACCGACACCGGGGTCACGATGGTGATGGCCAGGAACTCGGTCCAGCACGGCTTGATGGCGCGCATGATGTGCTGGGCGCTCCAGCGCGCCTGCACGCGCGACACGAAGTCGGTCTTGTACTGGGTCTTCTCGGCCTCGGTCCAGAAGAACTGGGCGTTGCTGTCGCCGCGGAAGAGGCGGCGCATGCGCTCCATGAAGGCGGGGGTGTTGTCGGCCTGCACGAAGTTGAAGTGGATCTTGAGCGTGATGGGCATCAGGCCCGCCATCGGGAAGTAGCGCGCGTCGAACTTGCCGATGCCCGTCGACGGGATGTTGTCGTCGAGGTGCATGTCGAAGCGCCGGCGGAAGGCGTCCTTGCGCGCCTGCTCGGCGGGGTCGGGGCAGGCGCCCGGGGCGGCCGCTGCGGCTCCGGCGGCAGCGGCACCGCCGGCGGCGGCAGCGGCGCCTCCGGCCCCGGCTCCGGCGCCTCCGGCTGCAGCGCCGGCCGCCGCCGCACCGGCTGCCGCGGCGCCTGGCGTGCCGTCGCGCTGGATCAGCGCACGCGACACCTTCATGCGCGGGATGGCGGTCGGCGTCTGCGTCGGCGCGCCGCCACCACACTCGGCGCAGCCGCCGCCTCCGCAGGCGCAGCCCTGCTTGCCACCCAGCACGCTGTCGGCGATCTGATCGGCCTCGACCTCGGCGGCATCGCCAGGCTGGCTGACCTCGAGCTTGGCCTGCGGGCCGGCGCTGCTGGCGCTGCCCTGCTGCACGGTGTGCACGACCTCGTGGCCGAGCAGCCGGTCGCCGCCAGGCGTGCCCGGCTGGTACTCGCCGGCGCCGAAGTAGATGTCCTGCCCGACGGTGTAGGCGCGCGCGTCGATCGAGCTGGCGGCCGTCGCGGCGTCGGTCCCGGTGTGGACCCGGACGCCGCCCAGGTCGGCGCCCATCGCGCCGCCCATCCTGGCCGCGAACGCGTCCGGGAGCGGGCTACCCGAGCTGCCGGCCGCGGCGTCGAGGGCGCTGCCGGCGTCGGCGGCCACGGCCGCGTCGCCGCTGGCCTCGCGCTGCACGAAGTCGACCGCGGTGCGCCGGCCAGGCCAGGGCGCGGAGCCGGACTGAGCCTCTGAGCCCCCCCACCCCTCGTCGTGCCCCCAGCTGCGCTCGCGGCTCATACCGACCTCCAGCTCTTGTACCACAAGGACTACGGGAACCTACCCTGGCCGCGCCCTGCCCGACCTGCGCGTCAGGCCTCCTCGGCGCCGCGCTTGAACCAGAGCGGGCCGCGGGCGGCGCCGGTGAACAGGCGGGTGTCCTCGTCGGCGGCGGGGTCGAGGCCGGCGAAGAAGTGCGGGATGGTGAAGCGACTGGCGAGCTCCTGGGCCAGGGTGTGCAGGTCGGCGGTGAGCTGCTCGGGGTCGAGGACGTCGTCGAGGTCGAGGCTGAGCTCGAGGTCGTAGGTGGTGGCGTCGCGCAGCAGGTGCAGGCGCACGTTGCGGGTCGGCCCCAGGGTCGGCAGCGCGAGCTCGCCGAGGCGCAGCAGGGCGCGCTCGGCGGCGGCGAGGGCGTCGGCGGCGGGGTGCGCGAGGCGGCGGGCGACGCCGTCGATCTCGGCGGAGTCGAGGCGGGCCGCGGCCAGCAGCGTCGTCAGCACGGCCTCGGCGGCGGGCGGCGGCATGCCCTCGAGGACCAGCTCGACCAGCTGGCCCATCAGCGGGTCAGCGTCGCGGTCAGCACGCCGCTCTCGAGGCTGAGGATCTCGCGGCGCAGGTCGGCGGCGGACTTGCCGCGGCCATCGCTGATGGCCAGCGGGCTGTCGCTCCAGCCCAGCTCGATGTCGACCTGGCGGGCCTGGTGGATCGGCCAGCCCTCGAAGCTGACCTCGCCGGTGCTGCTGGGGAACACCAGGTGGCTGAGCGTGGCGGCGAGGTCGACATGGACGACGGCGGCGAGGCCGGCCGGGACCGTGATCGACCTGAGCTGGCTGAAGTGCAGGTCGGCGCTGGAGGTCGCGACCCCGGTGAGGTCGGCGTCGCGCAGGGTCTGGTGCATGACCAGGCGCAGCGTGCGCGTGGACTGGTCATAGAGGATGCGCTCGGGTTCGGCGTAGACGTGGATGGGCAGCGCGCCGGGGTTGTCGACGCGGATGGCGATGGCGACGCGGTCACCGGTGACCGACATGGCGGTGGACCCGATGCTGGGCGGCGCGGCCTCGCCACAGCCGGCGGCGGCCGGGAGAAGGGCCGCGGCGGCCACGGCGGCGAGGAGTCTGGTCGTGGTCGGCGTGAGGCGGCGCATGAGGCGCAGCATGGCTGGAAGCAGGCGTTGGGGGCAACCCATTGGCGCCTCAGTTGGCCGGTTTGACAGGAAACCGCGATGGGATATCCTCCTCATTATCGAGATATCGATAGTGGAATCGCAATACCGATGTCACTCGCAGCGCGCAATGGAACCAGAGCGGCGATCGCTCGCAAAGTTCAGGGCTTGAGAAAGGCTCGCCACTGGACCCAGAGCAAGCTCGCCCGCGACCTGGGGCTGTCGCAGAGCCGGCTCTCGGAGATCGAGAGCGGCAAGGGTTCATTCACGGCCGAGCAGTTCATCAGTATCCTGGGGCTCTTCAACGCGCCCGTCGATCAGTTCCTGCCCCGCAAGCGCGACCCCGGCACGGAGCTCCAGAACGCACTGGCGCGCCTCGGCGCCAGCCATCTATGGGAGGACTCCGAGACCCCTCCCAGTGATCGGCTGACGGACGTCGGGAGCGTCATCACGGAGACGTTGACGGAGCCAGAGTCGCCCAGGCACATCGTCGCGCTGGCGCCGGTGCTGGTCGTGAACATCGACCGAGTGCGGCTGCGGCGCCTGTGCGGCCACTTCGTCGAGATCGGGCTGGGTCAGCGATTCGCCTGGGTGCTCGACAACACGCTCGAGGCGGTGCTACGCGAGGCACCTCGGAGCACCGGTCGGCAATGGAGGTTCCGCTACCGACGCACCGAGCTGATCCTGAGCGAGTTCATCGCCTCGCTTCCGTCGGCGAGCGCCGATCAGTCCGAGGACATCCTCGATCGAGAGATCGCCAGCAAGAAGACGTACGCCGAGCTGCACGAACTCGCGTCCCCCATCTCGAAGCGCTGGCGCGTGGTGACCCGCATCCAGCCCGACGATTTCGCCGCTGCCCTGAAGGACTGCCGTGACGGCGATTAGCGCGTTCTTCCAGGCCATCGACCAGCGCTGGCAAGGCACCCAGGGCAGCGGCCTCATCACATTCGCGCGATGCTCGATCGCGACCTGATCACCCACGTCCGGCTGATCGAGCGCTTCAAGGCCGCCGTGGACGCGTTCGCGATGGATGCTCGCATCGACGACGTCCCCAGGTACGTCCGGAACCTGAACACGGTGGAACGCGACCTCCTGCAGGTCGCCGAGACCGCCTTCGACCTGCCGTAGCGGCCGTCAGGTGGTGGGCTGGACAAATCCTACGCCTTCCACGCCGCCAGACGCGCGCGCGACGCGGGCTTGATGTAAGCTCGCCTCATGCGTTCTCTGAGCCTGGTTATCGCTTTGCTGGTGGTGGGCGGCGGCTGCTATTCGCCCGACAAGGCCAAGTGTGCGTTCAAGTGCGGGGCGTCCGATCCGCAGTGCCCGAGTGGGTACACATGCGGCGGCGACCAGTACTGCCACCAGAAGGGCAGCGAGACCGAGATGTGCGATTTCCCGGTCAACACGCCCGATGGCGGCGCGGACACCGGGACGCCGGGGCAGCCCGAGCTGCGCGTCACGCCGGCGACGCTGAGCGCGACCGAGGGTGGCGCCGGGGCGACCTTCGCGCTGGTGCTGAGCAAGGCGCCGGCCGCCGATGTGGTCGTCACGCTGGCCTCGAGCGACGCCACCGCGGCCACGGTGACACCCGCGACGGTCACCTTCACGACCGCGAATTTCGGCCTGCCGCAGACCATCACGGTCACCCCGGTCAATGACGACGACCTCGCCATGGAGTCGGTCACCGTCACAGCGATGGGCACCGGCGTCGCCAGCGCCAGCGTCACCATCAGCATCACCGACGACGACACCCAGGCCATCACCACCTCGCCGGCGACCACGGTCACGGTGACCGAGGCGCTGACCTCGACGCTAGGCGTGCGGCTGGCGTTCCAGCCGACCGCGGACGTCACCGTCACCGTGATGTCGGCCGACGCCACCACCGCGACCGCGACCCCGGGCACGCTGACCTTCACCGCCGCCAACTACGCCACCCCGCAGGACGTCACCGTCACCGGCGTCGACGACGCCGACACCACCGATGACAGCACCATGATCATGCTGATGGGCACCGGCGGGCTGACCAAGGCGGTCACCGTCAACGTCACCGACAACGACGTGCAGAACATCTCGGTCACGCCGACCACGCTGAACCTGACCGAGCAGGGCGCCACCGGGACGTTCTCGGTCACCCTGACCCAGCAGCCGGGCGCCGATGTCGTCGTCGCGGTGGTGCCGGCCGATGCTGGGCGCGCCAGCGTCGACAAGGCGTCGCTGACCTTCACCAGCGGCAACTACAGCGTGGCCCAGGTCGTCACCGTGACCACGCTGAACGACGTCGATCTGGCGATGAACACCGTGGCCATCGATCTGACCTCGGCGCCGCTGACCGCGCGCGCCGTCAGCGTCATGATCGCCGACAACGACACCCAGGGGCTGACCATCGGCGGCACCCCGGTGACGGTGGCCGAGGGCGCCGCCACCACCTTCACGGTGCGGCTGAACTTCATGCCCGCCGCCGACGTCGTGGTCGCGGTCAACAGCCTGGACACCACCGCGGTCTCCACCACCGAGACCATGCTGACCTTCACCAGCGGCAACTACGCCACGCCACAGACGGTCAACGTGCAGGGCGTCGAGGACGCCGACGCCGCGGCCGAGACGGTCAACGTCGCCCTGTCGAGCGCCGCGCTGCCGGCCACGGTCAACGTCGCGGTGACGACGACGGAGAATGACACCCAGGCCATCACCACCTCGCCCGCGACGACGGTCACCGTTACCGAGGCGCTGACCTTGACGCTGGGCGTGCGGCTGGCGTTCCAGCCCACCGCGGACGTCACGGTGACCGTGATGTCCGCAGATACTGCCACCGCGACCGCGACGCCGACGCCGCTCACCTTCACCTCCGCCAACTACGCCACCCCGCAGGACGTCACTGTCACGGGCGTAGACGACGCCAACACCACCGATGACAGCACCATGATCATGCTGATGGGCACCGGCGGGCTGACCAAGGCGGTCACGGTCAACGTCACCGACAACGACGTGCAGAACATCTCGGTCACGCCGACCACGCTGAACCTGACCGAGCAGGGCGCCACAGGGATGTTCTCGGTCACCCTGACGCAGCCGCCGGGGCCAGACGTCGTCGTCGCAGTGGTGCCTGCCGACGCCGCCCGCGCGACGGTCGACAAGGCGTCGCTGACCTTCACCACCGCCAACTTCAACGTGGCCCAGGTTGTCACCGTGACCACGCTGAACGACGTCGATCTCGTGGAGAACACGGTGGCCATCGATCTGACCTCGGCGCCGCTGACCGCGCGCGCCGTCAGCGTCATCATCGCCGACAACGACAACTAGACGAGAGACCAGACGGCGCCTGGCGATCCCACCTCGAGCCGATCGATCTGGGCTGGAGTTCTGCTGGCGGGGGTGGCTTTCGGCTGCCCGAGCCGACCGGTACCAGCGCGACGAGCGTGAGCATCGAGGAGCGGGTGCTCCAGTACAAAGAAAGCAGCGCTCCACGCGAAATCAGCCACTTGCACTCTCCATGCGGCCCCCAGCATTCTTGCCGCACCTCACTGCAGCTGTTGAGTGCTGCGGCGCTCTCGATTATTGCTGGTCTACGCGATTCCTGCTGGTCGACGCAACACGGGGCGGCGTCGCGCGATGACCCTCGCGCTGACCCACCTCTGCATGGAGAGAACGTGATGACGAAGCGACTGGTGCTGGTTCTGGGGATGATGGCGACGCTGCTGGGTGCTGCTTGCACCAAGCAGTCGGCGCTGCGCTGTGATGAAACCTCGCCGTGCCAGGAGCCTGGCCACTGGTGCGACCTCAATCGACGCGTGCCCGACGAGCCCGGGATCTGCCGGCCCTACATGGACGGCGCGGTAGTCGATGACGATGCCGACGTGCCTGACGCTGGTGGCGATGGCCAGGTGCTGACGCCCGCGATGCTTGCGATGACGCCGACCACGCAGGACTTCGGCAGCGTCGTCATGGGCGCACAGAGCTCCGAGGTGCGCTTCGACGTGTCGAATGCCGGCGGCATGGCCGCAGGCTCGTTGACGGTCGCGCTAGCGGGCACCGACGCGGCGCACTTCACCATCAGCAGCGACACCTGCGCGGGAATCCCGCTCGGCGGCGCCGCGACCTGCGCGGTCACGCTGCGCTTCATCCCGACCACCGCGGGCGCCAAGACCGCGACCCTGACGGTGAACGGTACGCCCGGCGGCAGCGTCAGCGCGACCCTCAGCGGCACCGGCCTGATGCCCGGCGCGCTGCAGATCGCGCCCGCCAGCCACGACTTCGGCAACGTCGTCTCGGGCGGCCAGAGCGCCGAGCAGACATTCACCGTCACCAACACCGGCTCCACCGCGACCGGCGTCCCCAGCGCCGCGCTGAGCGACAGCGCGAACTTCAGCATCACCATGAACAACTGCTCGGCCGCGCTGGCCGCCAGCGCGACCTGCACCATCAAGGCGCGCTTCAATCCCGCGTCGACCGGCTCGAAGCTGAGTTCGCTGACCGTAATGGCCAGCCCGGGCGGCGCCGCGCCGGCCTCGCTGAATGGGACCGGGATCTCGCCGGCCGCGCTGACCCTGACGCCAGCGAGCCAGGACCTCGGCTCGCTGGTCATCGGCACCATGAGCTCGCCGTTCGCGTTCACCGTACGCAACACGGGGGGGTCGCCGAGCGGCATGATCACGCCGACGCTGGCGTCGACCGACTTCGCCATCGCCTCGAATGGCTGCACCGGCACGCTGGCCGCCGGCGCGACCTGCTCGATCTCGGTGCAGTTCACCGCCACCGCGCCCGCGGGCGCCAAGACGGCGACGCTGTCGGTGGCCGCGACCCCGGGCGGCAGCGTGATGTCGACCGTGACCGGCACGGCGATCACCATGGGAGCGCTGACCATCACGCCCGCGACGCACGCCTTTGGCAACGTCCTGACCGGCACCATGAGCACCGAGCAGACCTTCACCGTAGCCAACACCGGAGGCGCGCCTACTACCGTCCCGAGCACCACGCTGAGTGACAGCACCAACTACACCCTGACCATGAACAACTGCACCGCCGCGCTGAACGCCAGCGCCAGCTGCACCGTCAAGGCGCGCTTCAACCCGACCGCCCTCGGCACGCTGAACTCCACCCTGCAGGTCACGGCGACCACAGGCGGCACCGCGGTGTCGCAGCTGAGCGGCACCGGCCAGGCCCCCGCCACGCTGTCCATCACGCCCGCGACGCGCGATTTCGGCCCCGTCACCATCGGCCAGAGCGTAGGCCCGCTGACCTTCACCATCTCCAACGTCGGCAACAGCACCACCGGCACGATCACCGCCGTTGTCGGCGACAACACGCACTACATGGTGAGTTCCACCTGCGCTACCCTGGCTCCGGGCGCGAACTGCACCGCCAGCGTCACCTACACCGCCAGCGGCACCGCCGGCCCGCAGAACTCGACCATCACGGTGTCGTCCACGCCCGGCGGCACGGTGCAGAGTTCGCTGACGGCGACGGCCATCACCGTCGGGCAGTTGGCCATCTCGCCGACGAACCCGGCCGCATTCGCCTCGGTCGTCGAGGGCGGCACCGGTGCGACCCAGATGTTCACCATCACAAACAACGGCGGCTCCGCCAGCGGCATCCCCTCGGTCGGCTTCGCCACCGCGACCAACGACTTCACCATCACCAACAACCAGTGCCTCGCCGCGCTGTCGCCCGCCGGCACGTGCAGCGTCACGGTGCGCTTCAACCCCAGCGTCGCCGGCAACCTGAACGCCAACCTGCGCGTGTCAGCCACCCCCGGGGGGATCGTGTCCGCGATGGTCTCCGGCATCGGCCTGCGCAAGGCCGCACTGTCGATAACTCCGTCGATGCAGAACTTCGGGACAATCGCTACCGGCACACAAAGCGCCTTCTTCACTTTCACCGTGGCCAATACGGGGGAAGTCACGTCGAGCACCGTGGTGGCCACCCTCACGTCCAGCCCGAGCGACTTCGCGATCGACTCCGGCACCAACACCTGCACTGCGACCATCGCCGCGGGGGCGAGTTGCACGCTCCGAGTGCGCTTCACGGCGAGCACCCTCGGCGCCAAGAGCAATGTCCTCCAGGCAACAGCCGGCGCGGGCGTCAGCGCCTCCTCGACGCTGTCGGGAACCTCGGCGACCCCGGCCCTTCTGACGATCGACTTCCCGGGCAATGACTTCGGCGGCGTTGTGGTCAACACCGTGAGCGGACCTGCGATCTTCCGGATCACCAACACTGGAGGCTCCGCCAGCGGTGTCCTCGGCGGGTCATTGACCGGCAACCAATTCACCCTGACAGACAGCTGTTCGGGGCTCTCCCTCGCGTCGGCTGGAAGCTGCACGATGGCGGTGCGCTTCGCGCCCACATCCCAAGGTAGCAAGATGGGCTCAATCTCCGTGACAGGCGCCCCGGGGGGCACCGTCTCGGCGACGCTCGCGGGTTTGGGCATGTCTTGGGGCACGGCCGGTCTGATCGAGACCGACAACGCAGGCAACGCCTCGATTCCGCAGGTCGCGATGAACCCGTCGGGCAACGCCATCGCAGTCTGGTACCAGTCTGATGGCGTTCAAACCAACATCTGGGCCAACAGCTATGTGCCCGGCTCGGGATGGGGCACGGCCAACATGATCGAGACCAACCCTGGCAACGCTGGTAGCCCGCAGGTGAGCGTGGACTACGAGGGCAGGGCTGTGGCCGTCTGGGAGCAGGATGACGGGATCACCCTCAACGTCTGGGCCAACCGCTATGCGCCGGGCTCAGGATGGGGGGTGGCAACCATGATCGAGACCAACAACATGGGCTACGCAGGCAACGCGCAGGTGGGCATAGCTGGGGGAAACGCGGTTGCGGTCTGGCAGCAGTGGGAGGGCGGCCGTACCAACATCTGGACCAACCGCTACAGTGTTGCCAACGGTGCTTGGATGGGAGCTGCGCTTCTGGAAACCGACAACGCGGGCTCTGCTCATAGCCCGCAGGTGGCCATGTCTCAATCGGGCAACGCCATCGCAGTCTGGCAGCAGGGGGACGGCACCCGCGACAACATCCATGCAAACAGCTATACGTTCGCGACGGGTTGGGGCACGGCGGTCCCGATCGAAACCGACAACGAAAACGCGCAGGACGCGCAGGTGGGCATAGATGGGAGCGGAGAGGCCGTCGCAGTCTGGCGGCAGTCCGAGGGCGCCCGCACCAACATCTTGGCGAACCGCTATGTGCCAGGCTCGGGCTGGGGCACGGCCGTCCTGCTCGAGACCGACAATGTCTACAGCGCTTTCAAGCCCCAGGTGACCATGGGCTCGGCGGGCTTCTTCATCGCTGTCTGGCAGCAGTTTGATGCCACCGGTTCTCGCATCAAGGCGAACCGCTACTACCCAGGCTCCGGATGGGGGACCGCAGTCCTAGTTGATGCCACGGGCTCGGCCTTCAACCCGCAGGTGGCCATGGACGGGGGCGGCAACGCGTTCGCCGTCTGGCTCTGCGGCAGCCCGGAAAGTATCTGCGCCAATCGCTTCCAGGGCAACGGCCAGCCAGCTGGGTGGGGCGCCGCCGTCCTGATCGAGACCGACAACACGGGCCAGGCCCTGTACCCGGAGGTGGCAGCGAGCCGGGGTAACGTGGTGGCCGTCTGGCAGCAGGGAGACGGCACCCGCAACAACATCTTGGCCAATGCGTTCCGGTGAACCAAGAAGCCGACTCGTTGGAGCATCATTCCTCGCCTGCCGGCGTACCGCCCCTGCCCGGCGCAGCACCACCGGGACCTCGATGCTGACGCTCAGCGCGCCCGGTCAGGCCGACAAGATCGTCATGGTGACGGTCAACTGATCGTCGACGCGCTGCGCTGAATCGGCTATAAATGAGGGTGAAAGCCCGACTGCCGGGTACGTCAGGAGCGTTTTCTTTTCCCTACAAGCTAAACCCAGGGAGTTGCCGCTGGCCGCGGCGAGCACGCCCGCTCAGTCGGGAAGCCCATTTCGGCTATTTGCGACGCCCACCTACTCAATCGTAGGGGTTTAGAAAACCATCTCCAACGGCCAGGGCGGGGGTTTTCATTTTTTCGGCTTCGGGGGCGCCAGGGCGGCGCCGCCCGGGTACTCGACGTAGGGGATGCGGTCGCGCTCGACGAAGGCGCGCACGCTGGGGCGGGCCCACTGGGTGTCGAAGAAGGCGCGCAGCGTGGGCGGCACCGCGAGGTCGTTGAGGACCAGGCGGCCGAGCATGAAGGCGAGGTCGGCGTCGGCCTGGCACCAGGCGTGAAACAGCTGGGTGCGGCCCTCGAGCACGGTCTCGGCGACGCGCAGCAGCTTGGCGACGGCCTGGTCACAGGCGGCGCTGAGCGGCGCGCTGGAGTGGCCGTAGAACATCGTGGTGGTCGGGCGCTCCTCGCGCAGCGGGCCGAGGTCGGAGC
>Ga0154020_10007913_pt1 | contig 12364 bp, 5 predicted proteins | sample Klosneuvirus_201_FD_109709 | JGI IMG/M metagenome (GOLD analysis project Ga0154020, IMG submission 109709) | Active sludge microbial communities from wastewater, Klosterneuburg, Austria - Klosneuvirus_20160825_MG | ecosystem: Engineered > WWTP > Aerobic digester > Activated sludge | place... | reverse complement strand
TTTAGGTGCGGTGCCCATAAAAACACCGGGCATATTGGCGGCAATGGTACTCAGGCAGTTCATGCCATGCGGGTGATCCTCATTTACACTGGCATGCCGCGCCACAAAATCCCAGGTGCCCAGTATCTGGTTATTGATCCTGATGCTGTCGAATGTGGGTACCGTTAAATAATTTAAAAAGCCGGCATCCAGAACAGCCATGTGCATGCCCTGCCCCCGGAAACCCCGGTTGTGTAAAAATTCACCATTGTGCAGGTGTACCTGGCCGTAACTCATCCCGTAACTGTAGTGGTCGGCGGTTATTATGGATTGTGCCGTGTTATCCGGGATCTCTGTAAAATCAGCATCCAGTTTTTTATTGACCGGGTTGTCATTTATATTGGTTAAAGGTGCAACCGGTCCGGTACTGATCACAAAAGGAAAGCTGTTTATTTTAACCAAAGCAGCTGCATCAGTGGTTTGTATGGCCACCTGGTTAAGCCATTTAGAAGTATTGAGGATGGTTACTGCACCGGCTAAACGAATACTGTCAATGTATCGTGGAGTAACCGGCAGATCTGTTGAATCGATGGCAATATTATACCTGGTCCTCCTGTCAATGGAACGCTGGGTTAAATATTGTATGGGATTACTGATGGAAAAAGGATTGGTGCCTTTGTCTTTTAAGCGGATGATGTACCGTGAGAACTGGGCATGGCTGTCGGTTTCTGCAACAAACAACCCAATTAAAATAAAAAGTATAATTTTTTTCATGATCAGATTTTGCTAAAAGGAATATTTGAATATGTAAAACCGGTTAACTGTTATAAGCCCACTTTACCCAGGTAGCGCCCCAGGTAAAACCCCCGCCAAACGCTGATAAAATAAGGTTATCACCTTTCTTTAACTTTTTTTCCCATTCCCATAAACATAACGGCAAAGTGCCGGCCGTAGTGTTCCCGTACTTTTGAATGTTGATCATTATCTTTTCCCTGGGCAGTCCCATGCGGTTTGCCGTGGCATCAATGATACGCAGGTTGGCCTGGTGTGGTACCAGCCAGGCAATATCATCGGCTGTTAAATTATTCCGCTGCATCAGTTCAAAACTCACATCGGCCATGCCTTTTACTGCAAACTTAAAAACGGCCTGCCCTTCCTGGTACACGTAATGTTCTTTGGCAAGTACTGTTTCTACAGTCGAAGGTTTTACCGAACCCCCGGCCTTCATGTGCAGGAACTGGCTGCCGCTGCCATCACTTTTTAATAAACTGTCCAGTATTCCAATATTTTCTTCAACGGGTTCCAACAGTACAGCCCCGGCACCATCTCCAAAAATAATACAGGTGGTACGGTCGCTGTAATCAATAATGCTGCTCATTTTATCTACTCCAACCACCACCACTTTTTTATACCTGCCACTCTCAATAAAAGCAGTGGCAGTGGTGAGGGCATATAAAAATCCCGAACAGGCTGCCATAATATCAAAACTGAAAGAATTCGTTGCGCCTATTTTGTTACAGATGATATTGGCCGTAGCCGGGAAAACCATATCCGGCGTTACTGTTGCACAGATCAAACAATCTATTTCTTCGGGACTAATGCCTCTTTTCCTGCATAATTCAAGGACAGCCGGAACAGCCATATCGCTGCTGCCTTTGCCTTCTTCCTTTAATATTCTGCGTTCCGAAATGCCTGTCCTGGTGCGTATCCATTCATCGTTGGTATCTACCATTTTTTCCAGTTCTGCATTGGTAAGCCTGTACTCAGGTACATAACCGCCCACGGCAGTTATGGCTGCATTTGTTTTTTGCATGAAACGCTGTATTTACTCTGAATTTTTAAATTTGGCACTGAAAAGTAAAAATACATAAAAAACCTTATTGTATTTTAACGACTTAGCTCACAAATTATCCTTAATTTCGTTATCGACCGTTATTAATTATGTATGCATATTTGCAAGGAAAATTTACGTATAAGAGCCCGGCACAGGTTTACCTGGATGTCAATGGTGTTGGGTATGAAGTAAATATCAGTCTGAATACATATTCTCATATACAAAACCTGGAGCAGGGTAAACTGTTTATACAGCTGCAGGTTAAGGAGGATGCCCATATATTATTTGGTTTTTTTGATAAGCAGGAAAAAGATATGTTTGTGCTTTTAACAGGTGTTTCAGGTGTGGGAGCCGCTACAGCAAGGATGATGCTGTCATCCTTAAAACCTGAGGAATTAAAATTGGCCATTGTTCAAAGCAACGTAAAACTGCTTGAAAGTGTCAAAGGGATAGGAAAAAAAACAGCCGAAAGGCTGGTTTTGGAATTAAAGGACAAATTGGGCAAAAATGCATTCGGCGCTGATCTTTCCGTTCACATGGGCAATAGTATGGAAACAGATGCGTTAAATGCCTTAACTGCTCTCGGAATTTCAAGATCACAGGCTGAAAATGCCATCCAAAAGATTATCCGTGCCGAACCAACTGTATCACAATTAGAAGACTTAATTAAAAAAGCCCTGAAAGCCATTTGAAAGAACGCTACGTTAACTGATTTACCGGATGTTGCTTATAAGATTTAAAAGTTCGAAACGGATTGGTTTTGTTGTATTGGCGGTTACCCTGTTTTTACTTCATACGAATCCTGTAATGGCCAGCCCCTATCATTACGATCTTCCGATTAATGTAGGTGACACCGTTGTGCCCAATTACGGAGACAGCTTACACTACCCCATCCGTGACAGGAGGGGCGATTTCCTTGGACAAAACAGGAGCACTTTCGATTTTAACCGCCCTCCCAATATCAGGGATTCGGTTGTATATGACCCGGTAACGCGCCGTTACATTGTTTATGAAAAAATAGGTACCAAATATTACCGGACCACCTCATCCTACAGTTTTGATGAATACTGGGAGATACGTGCCCGCCAGTCGGAAACCGAATACTTTCAAAAACGTTCCAATTTATTAAGCATCCTTAACCGCGGCAGGATAAAACCCAAACTATCCCTCTACGATAATTTATTCAACCGCCTGTTTGGAAATGGTAAAATAAATATCACGCCGCAGGGTAACGTGGATCTTACAGCCGGTTACCAGGGCCAGAATATTAAAAACCCAACCCTGCCCGAAAGAGCCAGGAAGAACGGTGGCTTTGATTTTGACATGAATGCGCAGGTAAATGTAAATGCTGATATCGGCGGTAAATTAAAATTCCCGATCAACTATAATACACTGGCTAATTTCGGACAGGATAACCAGCTTAAACTGGATTATACCGGACTGGATGATGAAATAGTAAAACGGTTTGAACTGGGTAATGTTTCATTCCCTTCAAGAAGTACTTTGATACCCGGTGCCCAGCAATTGTTTGGTTTAAAAACCACGCTCCAGTTTGGTAAACTGTTTGTAACCGGTGTAATTGCCAATCAAAAATCGCAGCGCCAGTCGGCTAACCTTGCCGGTGGAACCGCATCGCAGTTATTTGAACTGAAAGCTGATGAATATGAAGAAAACAGGCATTTTTTGCTGGCCCAGTATTTCAGGGAGAACTATAATAAAGTAATGGGCAAACTGCCCGCCATAACAGCGCCAATCCAGATCTTAAGATTGGAAGTATGGGTTACCAACCGGATCGGCATCACCACCGAAGCCCGTGATATTGTTGGCCTGGCAAACCTGGGAGAAACCGGCGGATCTCCATCCGGTATTCCAACCAATAACAGCAATACCCTTTACTCCAATATTATTTCAGATCCATCCAACAGGAATGCATCTGCTGTTTTTAATAATTTAATTGCACTCGGTTTATTACCCGTTCAGGATTTTGAAAAGACCTTTGCCCGTAAACTGGATTCAACACAATATATCTTTAATCCGCAGGTGGGTTTTCTTTCTTTAAGCCAGCCCTTACAAACCGATGAAGTGCTGGGCGTTGCCTATCAATATTCATACAACGGAAAAATTTACCAGGTGGGTGAATTTTCGCAGGACATTCCCCCGGACAGTGCCCTGGCCACACAAAAAATATTATTCTTAAAATTATTAAAAGCCACATCGCAGCGCCCGACTCAACCGATCTGGCAGCTGATGATGAAGAATGTGTATGCCATTGGTTACGGTACCTTAACACCAACAGATTTTAAGCTGGATGTGTTGTACCAGGAACCCGGCCTCGGCTGGAAAAGATATGTTCCCTTTGGTGATAAGAACCAGGGATTTCCCATCATATCACTCATCAATCTCGACCGGTTGAATAACCAGCTTGATCCGCAACCCGACGGTGTATTTGATTACGTGGAAGGATTTACTGTTTACTCGCAATACAGCCGCGTAATGTTCCCGGTGCTGCAACCCTTTGGCAGAGACCTGGCAGTGGGCATTTATACCGATACCAGCCTTGTCACAAATATTAAAGACAGCCTGTTCTATGCCCTTTACGATTCCATAAAAGCGGTTGCCCAGCAATATCCAAACCTGAACCGTTTTGTATTAAAGGGCTCGGCAAAAATATCCGGCTCCGCCGATATCAGCATTGGCTATAATATTCCAAGGGGTTCGGTAACCGTATCTGCAGGAGGCAGGGTTTTAATTGAAGGGATCGATTATGATATTAATTATGACCTCGGAACCATCCGGATCACCAATTCTGCGATCATCAATTCCGGGATTCCTGTTCAGGTGAATTATGAGAATAACGCAACCTTTGGGTTACAGCAAAGAAGTTATATGGCGCTTCGCTGGGATTACCTGGCTAAAAATACTGCCAAAGAACAGTTGTCCATTGGTGGTACCATTGTACGGTTAAGTGAAAGGCCTTTCTTCAGTAAGGTTAGTTACGATAACGCCAATAATGGCGGAACCAATGAGCCCATCCGCAATTCCATGTATGGGCTGGATGTAAATTACCGGAAAGATATCCCAAGGCTTACTAAAATTTTAGATAAGCTGCCATTCTATAAAACAACAGCGCCATCAAGCATAAATGTATTTGCAGAAGGAGCATTTTTAAAACCGGGCCATGCACCACAGATCGGCAAAGGCTCAAAAGGCATCATCAATATTGATGATTTCGACGGAACACAATCCGGTTATGACCTGCGTTTTCCACCGATCAGCTGGGCACTGTCTTCTACCCCGGAAGGAGCCACACAAATGGGTAATAATATCCCCTTATTTCCGGAAGCCGGTTTAAATGATGATATTAATTATGGAAAGAACAGGGCAAAGATCGCCTGGTACCAGATAGAGCCTACTTTACAGCAATACAAAGGATCCAATAATCCATTATCGAATAATGCCATTGAATTAAGCGATCCAAGGGTAAGGCAGGTTTACCAGCGTGAAATTTTTCCGCAGCGTACCACCGGATTTGGTGAGAGTTTATTAACTACATTCGACCTGGCCTATTACCCAACTGATAAAGGCCCTTACAACTTTGATGAAGCCGCCGGTTTTTACAGTGCCGGTGTTACTGCAAACGGAAAACTGGCTGATCCCAAATCCCGTTGGGGAGGATTGATGAGAAGCATTGACCAGCCGGATTTTGAGACAGCCAATATCGAGTTTATTGAATTCTGGATGCAGGATCCGTTCATTGATTACCCGGCCAAAAATTTAGTGTATCCAGGTACAGCTGGAGGTAAATTGTATTTTAACCTCGGCAATATTTCAGAAGATGTTTTAAAGGATGGAAAAAGGTTTTACGAGAACGGGTTGCCTACACCCAATGCACCCGCGCCTGTTGAAAATTCAAATTGGGGCAAAGTGCCCATCAATACGGTACAGGTAACCAATGCATTCAGTAATGATCCCAATGACCGCAAATACCAGGATATTGGTTTCGACGGCCTGGATGATACGGCAGAAGTGAATAAAAGGCTGGCATACCTAACACAGTTGCAGGGCATGGTTTCGGCAACGGCATACCAGCAGGCTTTGGCAGATCCTTCCAATGATAATTATCATCATTACCGTGGCGATGACCTGGACCAGCAGGGGCTGGGTATCCTTAACCGTTATAAACAATTCAATAATCCCGAAGGCAATTCGCCGGTTGCCACAACGGGCTCAACCTATTCTTCAGCAGCTACATTATACCCGGATGCAGAAGACCTGAACCGGGATAATACCTTAAACCAGACCGAAGAATATTTTCAGTACATCGTGGATATAAAGCCACCCAATCAGCCGGAAATGGCCATTGGCAGAAACTTTATTGTAGATAAAAAATCGGTATCCGTAAACCTGGCTAACAGTACATCCAGGAATGAGACCTGGTACCAGTTCCGGATCCCGATCGGGCAGTATGACCGTAAAATAGGCAACATCCCCGATTTTAAATCCATCCGTTTTATACGCATGTTCATGACCGATTTTGAGGACAGTGTTACCATGCGTTTTGGCGAACTGCAGTTAACCCGCAACGTTTGGCGTAAATTCAATTATAAGATCGATACCTCCGGTATATATTCGCCATTGCCTCCTGCTGCAACAACCTTCAACCAGGGTGCTGTAAATATTGAGGAAAATGATAAACGCACACCTTTACCTTACCGCACGCCAACCGAAATTGAAAGGGTTCAAACCTTAAGCAACAACGGGGTTAACCTGTTGCTGAATGAGCAGGCACTGAGTTTACAGTTTTGCGACCTGGCATTGAATGATGCAAGGGCCGTGCAGCAAACATTTGCCAACAGGGACCTGCGCCAGTTCCGTAAACTGCAGATGTATATCCATGCTGAGCAAAAACAAACCGGTGGACCGCTTGCAGATAAGGACCTTACAGCTGTAATACGCATGGGTACCGATTTTGTAAATAATTTTTACGAGATCAGGATACCGTTGAACTTAACACCGCTCAATGCAGGTGCATTATACGACCCCAATTCAACCGCCTATAATGATACGCTGTGGATACCAGGCAATTCGCTTGATGTGGAACTGCAAACACTGGTTAAATTAAAACAGGCACGCAACAATGATTTTGCAGCTTCCCCGGCGGTCATTTACCGGCAGCTGCAGGAAAACGGGCATGTATTCTCTGTTATGGGTAATCCAAACCTGGCCGAAATAAGGGGCATATTGATCGGCGTTGAAAATACCAAAGCAGCCGGTACTGCCTGCGGTGAAATATGGGTAAATGAATTGCGCCTGTCGTCCATTGATGAAAAAGGTGGCTTTGCCGCCCTGGGCAGGATCGATCTGAACCTGGCCGACCTGGGAACCTTATCCGTATCGGGTAATATACACAGCACAGGGTTCGGTACACTCGAACAAAGGATCAACGAACGTTACCGCGATAATTTTTACCAGTTTGATGTAACCACCAACCTGGAACTGGGTAAATTGCTGCCGCCAAAAGCAGCGATGTCAATTCCGGTATTTGCCAGTTATTCGCAGGCGGTTAGTACACCCGAATACGATCCGTATGATATGGATGTGAAACTGAAACAGAAATTAAAAGATGCACCGTCCGAAAACAGGGATTCCATCAGGAACAGTGCGATCGATTTTACATCAACCACCACATTGAATTTTACCAATGTTCGTAAAAACAGGACCAGTACCAAGGCGCCAAAGATCTACGACATTTCCAATTTTGATATCAGTTATTCTTACCTCAAAATAAAAAGCCATACGCCATTAATTGAGAGCAACGAAATAACAAGGCACCGGTATGGGCTGGGATATAATTTTTCACCGCAGCCAAAATATTTTGAACCATTTAAGAAGATCAAATTCTTTGCAAAGCGTAAAACACATTGGTTCGACCTGGTAAAGGATTTCAATATTAACTTAATTCCTTCTCAGCTAAGTTTCAGGGCTGATGTAAACAGGCAGTTTGGCGCCATCCGGCCACGCAGTATCGGGGCATCAAAATATTCAATTCCCGAAACCTATGATAAATATTATACGTTCCAGCGCAATTATATTTTCAGGTGGAACCTGACCAGGAGTTTGAATTTTGATTTTACTGCCATCAATAACAGCCGCATTGATGAACCCGAAGGGCGGCTTGATACCAAACAAAAGAAAGATACGGTATGGCGTAACCTGTTAAAAGGCGGACGTAATACAACTTATACGCAGTCGGCTAATTTCACGTACACATTACCAACTGCTAAATTCCCGCTACTCGACTGGACCACTATTAATGTTCGTTACCAGGCCGGTTACAACTGGATCGGGGCATCACGCCTGGCTGTAGAACTGGGTAATATTATTGAAAACAACCAGCAAAGCGAAGCAACGGCACAGTTTGACTTTAACCGACTATACCAGAAATCAAAATGGATCAGGCAACTGGATGTGGCCAGCAATAAAGAGGACCAGGAAAAATGGCGCAGCAGGATCACCAGGTACAAGGACACGATCATAAAAAAGAATGGCAAAAAGGTAGTTAAGAAGCGTAAAAAGATCGACCAGACCGCTATGCCATATGTAAGCAACGGGCTGAAGATATTTGGAAAACTGGCAACCAGCATAAAGCAGGCAAGCTTTTCCATATCTGAAAATGCACAAACCCGTTTGCCGGGTTATACCGACAGTACCAAATACTTTGGGCAAAACTGGAAGAGCATGGCTCCGGGTATTGATTTTATCCTGGGCCGGCAGCCGGATACGGCATGGATGAACAGGGCTGCTTCAAAAGGATGGATTACGAAGGACACTACTTTCAATTCCATCTTCAGGCAGAATTTTGATCAGCGCATTACCTTATCAGCCCAACTGGAACCCATACGTGATTTGAACATCACGCTGAACATGAGTAAGACATTCAATAAAAATTATACCGAAACCTTCCGTTTCATTGATACCACCGGCGGAACCAATCACAGCTTTAAACACCTGAATCCTTATGCAGGTGGCGGTTTTGATGTTTCGTATGTGGCTTTTAAAACACTGTTTGGCAAATTTGATCCAAACCGGATATCGGCCACCTTTAAAAAATTCCAGGACTACCGGGTCATATTATCCGAAAGGCTGGGTAAGGCCAATACCTATAATGTGATCAACGGCCAAACCACGCCTGATGCCGAAGGTTATTATTTCGGTTATGGCAAATATGCCATTGATGTATTGATACCGGCATTTATTGCAGCATACACCGGTGAAGATCCTAAATCAGTTTCACTGATCAGGCAAAGCAATCCGAATGTAAAATCAAACCCGTTCCGTGGAATAAAACCCAAACTGAACTGGAGACTTGATTACAATGGTTTAAGCCGGGTAAAAGGCCTGGATAAATTATTTTCCAATTTCTCGGTATCGCATGGTTACACCGGTAACCTCAGTATGAATGGATTTACATCCGCACTGCTGTACCAGGATGTATCGAGGTTTGGATACCCGTCATTTTATGATACCCTTTCAAAAAATTACCTGCCCTACTTCCTGGTTCCCAATATCAGTATCGGAGAGCAGTTCTCGCCATTGGTGGGTATTGATATGATGTTCACCAACCAGTTGCAGGCCAAATTTGAATATACAAAATCAAGACAGCTCAGTTTAAGCCTGGTTGATTTCCAGTTAAGCGAGGTACGTACTTCCGAATTTGTAATAGGTGCGGGTTACCGTAAGCGTGGGTTAAAATTGCTGGCCGGGTTAAAATTGCCCAAATGGCTTAACAAGGATGGTGGTAAAACACTGGATAACGAGATCAACTTCCGCCTCGATTTCAGGATCAGGGATAATGTAACCGCCAATAGCCGGTTAGACCAGGACAATACATTTGCAACCGGCGGCAGCAGGGATATTACGATATCGCCTTCCATTGATTATTTCCTGAACAACCGGATCAACATCAAATTGTATTTTGATCAGCGCAGGGTCAATCCATATATATCGTCAAGCGCACCCATTGTAAATACCAGGGCCGGTTTGCAGGTGAGGATATCGCTGACACAATAGTATTAACTAATTTGCCACAGAGGCACGGAAGCACAGAATTGACTTTTGTTGATTCTGTGCTCTTTTTTATTTAGGTATCAAAAAAAAGCGGGCGTTTTTTCTGTGCTTCTGAGCTTCAGTGGCAAATCTATTTCCATCTTGAATTATGAAGCTTTGCGAAGGCGGGTAGAGAATAAAAAAAATCCCCCGGTTTATCGGGGGACTTTGTATATTAAACAGGCACTGTTTTAATTAACTTTTTTTAGCAGCATTACGTAGCCGCACATTTCTTTTTTCTTTTTATTTACCTGCACGGGTTTTATCATGTGAAACTCGGTAAACTTAGGGATGTAAGAATAACTGATCACATTGCCATCCACATCGCCCCAGTATTTTTTCTGGTACACCACCTGCCTTTCGTTCCAGTCGTACATGCGCACTTCATATAATTTGGAACTCACATCGCCGATAAAAACAAACTGGTACCAGCTGCCTTCCGTTAACGGAACGATCACCGGCATTTCATATTCACTGACCATCTGCATGGATGCTTCTTTAACAACGATGAAGCCCTGTTTTTCCAGTAAAACCCTTATGCTGTCGGCCTGTTGAATAATGGTTGGGGAAGTACAGGGTTGCTGGCGGATAACCTTCTGTGCAGATGCGGTAAACCCGGTTAACAGGAAGATAAAAAATAGGGTATAGCGTACACGGTTTTTCATAAGGTAACGTCGAAGGGATAATGGATACTATAGCAAATTAGAATAATTAAATGGTCTGTTCAAATTATATTTCACCATTTAACACTTACAAAACAACAACGGGTAAAACTACTTATATATTGTAACAACAAGGTTAAATAAACGCTTTTACATAAAAGACTGGTTATGTATTGGTTTTATGAAAGTAATAGGTGCCGGCCTGTTGCGTACAGGTGATCACCAGCTCATTGATACATACATGGGCAGGTAAATGTACGCAGTAAAAAACCGTATCGGCAATATCTCCGGGAGTCAATGGCGTATATCCGTCATATGCAGATCTTGCCGTTTTTTCTTCGCCTTTAAATCTTACAATGGAAAATTCTGTTTCCACGGCACCGGGATGAATGCCGGTAACTTTGATATTGTTTTTCAGCAGGTCAATACGCATGGATTTGGTAATGGCATCCACAGCAAATTTACTGGCACAATACACATTGCCTTTTTCATACACTTCCTTACCGGCAATGGAACCCATATTAACCACATGCCCTTTTTTTTGAGCGATCATAAAAGGCAATACCGCTTTGCTTACATACAGCAGTCCGTGTACATTGGTATTGAGCATGGTTTCCCAGTCATCTATATCGGCATCTTCAAAAAAGTCGCGGCCCAGGGCCAGCCCGGCATTATTGATGAGCACATCTATTTGTTGCCACGCTTCAGGCAGGTTGCTGAATGCTTTATGCACAGCATTTTTATCCTGCACATCAAAACATAAGGTCAGCACTTCAATGCCAAAAACTTTTTCAAGTTCGGTTTTTAATGTGGACAGTCTTTCCTGCCGCCGGCCGGTGATGATAAGATTATATTTGGCTGCAGCAAATTTTTCGGCACAGGCTTTACCAATGCCTGAAGTGGCGCCTGTTATTACAATGATCTTGTTCATAGCTGCAAAGTAATGGATGCTGATGAAAATAAGGGCAAAGTTGCACAGGATTTTTACACATGCCCGGACAGAAAAAGGGCACAAAGTGTAGAATAACTTTGTGCCCTTTGAATGATGGCTTCCTGGTTAATTTATTTTTATCTAATTAAAATTGATGTCCCTTTTTTCTGCCGCAGCTCACCCCGGAAATTGATCCCTTCTGCCATCCACACAAATGTACCTGCATCCTGGCTCTTGCCGTTGAACCTGCCGTCCCAGCCATCATTTTTAGTAGTGGTAGAAAAAACCAATTGGCCGTTCCGGTTAAACACTTTAAAATAATGTAATTCACGCATGCCCAGCAAAATAGGTTTCAGGATATCATTATTTCCATCGCCATTTGGAGTAAATGCAGAAGGAACATAGAGGTCGGGATCCATCTTGTACAATTTAATATGGATGATATCCGTGTCAACACAACCCTGTGTTGTAGTAGCCGTTACTGTATAACTGATATCGTCCTGTGGCAAAGCAACAGGGTTTCCAATGGTTGGGTTATTGAGCCAGGTAGCCGGGCTCCAGGCATAACTGGCGCCGCCACTTGCCTGTAAATACAATGGCTCGCCCAATACCACGGTGGTATCTGATGGGCCGGCATTGGCAACAACCGGGGTAGAAACATATACCCAAACGGAATCTTTTACCGGCTTGGGGCAACCGAGGTTATCCCTGACCGTAACGATATACTGTATATTGGCAGGAGGATTATTTACCGTTGGGTTGGGTATGAACCGGTCGTTTAAAAAAGTAGCCGGGCTCCAGGCATAACTGCTGCCGCCACTGGCACTGAGTTGGGTTGAAAATCCAAAACAG
>Ga0154020_10007912_pt1 | contig 12364 bp, 6 predicted proteins | sample Klosneuvirus_201_FD_109709 | JGI IMG/M metagenome (GOLD analysis project Ga0154020, IMG submission 109709) | Active sludge microbial communities from wastewater, Klosterneuburg, Austria - Klosneuvirus_20160825_MG | ecosystem: Engineered > WWTP > Aerobic digester > Activated sludge | place... | reverse complement strand
GTCGCTGCTCCGCAGCTTTGGGATTCGTGGTCGATCTTACCTGCGGTTTCACCGCAGGCTATCGCACGCCGCTGCTCCGCAGTGAATCGCAGACCGGCGATTCTCGACCGATGTTGAAGGCGGAAATCGATGAGCAGGTCATTCATCAAATCAGCAAAAGTTGCGGTGGTGAGTGTGGAGGACTTTTTCATCCGATCATGTCCCGCAGTTCGAGCAGCTCTTTGACAATGCCGGATTTGATCCTGGTCAGGTCTTTGTCGCTGGTGTCGCCGACTTCGGCTTTGATCAGTTTGTCGAGGATCACTGACGGAGCTTCGTATTGGACTTCTTCGAAGACGTCGACTTTGTAGCGGCTGAAACTGAGGTCGTAGTCTTCAGCTTCGATGTCTTTGCGAGGCACAAAAAAGTGCTGCTGCTTACGATCGGATTCGGCCTTGGGCTTGCGAGCCTTGAAAAGAGTGACGATGTCCTGCAGGTCCCCGAAGCCGGGTTGCTTGTTGCGTTTGTCGTCCAGAGAATAGCCGTCGGACTTCATGTCATAAAACCACACGTGCTGCGTCGCGGGTTTGGTGACTTTCTCCTTCGGGCCGTAGACCTTGGTGAATAGTAGTATGGCGGTGCTCACTCCGGCATACGGTTTGAAGACGCCGCTGGGCATGGCAATGACGGCTTTCAGGTCGCAGCGATCGACGAGTAATTGCCGCAGGCTTTTGAACGCATTGCCGGAACCGAACAAGACGCCTTGCGGGACGATAACGCAGGCCGTTCCGCCTTTCTTCAGCAAGCGGTAAATGTTGGCGACAAACAACAGCTCTGACTTCGTCGTGTCAATGATCAGGTTTTCGTTGATGTCACCTTTGTCGATGCTGCCCGTGAATGGCGGGTTGGCCATCACGATGTCGTATTCGGCTTCCTGATTGAAACTTTTGCTGAGTGTGTCTTTGTAGTCAATCATCGGCTCGTCGATGCCGTGCATCATCAGGTTCATCAGTCCCAGTCGAACCATGGTGCTGTCGATGTCGAACCCGATGAGCGTTTCAGACAGAATCTTCTGAGCCTTTTCCGTCAGACCAGCCGCTACCGATGTTCGCACGAAGCCGTCTTCGTCGGGTTGCAGGTCTTTGGTTCCGGCTTTCACAGCAAGCTGCGTGACAATGCTCTGGTAGGCACCCAACAGGAATCCCGCTGTACCGCAGGCCGGATCGACGATGCGATGTCCGAGCTGCGGCTGTACGAGTTCAGCCATGAGTTTGATGATATGACGAGGCGTGCGAAACTGGCCGTTCTTTCCGGCAGACGCGATTTCCGACAGGAGCATTTCATAGACGTCGCCTTGAATGTCCTGGAACGCCTGGCCCTTTTCCTGCGAGTCCCGCTCCATGATCTCGAAGATCTCGTCGATCGTCTTCACCGCTTCGACCAGCAGTGCCGGTTTGGGAATGATGAAAACCGCGTTCTTCATGTGATGGGTGAACTTGGAGACTTCGCCGTTCATGTCTTTGAGGAACGGAAAGACTTTGGACTGGACGTGCGTCAGCATCTCTTCTGCCTGCATCCGCTTGAATTCGCTCCATCGAAGAGTGTTCTTGTCGATGGCGAATTTCTTTGGGTCGTCCTGGTTGCGGTATTCGGGCGGAATCCATTTGCCCTTGAAGCGAGAGGTGTATTTCTCGCCGGTAAATTCTGCATCGGCCTGCTTCTTCTGATCCAGCTCATCCAATCGCTTCATAAACAGCAAGTAGGTGATCTGTTCGATGGCTGTCAACGGATTGGAGATTCCACCGCTCCAGAATTTGTTCCAGAGTTGGTCAATCTGGCTTCTGAGTTCCGAGTTGTTTTGGAGCATGACAGTGTTTCGCCAATTCCTTGCGTCTTGGTTGTTTGATTGCAGGCTGGCAGCCTACGCCCAATGCTACTCGATTTGTGATTATAGTAGCCATCACTCTCTGAGTGATGAATGCCAAGGGCGGCGCTTTGTGGCCTGCCTCACTCGGAGAGTGAGGTCTACTTTGTCAAATCATCTTACGATGCCAGTGTCGTCGTCAGGTTCAAAATGTCGTTAATCTCGGTAGGACTGAAGATTCCTCGAATCCCCTGAGGATGCAAGATTGTAAACGGTGAGCTGATCAGATCTTTCTTCTCGACCTTCTCCCGTTCCAGGATAAAGCCTTTCAGCAAACTCAGGAACTCAAGCTGACGGCTATTCAGATTTGAATGCTGTTGAATAAACTGATCGAACGCCTCCGCGACAGTCTCAGGAAAGCTCTTCAGTACCTCGATGCCCAGAATGTGGCGGATAAACTGTAGGAACCTGGCTTTGCGATTCTGGTAAACCTGCTGGAGCAGTTGTTCGGTAATGTGCGGATGTTCGGCGTGCAGAAGTTCCGCCAGTTCAGTGGCTTCGCTTTCAGTGACCTCTTCGCCGTTCCGGATTTTCAGCAACACGGGATTGTAGTCTGTGAGTTCCACGATCAGTGATTCGACCATTTCGCGATATCGGGTGATGCTGACGGCTTCGTTCTTTGGCCCGAACTCCACGAATTCTTTCCGAAGCACTTCGTCTTTGAGATCAAGATATGTCGTTGAGCCAGTTGGCTGGGACTCCCGAAACGTCATCAGAGGACCGAGCTTCTGATTCAGTTCATCCAGAGAATCTTCGCGGTGCAATTCATCATCAAATGACCAGAACGCATTTGTTTGAGCCTGGCGAATGAGTGTTGCTTCTGCCTGAACAAAATTCACGCTGAGCGGTAACTCAAAGATCTGCTCAACGATGGCCTCTTTGAGTGCCTCGGCGAGTTCGGTTTCCTTCGAAAGTTGAGCGAGTGAATATTCAAGCAGATCGCGTTCGAAACGCAGAGCTTTGAAGTCGATGTCAGACACCGTGCGGAAAAGTGGTTTGATTTCGTTTCGCAGGAATTCCAGTCGCTGATGAGACAGGTCCGTCCAGAAGTCCTCTTCGGCGACCTGTGCAAGTCTCGCTGCCGCTTCTTTGATCACGACGGAGCCTGATGGCAATGCAATGATGCTGCGTCGAAGCTTGTGGGCTTCCCGGTCAGCAATGCTTTGGTGTCCCGTGTCGCTGGCCTTTTCGATTTTGTCGATCCGCAGTCCAGCGACTCGGACTGGAAGTGGAAGCTGAGCTGTCGCCGTCTTACCTTTAGGGTTCAGTTTGAAGTATTCAAAGTTGTCCCAGCAATCGAGGATCAGGAAGGCGCCTTTCTCCAGGCACCACGGCTTTGGCTTGTTCGCTTCGAGCAGTCGCGTTCCACGTCCGATCATCTGCCAGAATTTCGTGTAGGAATACACTGGTTTGGCAAACACAAGGTTCACGATCTCGCGAACGTCGATGCCAGTGTCGAGCATATCCACGCTAATCGCGATTCGTGGCATATCGCTGTTGGTGAATTGATCGAGGAGCCCGCCTTTGCCGTAAACTCGCGGGTCATCGGAGACCAGGACCTTTGCCAATTCTCCGGCATACTGTGGATAGAGCTTGTCGAACACTTCTTCCATCCGTCGGGCGTGAGCCTTAGATGTGCAGAAGAAGATTGTTTTCCCGGGCAGCACGCCGTTCGCATCTTTGATGCACTCTTCCATGAACTCGCGAACGATCAGAGTGTTAGTGCTCTTGTTGGTGACTTGCTTTTCCAGTGGCGTGCCTTCGAAGTTGATTTCTTCAACTTCCTTGCCTTCCAGAATCAGCTTCTTCTGATCTTCCAGCGAAATTGTGCGCTTGCTGATTCCTTCGATCTGAAATCGCGTCTGAATCTTCATGACCTGAAAGTTGCACAGGTACGGTGGCACGTTGTTGACGGCTTCGTCGTAAGTGTAGGCGAACGTCGGCAGGCCATCGTCGCAGTGGAACACTTTGAAAGTGTTGTGATCGATCAGGTCAGTCGGTGTTGCTGTCAGGCCCAGTGTGATCGATTTGTAGTAATCAAGGATCTCACCATAGGTGTTGTAAATCGACCGATGACTTTCATCGACGAAGAGAAAGTCAAAGAAGTGCGGTGAAAGTGTTTGCCCGCTTTCTCGGATGATGTTCAGCATGGTCGGGTAGGTGGCAACATAGATCCGCCGATCTTTTGCGATCAACTTTTCGCCGGTGTTTGGCCAGCGGGGCTCGTTGGGCAGATGTTCCTTAAATGCCGCGAGAGCTTGTTCGCGCAGGGCAATACGATCAACGAGGAACAGGACTCTTTCGGCATGACTGGCTCGCATCAGTGCATCGGCCAGAGCAATGCAGGTTCGAGTTTTACCAGTCCCGGTTGCCATGACCAGCAGGAAGTCTCGCTTCTTTTGTTCAATGCCTTCCAGCACAGCACGGATGGCTCTGATCTGGTAGTCGCGACCTGCGATGTCGGTGTTGATCAATTCCTGTGTCAGCGGCTTTCGATTTCGGCGAATGTATTGCAGTCGCTCTAAATCATCGCGAGTGGGAAATCCAACAATCCTGCGAGGCGGATAGTTCTCAAGGTCCCAGAAGTAGATTTCGTGACCATTGGTGAAGAAGCAGAAGGGGAGTTCGCCGCCGTGCTGCTTTTGAATGTGGTGGCAATATTGCTTGGCCTGTTCGCGACCAATAGCGGCATCAACGCTGGATTTCTTTGCTTCGACGACGGCCAATGCCTTGCCATCTTTTCCGAGGAGTGCGTAATCGCTGAACTGCTTCGACTGATACGATTCTGGCTGGTCAGCGACAGCATTGTCGGACCCGATGCGGATTCCCAGTTCCGGCTTCACCTGACTCAGGTCCGTGACGTCCCAACCGGCCGCAGCGAGCCGACGGTCAATGATTTCTCGACGGGTGTCTTTTTCGTTGGTCATTTGAAAGGACAAAAGGAAGGCCGGACAGAGTTCTTCGCCACGACGTAACTTCAAAACTTTCCGGGAGAGATACAATTGCGGCCATTCTCCCAAATCCAGACGGCCAATTGTAGCTTATTCATCAAACAGATTTGCTGTTCTGGATCTGGCAAATACAAACTCTTCGCCAAGCAGTTCAATTAACTGGTCAGCGTCGAGGCTCATGAGGTCATAAGCACCTATGCACAAGTAAAGTGGCAAAACAAATTGTAGCGGTAGGGCGCAAGCCCTCCGGTTTCGCGGGACCGGGCGGCTCGCGCCGTTCCGCTATAATGTTCGATTATTTGTGCATAGGTGCTTAAAAATCTTCTCCGCAATACAAGATTCCAACTGTTTGCTGCGCAAATCGAGTACCATTGGTCTCCCGTCGGCGGAGCGGCGGGTGTACGGTACGGCGAGTGCCATTCGGCTCGCGTCAAACGGAGGAGTTGGCTATTGCTCTTCGCATACGAAAATACGCCGCCGTACAAGCAGCCTGTCCGGATCGCGCATGACAAGTGACACGGTGTCGCCAATCCGCAGATCTCTCGATTCGCCCGACAGGTTGAGCGTGGTGGAATCTGCTGTCGAGTGCAGGACAGTGGCTCCCAGCGGCGCTCCGACCCGCAGCACGTGCGATTCTCCAAAGACAATTGTTCCGGCGTCAATCACGCACCATTCCAGGGTGGGACGCGCGATGACGGTCGCCAGAAGGCAGACACTCGGACGTTCGTCACCGTGCTCGTCGGTCGCATCGCAGGCGGCACCGTTAAAACTGACAAATGGACTTGCGACAAGACACGTCACACGGCTGTCCGGAATCGATGAATACCGTACCACTGCTGCCGCGAGCACGATCTCGCGACAATCGGGATCGATAGGACGAATGCTCCGCAGGCAGTGCTCAGCGATGGTGACAATCGAAGCCATGGTGACAATCGAAGCGATGTCTCTCGTGGTATCTGACGGTTTTGCGGGAGTCCGGCGGCGAACTGAATCGGCAAAGACTCCAACAACGCGCAATCGCGGCAGACGCGACGTGGCGGTTGCCAGCAGCGACGCATCCGAGCCCGGACGAACGCCCGTTGATTGCTCGCCGATGTCCACTTCGATCAGGATCTCGATCGTGCTCCCCGTTTCCACTGCCCACTGAGACAACAATTCAGCATGGCGGAAGTGGTCAATGACGGCCACAATCTTCGTGCGTACTGCCACCTCCATGAGTCGTCGCAGCGATTCGGCGGTCACCATTCGACCGGTCACCACGATTCTCTCGAAGCCGGTATCTGCCAGGTATTCTGTATCGGGAATCGTGCCGCACGAAGCTGTTTGAGTCACGGGCTCAATGATATTTCGCAGCAAGGCCGACGGCACCATCTCAGTCAGCGCCGCCGCCCAGCACCAGCCAGTTTCTTCGCCCAGGCGTTTTAGACGACTGGCGTTTTCCGCAAGCGCGGCTGAGGAAAACAACAAAGCGGGCGTCATCACTGAGCGGACTCCAGACGCGCCCTCAAAGCCGCCGCACGCGATTTTCTCTCGGCAGTTCCCCATTCGGGATGGAGAGAATCAATGACGTTGAGCACCTTTAATGCTTCGTCAAATTTTCCTTGTCGTTCGGCGATGCTGGCCAGTTGCAGCGACGCTTCCAGCCAGTTGTTATCACCGGAATGTGTGCGTTTCAGAACAGAATGCCAGAAACGTCGTACGGATTCCGACGTCTTCGAATCCGCTACGTTGCTTGACGAACGCTGTTGTAACACCATCGCGATTGTCTGCAGTTGGGCGTCGGTCAGTTGCCCTTCAGTCAGTCGGTCAATCACCTTGTCGAACTGTTCGAAATTGTCCGCTGCCTTTGATGCCGTCAAAAGAATGGGGAGTCGTTCGATTTCGCGATCTGCCGTTTTCGCTTCGGTCCCCGCATCACGCAGCATATCCAGCGCGAGAAACCCGAGCTGCGGATCGCCAGGAATTGGCGCATCCGTGGCATTTGTTTGACGCAGCAGGAACATCACGATCAGCATTCGGAATGGTCCTGATTCACGCAACAACTCTCCGCGAGACTCCTGGACGGCACTGACCGGCAGCAGTTGGCGAAACGACGCCAGCACGACCATCGCGTGTGCGCTGACCTCAGCGGTCCGCAGCTGAGCCTGCTGTTCCGCAGTGACACCTGCCGCCTGATCACCAACGCCTGCCGAGTCTTTCAGGGCGGCAATCGCGTTGAGCTGTTGCCTGGCGTCGCTGGCAAGTTTCTGCCAGTCATCCTGAGCAGTCCAGCGGTGCCGCAGAGACAACATCAATTGCTGAATACCGAGGATCGGACGCCACCATTCGTCACCGACAGGCCTTGCCCCGCTAACATCCGGCGACATGTCCTTGTTCCGAGGCTCCAGCCTCGGAACACGCTGCTCCGGAGGCTCCTGCCTCCCGGGATTCTCGCTGGAGGCAGGAGCCTCCAGTGCATTGCGTTCCAGGGCTGGAGCGCTGGAACGAGGATTGACAGCCTCATTCCTCGCCGCGTGAAGCAGAACATCCGGCGACAAGACCTGTTGAGTGATGTCGGACCAATCTGCGAGCAATGCGGACAGGCGATCCGGATCGGTGGTTCCTCCGGCAACAGGGGAATCGGAAACGAGTCCAACCAGAATCTCGCCAGCTTGAATCAGAAACCGCGACTGCTTCACTGCGGCGACTGCTCCGCCACCAAATTTGTCGGTCGCTGAATCAGCAGCGGCATTGCGAGCCAGATCGAGTACTTCTTCCGCTGCAAAAATCGGGTCCGAATCGCGAATCAACATCGCGTGCCATTCATGCGCCTTCGTCGCTGTCGGTGAAGCGGGAAATTGCGCCACGTGCTGCTCCAGAGCGGTCCGATACTCGATCTCCAGCGCGTTGCGTCTCTCGGCCCCACCAGAAACGTCAGCGTCCCAGCGACGTCCAATGGCGTACGTTCGCAACAAATCAGCAGCGGATTCCTGGCTCTCGTTACCGATGGAATTGAACAACGCCTTCGCCTCGCCAAGATCCACTTCCGCCGCTTTCCAGTCACTCATGCGAATCGCCAGGTCGCCGGCCTGCAGCGACAGGATCGCCGTTATTTGAGGTTTGAGCCTGGCAGACGACTGACGCATTTCGAGCAGTGACGTTCGCGCGGTGGAAAGATCCCCAGCTGCGATCAGTCCGGAAACGCTCTCCAGAACCGTCGCCGCTTCCGGGCCGAATTTTTGCACATGGTCAAACCGCTGCGCAATTCGTTCGCAGCACTCCCGCCAAACGCCGACTGTCGTGGGGGCGAGTCTTTGATTTAATAGCCGGAATTCATCAGCTGTTTTCTGTCGCAGCTCAGGAGCGTCGAGTTTGTGGAGTAGTTCAAACAGATTCAGCAGCGCTGCCAGCCGGAGTGTGCTGAGTTCCTGTGAGTGCAGCGATTGCTTTTCGAAATTCAGACACAACTGCAGAGCGTCCGATGGCTGATCCTGTCTGAGCAAACCGCGAATCTTCAGGATTGCCACGTCTAATTGCTGCGACTGACTTTCCGCCTCAGATGTCAACGACGTGGCGAGCAGGTCAAATCTTTTGAAATCCTTTTGATCGAGCGACGATTCGGCGAGCAGTCGTTTCGCCTGAAAACGTACGTCGTCGTCGCCACTGGATTTCATCAGTTTGTCAGCGGCGGAGATGGCGTCTGTTTGCAATGTGAGATCCCCCGGACGTTGTTTCGCCTGGAGCAATGTCAACTCTGCAATGACATAACGGACTCGATCACGGGCGGCTTTTGACACACTGCTGTCGATGCCCTTCCGAATCTGATCGATCTGTGCCAGCATCGCATTGCCAAGTTCCAATCCTTCATCAATCGCCTGTGTTGTGAAAGCGCGTGGATCGGTGTGTGGGCCAAACGCGGCGATTGTCGCGTCAATGCGGGCAATTGTGGATAACAACTCAATCTGCCGTACTCGCAGCAGCAAATCCAGATCCGCGCTCGGCTGCTCCGTGCGCACAAACTCCGTGATGCCCTGCGCCGCATGTGTCAGGATCTGAGTTCGCCCCGGCTCATTCAGACTCCAGGCGTGCTGTTCGCGGGTGTTGACAAGCATCAGTTGCCATGCTGCGCGGTCGTCGGGCGTTCGGCAGGCTTCGGAACGGCGTACACAAAACTGTTCGGCCAGATCAAAGAACTGCCTTTCCTGCAACTGCCGCACGAATTCTCGTTCACCGTCAGCGATCTCGTTCGCGCGTACTGAACCCGCATCAACATGCAGGGCAAGCGATATCAGCAGCGGAGCGATGAAACGACCCGATGGGAAGATCAAAAGGGTCAGGCCTCTTTGTTTTGGTTTTTGCCTGGGAAACGGACGAGTTTATACTTCACGCGTTGCGGATTGCGGTCCTTGTTCCGAGGCTCCTGCCTCGGAACACACTGCTCGCGAGGCTCCTGCCTCGCGAGCTTGTCGCTGGAGGCAGGAGCCTCCAGTACAGTGCGTTCCAGGGCTGGAGCCCTGGAACGAGAATTGACAGCCTCATTCCAGGCCGCGTGGAGTATAAGCCCGTGCGGGCGGTTCCCGGAAGGGCTTAAAAAGCCCTCGTAGTTTACTCAATTGCCGCACCGAGGCCAATCAGAAAGGCCTGTCACGCGCCTGTCGAATCCAATGGAATTTTTCGCGACGTTATCGAATTCATCTCGCCGTCTTCACAATCAGTGGTCGTGCAATTTTGGTATCATCTGAGGCGTCGAATTCCCGCTGTTTCTTTCCCGCTCACTTACTCAGGGTTATTGTGTTCATGTCACTGCCTTCGTCCCAGCAAACTGATGCCATTGAATCACGACTCGAACGCATCGAATCCGCTCTTGCGCATTTGCAGCACGATGTCGATAGTTTGAATTCCGCGTTAATGGGATATTTCAGTCGGCTGCAGGAGCTTGACAGCCGCTTCGGAAGACTGGAGCATGAACTGCAGACGTTCCACGACCCGACAGAACAACCCAATACGGACTGTGAACGACCGCCCCATTACTGATGCGTCTATGACGCATCGTATTCTTCCCACCTCAATTGTCAGAAAGACATTTCTTGATGCCCCCCATAAAAAACGTTGCTCGGTTCGCCTGTTTTGCAGCTGCCGTCTTTCTTTCCCAGCCGACCAATGCTGAAGATGCAGTGGCAACTGGTGTGGTGTTTGTCGATGCGAACGGCAATCAGATCCACGACGCCGACGAACCCGGCTTGGCGGATATTCGCGTGTCGAATGGTCGAGACGTCGTGGCGACGGACAAAGACGGTCGGTACAAACTGACGGTTGATGACGATTCCATCGTGTTCGTGATCAAACCGACTGGATACTCAACGGTCATGGACAAGGATCATTTGGCTCGATTCTATTACATCCACAAGCCCGCCGGTTCCCCGCAGGATCTTCACTTTCCGGGTGTTGAGCCGACTGGTCCGCTGCCTGCGGCGATCAATTTTCCGCTGTATCCGGCAAGGGAGCCCTCAGCCTTTGACGTAATCTTTTTCGGCGACCCACAACCGCGCGATCAGATGGAGATTGACTACATCGCGCACGATGTTGTCGAAGAACTCGTGGGAGTCGATGCCGCCTTTGGCGTGACGCTGGGTGATATTTTGTTCAATGATCTGAGTCTATTTGACAGCCTCAATCGCACGATCGGCAAGATTGGCATCCCGTGGTACAGCGTGATCGGCAATCACGACATCAACTACGCCTCCGAAACGGACGAACTCAGCGATGAAACATACGAACGAGTGTACGGCCCGGCGTATTTTTCATTCGACTATGGCAACATCCATTTTCTTGTGATCGATGACGTTCACTGGATCAAGGACGGTGACAAGAAATTCTACAAATCCGGCCTGAGCGAGAAACAGCTGACATTCATCGAGAACGATCTGAAGCACGTGCCCCAGGATCACATGGTCGTGGCGATGATGCATATTCCTCTGGTGAAGTCCACGCCGTGGATCGAACCGCGACGGGAAAAACTGCTCCGGCTGCTGGAGTCTCGGGAACACTGCATTTCTCTGGCCGGACACACGCATCATCATGAGCAGGTGATGATGAATGCCGTGGACGGCTGGAAGGGTTCGCGACCGCATCATCACATGATCAACGTGACTGTCTGCGGAGCCTGGTGGTCAGGGAAGCCGGACGAACACGGGATTCCTCACACAATGTGCGCCGACGGCACGCCGAACGGTCACACCGTTATGCACTTTGACGGGACCAGCTATCTGCTGGAATACCGGGCCGCTCGACGGGGCGCAGATGAACAACTGCGAATCACGGCACCGGAACTTGTGACGGTGGCCGATGCAGCCACGCAGGAATTCCGTGCGAATGTATTCAATGCGTTCCCCGATGCCGTGGTGGAATGGCGACTGGGCGAGGGCGACTGGCAGCCCATGCAGAAAACGGAAAAAGAGACCGATCCACTGTTTCAGGCATTGTTCGATGAAGAACAGTCGATGTTGCCCGATAATCTCCCGTGGCGAAAACTGGCAAAGCCGATGGTATGCCCACATCTGTGGAAGGCTGCATTGGGATCGGCTCCGGAATCCGGTACGCATCTGATTCAGGTTCGTGCAACCAATCCAAACGGACAGGTGTTGCGGGGCGAACGGGTGATTCGCATTGGGATGTAGCTGACGGGTGATTCGGAGAGGGTCGGGAGTTTTTTTCAGTCGAAAGTCATCCGGATTTCGCAACGTGTTCCTCCGAAAAAGACTCCCGACCCCTTTGCCGCACACAGTCTTCTGTAGATCCTTTCTGCCGGAAAGGACTTTCGCCGCAAGGCGAACCGTGAGCGGGATATTGCGTGGCGAAACAACAAGAGGTGCCGTGATCTCCGGCGACATGATTTTGAAGTGGTAACGCATCTGGTCGCACGTCGCAGCGGGGCTGCGAAGTCCTTTCCGGCAGAAAGAACCTACCTCAGCGCATACGTTCCACCGGCACGGTTCATCGCGTGTTTTGAAAAAGGCGGCCCCGGTTTTGGCCGGTTTCCCGGCCAAACCATCGCCCGGACTGGTACGACGATGCGTGATGCTTTCACGACAACGCAACCCTCATCTGCGACTCGCCTGAGCCCACCGCTTCCGCCGAGTCACCTCATGCTGTGCGGCTCATGTCATCGAAACCATTTTGGCATCTTCACGCCCCGTCTCTCGACGGCAAATCCGCACGATCCGCTGCCGTCCTTTCGACCGAAAACACAGGCCACCGCCCCACCGGTCGTGACACGGCAACACTTCGGGTGTATCATTTCGAGCATGTCGCTTTTTGAGTCGCATTGATTCCGCACTAAGCAACCCACACACGCAACCCACACACGCGGCCCCACGAAGCGGAAAAATTTAACGAATTGCGATCTATGCGTCTGGCGATTAGCCGACGCATAGATCGCGCGTTGAACTTTTCCGCTTCGTGAGTGGTCTGCTACTCTGCAGAATCTATCGAGGTCACTCGGCGGCTCAGGGGAGTTTATCGTCCGGTCGCG
>Ga0154020_10007911_pt1 | contig 12365 bp, 11 predicted proteins | sample Klosneuvirus_201_FD_109709 | JGI IMG/M metagenome (GOLD analysis project Ga0154020, IMG submission 109709) | Active sludge microbial communities from wastewater, Klosterneuburg, Austria - Klosneuvirus_20160825_MG | ecosystem: Engineered > WWTP > Aerobic digester > Activated sludge | place... | reverse complement strand
GTTTATCAACCAAATGCAAAAGGAAAAGAGCCGGGAAAGCATCCTTTCAAGAAATATTTTGAAGAATTAGTTATCGGTGATCAGATTGTTACAGACAAAAGAGTTATCACTGCTGATGATATTGATAAGTTTGCGGATTTAAGTGGCGATCATTTTTATGCTCATATCAAAACAACTGATTTTACAGGAACTATGTTTGAGCAACAAGTTGCACATGGTTATTTTATTATGAGTCTTGCTGCAGGATTGTTTGTAGATAGCTATGAGAAAAATCCTGTGTTGTTGAATTATGGTATTGATGAACTTCGCTTTACAAAACCTGTTTATCCAGGAGCTGAAGTTTATATCCGATTTACCTGCAAAGAAAAACTGCCGAATGATAAAAGAGTGATTGAGAATCCAGAAGACTTTAAAAGAGGTGATGATATAGAAAAAGGTATTGTAAAATGGCTGGTGGAGTTCTTTGATGAAACAGACGAAGTTACAGGGGTAGCTACGATACTAACAATGGTTAAAATGAAACAACAATAAATCCGACATTATTATGGCAGAAGCATATGTAAAAAGTGAGTTGCACAATAGCATAACCACAATCGATTTTTTTCATCCGCAAAGCAATTCTTTACCGGGAAAAATTTTGGAAGAGTTATCACAAGCAATCCTCGGAGCTGGAAACGATATATACACAAAAATTATCATTCTGAAATCGGCTGGCGAAAAAGCATTTTGTGCCGGAGCTTCATTTGATGAACTGATTGCAATAAAGAGCAAGGAAGAAGGTTTAGAATTTTTCAGCGGCTTTGCCAAAGTAATTAATGCAATGCGTATCTGTCCTAAATTTATCATTGGCCGTATTCATGGAAAATGTGTTGGAGGTGGCGTTGGTCTTGCAGCAGCAGTTGATTATGCTATTGCAAAAGAAGGTGCTGAAGTAAAACTAAGTGAATTGGCTGTTGGCATAGGGCCGTTTGTTGTTGGCCCTGCTGTAGAAAGAAAGATTGGTGCATCCGCATTTTCAGAATTGGCAATTGATGCTACCTTGTGGCGCAATGCAGACTGGGCAAGAGGAAAAGGTTTGTATGCAGAGTTACATCCTGATACAGCAGGAATGGACGAATCAATAAGAAGGTTGGCTGATACATTAGCAAGTTCAAGTACTGAGGCCATGACTGAAATGAAAAAAATATTCTGGCAGGGAACAGACCATTGGAACGAGTTTTTGATTGAGAGGGCAAAAATCAGCGGACGGTTGGTATTGAGTGATTTCACCAAAGAAGCAATTGCAAAATTTAAAACAAAGTAGTCAATAGCTTTTACTCCGTTTCGTCTTTTAGTTTGGCTTTAAGTTCAAAAGACACTACTTTTTTATTCAGCAAATAAAATACCATAGTATAGGCATCTGCATAATATTCCATAGCACTTGCAGCATCGTCCAAAATGCTTAGTGTGCTTTTTCCTTTTCCTTCTTCTGTTTCATAATAGGTTACATAGCCCGGTTGAATTTTTACATGAAGGCTGTCATAGGCGGCAATAATTTTTAGCATATCCGTGCCTACACCAAAACCTGCTGATGTTTTAAATATGGGACTACTGGATTTAATTCCAATCAACCGCATACGAAACTTATAAGGAGCATAATAACTTCGATTAAATTCAAGCTGTACATCTACGTTTTTATATTTTAGCTTAGCAGTATCCTGGTAATTATGGTTTATTGTATCCAGCGAATTTGGCAGGAGAATTTTTTCATTCAGTAATTTCCCAACTTCTTCTTGAGACATGCCAAGTTGTAATGAGCCAAGTCCATTCATACTAATGATATAATCTTTTTTTTGCGCAGCTGTGCAAGAAGTGGCAACAATAAAAAAGAATAAACATATTTTTTTCATACAAAGAGATTTAAACAAACTTTTCAATTCAAATAAAATAAATACTACAAGATGTTTACTCCTCATCATCGTAGATGGGAAGTATATCAAAAGACACTACTTTATTATTTACCAGGTTAAAAATTATTGCATAACCTTCTCTGTCTTCTTTAACGGTTACAGTACTTTTTGTTTTATTTTTTTTTGGTTTGTCATTACCATCACCTTCATATTCAAATAAAGGCTTTGCATCTATATGGTAACCTTCATAGGCAGCAATGATCTGTAACTTGGTAGAACCAATACCAATACCTGATTTTGTTTTACATAATAGGCTGCTGGCACTTATTCCATCAACTGCAATATAATCCTGCCTTTTCCAGAGGCTTATTTCTACATCAATGCCCTTATATTTTACTTTGATTGTTTCAACAAGTACAACAGGATCAACATTAATTACTTTTAGAGTAATTTTTGAGTTTAGCACTTTTTCTAATTCTACAAATGGCATTCCTAATTTTAGAGAGCCAATACCATCCAAACTCAGGAGATAATCCTTATTTTGGGCAATAGTAGTTGTTGTCACAAGCATGAAAAGAAGAGGGAGAATCTTTTTCATAGCAGAAGAGTTTAAGGTCTGTACGTAAGTTAAACAATAAATTTAATGCAATCACCATATATTGTTTTTAATGAAATCAGTTTTATAAAGATTTGCCGAAAACTGGCAAAAAGCGATGCTGACCTTGCCAGCATTATTAAGAAGTATGGCTCCCCACCTATGTGGGCTAGGCCGAATACTTTTCAAACTTTAATACTTACTATTTTTGAGCAGCAAGTATCTCTTGCTGCAGCATATGCCGCATTTAAAAAATTAAAACAAAAAGTTGGATATGTTACTCCAGTTAAAATTCTACAGTTAACAGATGAAGAAATGCGAAACTGTTATTTTACTCGGCAAAAAATGGGGTATGCAAGGGGACTTGCAACTGCAGTAATAAAGAAGGAAATTCAATTAAATAAATTAGCCTTATTACCAGATGAAGAAGTAAGGAACAAACTAATTCAAATAAAAGGTATTGGGAATTGGACTATTGATGTGTACTTGATGCATGCATTGCAACGGTCAGATCTGTTTCCGTTGGGTGATATTGCATTGGTAAACAGTTTGAAAGAAGTAAAGCGACTGCCAAAAGATATTTCTAAAGAAGAAATGCTTTCTATTGCGGAAGCATGGCGTCCAAATAGAACAGTTGCTGCAATGATACTTTGGCATTCTTATATTCAAAGACGAGGCATCAAATTACAGGGATAGATCTTAATTATTATATATTGAGACCACCACAAACACTCAGAGTTTGCCCTGTAACATAAGAACTCATATCACTCGCCAGAAACAACGTAGCATTCGCAATATCTTCTGGCGAAGCAAATTTGCCTAACGGAATGCCTGCTTTGTATTTATCAGCACCTTCTCCATCTTTTAAATAGGAAGTCATATCAGTTTCTACAAAACCCGGAGCAATAGCATTGCAACGGATATTGCGACTGCCTAATTCTTTCGCTACACTTTTTGTAAAACCAATAATACCTGCTTTGCTGGCAGCATAACTACTTTGTCCGGCATTACCAATTTCACCAATGATAGAACTCATATTGATAATAGAACCAGACCTTGCTTTCATCATTGGTTTAATTATCTGCTTGGTCATGTAGAAAACACTGTTCAGGTTTACTTGTATTACATCATTCCATTGTTCTGGTGTCATGCGAAGCAATAAATTATCTTTTGATATACCTGCATTGTTCACACATATATCTATAGTGCCAAATTCTTTCAACACATCCGCTACAAAAGTTTCACATTGTGAAAAATCGCCAGCATTGCTTTGGTATGCTTTTGCTTTTACACCAAGCCCGGTCAACTTTGCTTCTAACGTAGTAGCTTTTTCTGCACTGCTATCACTAACATAAGTAAAAGCAACACTGGCTCCCTGTTCTGCAAATTTGATAGCAATGGCTTCGCCGATTCCACGGGCTGCACCAGTAACGATAGCAACTTTTCCTTCTAATAATTTCATAATGCTTGTATTAATAATTAAGTAGTATGGTTTTTATTCATCAGTAATATTTCTTCTAACATTGTTCTTTCATTAGAAAGCCTGGGAACTTTGTGTTGTCCGCCGAGTTTGCCTTTGCTTTTTAGCCATTCATTAAAAAGCTCTTTTTTGGCAATATGTACAAGAGGTAAGCCCAATGCAATATTTTTATGTCGCTTGGCTTCGTAATCGCTATTTATATTTTTTAAAGCTGTGTCAAGTTCAATTGTAAATTCCTCTAAACTATTAGGTTGTTTTTCAAATTCGATCAACCATTCATGTGCACCGTTTGATGCCTCGGAAAAATAAACAGGCGCAGCTGTATAGTCATTAACCACAGCCCCTGTTTTTTCGGCAGCAATGGCTATAGCATTATCAGAATTGTCTACAATCACTTCTTCGCCAAAAGCATTCATGTAATGCTTTAACCTTCCCGAAACTTTTATTCTGAAAGGATTCAATGAAATGAATTGAATAGTGTCTCCTAATAAATATCGCCACAGTCCGCCATTAGTACTGATGATTGGAGCATAATTTTTTCCAATTTCTACATCTTGTAACCCGTAAGTCAATGGTTCTTTCTTGCCATATTCATTTACCGGCATGAACTCGTAAAATATACCATGGTCGGTGAAAAGCAACATTCCTTCTTCCCCCGGAATATCCTGCGCTGCAAAAAACCCCTCACTGGCATTATACATTTCCAGGTAGTTTATTTTTTTACCTATTATTTTTTCAAATTGTTTCTGATATGGTGTAAACGAAACACCGCCATGCATATATAATTCCAGCGATGGCCACACTTCACACATTGTTTTTTTACCGGTAATCTCTAAAATTCTTTTAAATAAAACCAAGGTCCAGGTTGGTACACCTGAAATGGATGTTACATTTTCCTTTATAGTGCTTTCTGCCAGTTTTTCAATTTTGTCTTCCCATTCATCCATTAATGCAATACTAAGGTCAGGTGTTCGCAACCAATGTCCCCAGAATGGTGTGTTTTGTAAAAGGACAGCACTCAAATCGCCGTACTGTGCTTCATTATTCATTGGATTAATATTGTGGCTTCCGCCTAATACTAATCCTTTACCGGTTAATAATTCTGATTCGGGATTAAATAAATAGTATAACGACAATACATCTTTCGATGCTTTGAAATGGCAATCCTGCAAACTTTCATCACTTACCGGAATGAATTTACTTTTATCGCTGGTGGTGCCGCTACTTTTAGCAAACCAATAAATAGGGGTGTTCCATAAAATATTTTGTTCACCATGCATGATTCGTTCAATGTAGAACTTCATGTCATCATAATTACTAATAGGAACAGCCGTTTTAAAATCACGGACGTTAAAAAGGTTGGAGAAATTATACTTTCTGCCAAACTCAGTGTATTGTGCAGAAGTAACGAGGTCCTGCAATACTTCCCGTTGTGCATCAAGCGGATTATTTTTCCAGGCTTCGATGCGCCAAAGCCGCATACGGGCCAATGATGATATGGCAGGAGAGAGCAGTTTCATTTGCTGGCAAAATAAGAAATTAGCGCCACGAAAACACACAAAACACCACGAAAGAATTTTTTGAGGGAGATTTATTTACTTGAGATACAACCCTACATTAGTGTAGGCGTTGTTTATCTTCTGTTTTAGAGTCTCTTTAAGTTCATCCGAACAAAAGGAATGGGCAACGGCTTCCAAATTGCATTTTAAGAAATGTTCTTTTTCCCATTGAAAAACTTTTTCCATCAGTGTGTATTCGCTACTGAGTGTAACCGGTGTAATGGTACGGGAGTCCGTATTGATGCTCATCGAAACACCTGCGTTATAAATTTTATTTGCAGAATGATCTTCAATTCTATCAAACACATTGGTTTGAATATTACTGGTAGGGCAAACTTCCAGATGTATATTTTCTTTTTTAAGAAAATCAAGCAAAGTATCGTCTTCTGCACTTCTGGTGCCATGCCCTATGCGGGTTGGATGAAAATGTTGTAACACTTCTCTTACACTGTCGGGCCCTTTTGCTTCGCCTGCATGTGCAGTGCAATGAATTTTTTTTTCTTTTGCGTACGCAAAAGCTTTTTCATGATTCTTTACCGGAAAGCCAGCCTCATCACCTGCAATGTCGAAGCCAACAACATTCGTTCCCTTAAACTTTTCAACAAGCTGTACGGTTTCCATACTTTCTTCTTCGCTGTAATGACGAAGTGTACAAAGTAGTAGCCGGGCTTCTACACCAGTTTGTTGCATTCCTTCAGTTAATGCATCATTCACTGTTTTTACAACTTCAGTCGCAGTAAGTCCTTTAGCAATATGCAGCAACGGTGCAAATCGAATCTCTGCATAAATAACATTATCTGCTTTTAACTGTTCCAGCAAATCAAGTGTAACAAGCCGTAGTTGTTCTTTGGTTTGCATTAACTGAAAACCTTTAACGGCACGGCTGAGATAATCTAACAGATCAGTACATTTTGGAGGAGCTATAAAAGAATGTTGATATTCTTCAAATGTAATAGTTGGGTCAATCTTTTGCACTACTTTATAACTCAAACTACAATCGAGATGAAGGTGTAATTCTATTTTTGGTAATTGCTGATATTTCATTACTCAACTTACAAATAAAGGGGCAAAGTGGAATTAGTCTAATGTATTTCTAGCTTCATCATGCAAATAATCTTTCCGCTTCAATTCAAAATTTCTGCCGAGGTATAATCGTTTAACTTCATCATCCGCTGCCAGTTCTTCGGCAGTGCCATGCTTATAGATTTTTCCATCAATCAAGAGATATGCTCTGTCGCAAATGGATAATGTTTCTGTAACGTTATGGTCGGTGATAAGAATTCCAATATTTTTAAGTTTCATTTTAGCAACTATCGCCTGAATATCTTCTACAGCAATTGGGTCAATACCTGCAAATGGCTCATCCAATAAAATAAATTTTGGATCAACAGATAATGCTCTTGCAATCTCAGTTCTTCTTCTTTCGCCACCGCTCAGTACATCTCCGTTGCTTTTACGAACATGCTGTAAACGAAATTCATTCAATAAAGATTCGAGTTTTGTCTTCTGTTCCTGTTTTGACAATTTAGTCATCTCCAAAATAGCAGCGATATTGTCTTCTACACTTAGTTTGCGAAAAACAGAAGCTTCCTGTGGTAGGTAGCCGATACCCAATTGAGCTCTTTTATACATTGGCAGCGATGTAATATCCTTGCCATCGAAGAAAACCCGGCCTTCATCTGGTTTTACCAGTCCAACCACTTGATAGAAAGAAGTTGTTTTGCCAGCTCCATTTGGCCCCAATAAGCCAACAATTTCTCCTTGCTTCACTTCAAAGGAAACATGATTTACAACAGTGCGGTTGCCGTATTTTTTTACGAGTTCTTTTGTTTCGATTGTAACTGCCATGGAGAGCAAAAATAAGGCATGATAGCTGATTAACTAAGTTTCAGAATCATTTAACCTTGTTTTGACTAATGCTCCCGCATCATTAGCTTTGCATCCCAATGAAAGTAACTGATCACATAGCCCAGGCAAAAGACACTCTTATTTCGTTTGAGGTATTACCACCCTTGAAAGGGAAAGGAATTGAAGCATTATACAAGCATCTTGATCCCTTAATGGAGTTTAAGCCCTCTTTTATTAATGTAACCTACCACCGTAGTGAGCATATATTCAAAAAAAGACTTGATGGTTCTTTTGAAAAAGTGGTGGTTCGCAAACGGCCGGGTACGGAAAGTATCTGTGCTGCCATTATGAATAAGTACAATGTGGACACTGTGCCGCATCTTATTTGTGGTGGTTTTAGTGTTAACGATACAGAAGATGCATTGATTAACCTACGGTATCTAGGTATTGATAATGTGCTTGTATTACGGGGCGATGCTGCTAAAAACGAAACGGCATTTGAACCAGAACCCGGCGGACATAAATATGCGTCTGATTTATTAAGGCAGGTTGTTAACTTAAATGCAGGAGTCTATATTGAAGATGAGTTAAAAAATTCGCATAAAACTGAATTTTGTATCGGCGTTGCTGGTTATCCGGAAAAGCATTTTGAGGCTCCGAATATTGATACCGACCTTGCCTATCTAAAAGCAAAAGTTGATGCCGGAGCAGATTATATCATTACACAAATGTTTTTTGATAATGCAAAATTTTATGCATTTGTAGATGCATGTAGGGCAGTGGGCATCACTGTTCCAATTATACCGGGATTAAAACCTGTGTATAGCAAAAAGCAGTTGACCATTCTCCCAAAAACTTTTCATATTGATTTACCGAAAGATCTTTCAAATGAAATTTTGAATTGTAAAACAGATGCAGAAGTGGAACAGGTTGGCGCCGAGTGGTTATTAATGCAATCAAAAGACTTGAAAAAAAATGGTGTACCTGTTCTACACTATTATACATTGGGAAGACCGCATGTGGTGGCTGGGGTTGTAAAGGATTTGTAAGGTTAGAAATTGTAGGAATAAAAAAGAGTTAGCTGAATATTCAGCTAACTCTTTTTTATTAAATGCTTGGTCTTATTTAGAAATGTTGCTCAAAACTTTCTGATCAATCGTTACAGGATATTTTTTTCTTAGTGCCTCATTCCATTTGTCCTCTAATATTGTTTGATAATTATTAATAACCAAGCCTTTTGCATCTTGATAGGACCGTTGCATTGGCTTGTCGTACACCTGTGCTACATATGCAAACGAAGCTGTATTGTCGTTTGTGTTAAGCAACGGTGTTGTTATCATGCCTGTTTTGGGAATAGCTTTATTTAAATTTGGAATCTGCTCCCATTCATATCTTGAAGAGTCGGCAACAATTTTTTCTGAATGTTGCTCAACAATATTTCTCCAATCAGCAGGATTCTTTTTTAAAAGGTCGTACGCCGTGTTGGCAATTGTTTGGTCAGAACAGAAAAGAACAACAACGTCAGCACTTTTTTCCCACTTATATTTTGCTTTATTTGTTTCGTAAAGTGCTAATAGAGTAGCAGAATCTGATTGTGCTTTATTCCAAATTTCCTGCTGCATTATTTCGAAGAAAATATTCCCATCTTTAAATTCTTCCATCTGGTTGCGAAAATCTTCATTGAAATCTTCCAGACGGTCACGGTAATAGGTCAGCATGGCAAACTTTTCAAACTCATCCATTACCTGCGGCCATGGTTTGGCGCCAGTTCCATCTTGTTTGTAACGATAAGTGTTTGCATAATTAACCCAGTCAGTGGCATCGTATGTTGAATCACCAATGGTAAAGAAAGTTGTTGTAGCTATTATTGATCTTCCTGCAGGTATCATTGGTTTTTGATCTAAAACACTATCACTCATTGCCCACACTGCTTCATTGTCAATTGGATATTTTTTAAATCCTGCTTTGGATTTTACCTGATTGTAAATAAAGTCTTTCGAAGATTTCCAACGGCTATCTGTTTTTATTCTCTGTTCCAGTTCCAGTAAGTTGCCTTTATCATTCGGATCTGTTACAACTGGTTTCACGGAATTACGTTTCAAAATATGCAATCCATATGAAGTAGCAAATGGTTTGGTAATAGCACCATCTTTTGAAATGGCCCATAATCCTGATTCGAAAGCTGGTTCATATTGCCCTACCCCTGCATCTGCCATAATTCCGCCATTGGCTGCCGTTATATAATCATTGCTAAACGATGAAGCAAGACGATTGAAATTTTCGCCAGCAAGTAATAGCTTGTATAAAGAGTCGGCCAACTTACCCAATTTTTTTTTACCAGCCTCATCAACATCCGGAGGGAAAGCTAATAAAATTTGCTGCGCTTTTATTTTGCCAACAGCTTTTCTTTCGCCCATTTTTTTAAAAATGTGATAACCTACCTTAGAAGTAATTTCGGACGAATATTTTCCAACTGGAGTAGCGTAAATAACATTTTCAAATTCATAAGGCAAAGTGAATACAGTTATATAGCCTAATTCACCTTTATTGTTTTTTGCTGACGCATCGTCTGAATTTTCTTTTGCAACAAGAGAGAAATCATCTCCTTTTTTTAATCGTTGTAATATGGCATCTCTTTTTTTCTTTGCTTCAACGGTGTCAACAAATCCGGCAGCATTTCTGAAGGAAATAAAAATATGTGCTACTCTTATGTCTTTCAGGCTTCTGTTAAATGCTTCGCCAGTCATTCTTTTCACTAATTCGGGATCACTCATGTAGTTTTCAGAAATCTGTGTACGTAGATTGGCAACTTCACTTATTATTTGAGGCAATGTATCAAAACGACGGTCATAAGCCTCCCTTATTTTTAACTTCGAATTGATATAGAGGGTAAGGTATTCGTTAATTGATTTTGATTTATTATCAACCGGAGCTGGATTATTTTTATTATAAGCAGTTAAAAAATCATTTACATCAGCTTTGTACTTGCCATAAGTAAACAGAGTTTGTGAAGATGCCGACAGCAAAATAAAGCAAGTGATAGTGAGTCCAGCGATTCTTTTTTTCATAAGAAATAGGTTTTCAGAAAAATTCTATTATTTTTTTAATTTTAATTGAAGCACATCATCTATTTGCTCCAACGCCAGTTTTTTAGCAATGATGCGTTTGTCTTTATCAAGTAAATAAATTGTTGGGAAAGAAAGCACATCATACAGTTGCGAATAGCCAGGTATGTTATTATCTGTTCTGGCTTTGTCTGCCACTTTTGAGTAATAAACATGGGTCCAGTCTGTCAGTTTTTTCTCGTTGATGAAATTCAACCAGTCCTTTTTTGTGCCATCTGTTTCTTTCGAAACTGCATAAATATTTACACTGTCAGCTTTCCATTTTTCTCTATACACTGAATCTATTTGCGGTAACACTTCTTTGCAATGCCCGCAAGTAGGATCCCAAAATATTACCATGGTGAAATTTCCTTTTTCGGCAAACATACTTTTCATTGCTCCGGTAGAATCGGGCAACTCAATATCTGAAGCTGGAGTGCCCATTATGTTTGCCATCAGGCTGTAAGCTCTGTCGGTTATTACTTTTTTACCAGCCGCTGTAAGCCAGGGGTGCTCTTTTTGTGCAAAATACTTTTCGAAGAGATAAAGAAACACTGCATCTTCCCACATATACTTTTGATTCAAGTATCTGTTTACAAATTTTATCAATAGAAATCTTGTCATCTCGGAATTGATGCTGGCAGTACCAAGCATCCAGTCTAATTCTTTGATTACAGAATCAGGATGTGGAACGACAATCTGATTAAAATATTTGTCAAGCTTCTCTTCAAAAAAAGTGGTGTAAGCCATACGTCCGTCATAAAAACTTACATCATCCCAGAAATGATCTTTATAATATTGCCAGGATGCAAGTGAGTCTTCTTTTGTTTTAGGATTTTTTAAACGGCCTGTAAGTGCAGGTTCCTTCATTGTCATTAATAGTGCAGTAAGAATATTGCCCCGATAGTTCTTTATAATATCGGCACGAAAAGCAGCTATATCTTCATCAAGTTTTATTAATTTTTCTCTTATTACAGCCGAATCTTTTTTTGAAGTACTTGTTTTATACGAATCTTTCAATTTATTAATTTCCTTTCCTTTTCCAGTCATGAACTGTTGATAATGATTAAAGAGTACATTATCTGAAGAGTTCTCAAATTTTATTGATGAACCAATAGTTGCTGTATCTGCAGTAATGGAAAAATGTTGCTGTTTATCTACTAGCACTTCAAAAAAACCAGTTTTGTTTGGATATCCAATCAGATAAATACCTCCATTCAAATTTCCATCTCCTTTAAAAACGGCCTCGCTTTTTTCGTTCAGTAAGGCAGAATCAATAATCGGATAGGTTTTTCCAAAGTAATGACCAAGATAGATATACTGGTTCTTGAATGGTTTAAAAGTCACTTTAATCTCATACCCAGCATCTGATTGTGCAGCTGCGGAAAAGAGTAAAACGAGAAAAGCGGAAAAGAGGAAAATTCGTTTCATAAGTATGAATAAGTCAGGTAAAGTTATAAAAAGGTGGTTTAAAACTTAATATCAGAATTTTGAGGTTTGTTAAAGAGGTGAATTGCTCTTGTTTCGTTGCTTTTTCAAATGGTTGTTGCCCCTACATTTTTTGCGGCAAATATCTATATTTTATACAAATTGATAATAATAAAGCATTTTCCTGACATCGGTTATATTTGCACTCCTCCGGAAAGTGTCCGGTTTAAATCCCAAAAGAATGAAGTTTTATAATTTATTGATCAAATACAGACTTTGGATTGGAATTGCTCTTGTGGCAGCAGGTGTGTATGTTAACTATTCAGCCAGTTTTTGGCCAGCCTTTCCACTGTATCTCGTTGGTCTGATATTAGTAGCTGGACATATTTTTTTCGGCCCTCTCCGCCTGATACAGGAATACATGGAAAATGGAGACATGGATGGGGCAGAAAAAGTTCTAGC
>Ga0154020_10007910_pt1 | contig 12366 bp, 15 predicted proteins | sample Klosneuvirus_201_FD_109709 | JGI IMG/M metagenome (GOLD analysis project Ga0154020, IMG submission 109709) | Active sludge microbial communities from wastewater, Klosterneuburg, Austria - Klosneuvirus_20160825_MG | ecosystem: Engineered > WWTP > Aerobic digester > Activated sludge | place... | reverse complement strand
GGCGGTTCGGGTTCGTCGATCAGCGAAGTTAACCAGCTTTTGCGGCAGTACGAGCAAATGCGGAAGATGATGGCCCAGATGAACCGCGGCGGGCTTTTCGGCGGAATGGCGAAAAAGATGGCCGGCGGTCTCGCAGGCGGACTTGGGAATATGCTCGGCGGCGGCCTCGGGAATATGCTCGGCAGCGGCTCGGCGATAGATCATTCGGATGACGACGCGGGCGACGCACCGTCAAGGAGTATCAGGAAGAAGAAACGACACAAGAAACGAAGATAGGTTCGTTGTTGGTCGTTGGTCGTTGATGGGTCAAAAGAACGAGCGGGCGAGACGATCAACGATTAACAATTCACGATGAACGGTTCACGAATATTATGTTAGCTATTAGTTTGATGAGAATTGGCGCGAAGAAGCATCCGTTTTATCGCGTCGTGGTAAAGGAAAAGCGTTCAAAGCGCGACGGCAAATATCTTGAGAATCTCGGGACGTACGATCCGATGCAGGATCCGGCTGATGTAAAGCTCAACCACGAGCGCATTCAGTATTGGATCGGCGTCGGAGCGCAGCCGACCGATACGGTCAAGAGCCTGATCAAGCACAATCCCGTGATGACGGAAGAAGAGCGTGCTGCCGCCGATGCTGCCCGCGTTGCAAAACGTGCTGCGGCTGAAAAGGCAAAGGCTGACGCCCGTGCGGAAGCTGATCGCCTCGCGGCCGAGAAGGCCGAGGCCGAAAGGGCCGCCGCGGAAGCTGAAAAGGCCGCTGCCGAGAAGGCTGCCGCCGATGAGGCTGCCGCCGATGAGGCCGCTGCTGCCGAAGCTCCGGCTGAGACGGAAGCACCTTCTGAGGAAGCTGCTCCGGCGGAGGCCGCCGCAGAGGAAGCACCTGCTGCTGAGGCCGCACCGGCAGCTGAAGACGAAGCTAAGGCCGCCGAATAGGGCGACCTTTCGCTCCAAGATAAGGAAAATAGATGAAAGAGGCAGTTGAAAGGATCATCACGGCGCTCGTCGGAGAACCCGACGTCGTAGAGATAACCGAGATCGCGGACGGCAAGAATGTTCGGCTCGAGGTTCGCGTTGCGCCGCACGATATAGGACGCATCATCGGCCGCGAAGGCCGCACCGTGAAGGCGATCCGCAACATCCTTTTTGCCGCCGGCCAAAAGCAGAATAAGCGCTTTCATCTCGATCTGATCGAGGATTAGCGGTGGCTGAGGACGTCGAACTTGTCGCGATCGCGCGCATTGCGCGTCCGCGTGGCTTAAAAGGCGAGGTCATCTGCGATCTTCTCACGGATTTTCCGGAGCGTTTCGATGGGCTCGAGGACGTTACGCTCGTGCTCGAGAACGGCGAAAGGCAGGCGGCGACGCTCGAAGATCATTGGCCGCAGAACGAACGCATCGTGCTGAAGTTCGCCGGGATCGATTCGGTCGAGCAGGCCGAAGGCCTTCGGAATTCGGAGGTATGCGTGCCGGAATCCGATGCGGTCCATCTCGACGCGGACGACTTCTACGACTGGCAGCTTGAGGGCTGTAAGGTCGAGACGATCCATGGGGAATTCCTCGGCGAGGTTCGCGAAGTGATGCGGACCGGCGGCACGGACGTTCTCATCGTTGGGGGCAGCGGCAAGGATTATTTGATCCCGTTCGCTTCGTCGATATGCGTCGAGGTCCTGCCGCAGAATCGATATATTCGGGTCGATCCGCCCGAGGGCCTGCTGGAGTTCTAGGTGAAGATCGATGTACTGACAATTTTCCCTGAGTACTTTGATTCGATCTTTGAATTCGGCATCATACGCCGAGCAAAATTGGCAGAGATCGTGGAGATCAATGTCCGCGATATTCGCGAGTTCGCTGTCGATAAGCACAGGATGGTCGATGATCGGCCGTTCGGCGGCGGCGACGGAATGGTCCTGAAGCCCGAGCCGCTTTTCGCAGCGATCGAGCATTTGACAGGAGTTTCGGATCGCGAAGATTACGCTGCCGACTTACGCGTTGTGCTGCTGACGCCGCAAGGACGGCCTTTTAAGCAAAGTGTCGCCGCGGAGCTTGCAGCTGAGGCCGAGCATCTCGTGCTCATCTGCGGGCGTTACGAGGGCGTTGACGAACGGGTCAGCGAACGGCTCGTAACTGACGAGATCTCGATCGGCGACTACGTACTATCAGGCGGTGAACCCGCAGCGTCGGTCGTCGCGGATGCGATCGTGAGGCTGCTTCCCGGAGCTTTGGGGAGCGAGACATCTGCCGAGAACGATTCGTTCTCAGACGGGCTGCTTGATTGCCCGCATTACACAAGACCTGCGGAATTTCGCGGAATGAAAGTTCCAGAAGTTCTGCTCAACGGCCATCATGCCGAGATAGAGAAATGGCGCCGCAAAATGGCGTTCGAAAAAACACAAAAGGTCCGCGAGGACCTCATTATGGGAGAGAATGGTGAAAGTGAATAGGCAAAAATAGTGACAGAGTTACAGAGTTACGGAGTTACGGAGAGAAGAGAGAGCGTTCTCAGGTGCTCTGAAACTCAGGTACTCTGAAACTCTGTAACTCTGAAACTTCCTATTGACCTCTGGCCGCAATATAAAATGAACAGACTGGATATTGTCGAAAAGACACAACTTAAAGATAGCATTCCTGCATTTCAGCCCGGCGACACACTTCGCGTTCACGTTCGGATCAAGGAAGGCGCCAAGGAACGTCTGCAGGCATTTGAGGGCGTTTGCATTGCCCGCAAGCACGGCGGCGTCCGCGAGACGGTTACGGTCCGAAAGGTAAGCTTCGGTGTCGGCGTCGAACGTATATTCCCGCTGCACGCAACGGTCGTCGATCATATCGACGTTATTCGCCGCGGTAAGGTACGTCGTGCTAAGCTCTATTATCTTCGCGATCTCCGCGGCAAGGCTGCACGCATCAAGGAACGCGATACACGCACGAAAAAGAACTCTTAATTTAGACAGGTGACAGAGAATAACGCGAGAAGAGCAGGACGAGGCAAGGGCCAAGCGTCCGACTCTCGCGTTTCTCTGTTTGAAAATGCCTTCGTCTGTGAACTCGGCTCGGATTTCGAGCGGACAGCTCACGGCGAGGGCTTTCTCTTTGTCGCTGGAGTCGATGAGGTCGGACGCGGTTGTCTCGCCGGGCCGGTCGTTGCCGGAGCGTGCATCCTCGATCTTTCGAAGCCGCTGCCGGACGGTCTCAACGATTCAAAAAAGGTTACGCCGGAGAAACGCGAGAGCGTTGCCGAGGAACTAAAGGCATCGGCGGTCGCATTCTCGATCGGACGCGTCGAGGCAGAGGAGATCGACCGCATCAACATTCTCGAAGCGACAAAGAAAGCAATGCTCGCCGCTATCGAAGCCCTAACGCCCCCTGCGGACTATCTGCTCATCGACGCCTTGCAGTTGAAAGGGACACGCCTGCCGCAAAAGGCGATCATCAAAGGCGATGCGATATCGGTCTCGATCGCCGCCGCGTCGATCATCGCAAAGACCTACCGCGACGCGCTGATGCGCGACTACCACAACGAATTCCCGCAATACGGATTTGACGGCCATAAAGGCTACGGCTGCGCGTCGCATTTTGCTGCGATCAGAGAGCACGGGCCTTGCCCGCTGCATCGTATGAGTTTTCGCGGTGTCGTCGTCTAGGACCGCTTCCGATACACAGCCCAGAAGAGATCTTCAGGCAAGTACGGGATCATCAACCTATCCGGGATGAGATTGAAGACGCGGCTGTTTCCGAGCCGATACTTTAGAAGGGAAGCGGTATGTCCGCCGCTTATCCACTTTGTGGGACGGCCGCCCTTCACGCGTTCGAATCCGACGTGCGAGAGGAAGTCGGTCAGGCCTTTCGCCGAGAACCATTGGATCACGCTCGGCGGTGAATATTCATGCCAGCGTTTGCCCAAGATACGTGCCGACACCGACGCGCGATCCCAGGTTTCGACCAGCAGGAGGCCGTTCGGGTTGAGCAGTTCGTAAGCGCGTGAGAACGCAGCGGACGGATCGTAGAAATGGCCGGCGACCTGGATCATAGAGACAAGGTCGAAGCTTTCATCGAACTCGGCGGTCTCTAAGGTGCCTTGCATAACGGTCACACCAACTTCAGGCCTTGCCTTGGCTGCCATCGACCCGTTCGGTTCGATGCCGATGCCTTCCCAACCCGACTCAACAAAGCCTTTCAGCAGAAATCCGCACGCTGCGCCGACATCAAGCATCCGTCCGGGCTGCGTGAACTCGCGAAGCTTCTTCGCGTACATCCGACCGCGCCCGATGAGCATTTCCCTCTCCGCGGTGTAGTCGGCGTAGCCTGCACCGCCATCCATGAAATATGCATCATCGAAGATCTGCTCGACTGAACTGCTGCCGTTCTTCAAGTTATAGAAACGATGGTCGCAGACATTGCATCCCAGGATCGGAACCTGCTGAGCGACGAATACGGTTTGCGCGGACGAGCCGCATAAAGGACAAGACATTTTGTTTTTATCTAAGAGCGTGTTTCAGACAAAAAGAAAGACGCAATCGACCGGTTCTTCCAATCGAGTGCGCCTTCTTCTTCTCTAGTTCGTACCGTTTAGAAGTATCGGACGGTGTACGAGACCTTTATGCCGCGTCCCATCTCGGGTGAAATATCCTTGATGAACGAGACGTGGTTGAAATACAGCTTATTGTTGAGATTAAAGGCATTTACGCTGAAAAGATGCGCAAGATGCTTTTGTACGATAACGTAACTCGCCGATAGATTCACGACGCCGTAGCCTGCCGTCGAAGTCTCGCCGGTGAATGTGCGCGCCTGTTTGGCGACAGCAACGAATTCGGGCTTGAGACTGAAGGAATTGTAATGAATGTCGAGGCTGAGACGTCCGCGAAGCGGCGGGATCCGCGGAAGTGCACGACCGTCGGTAAGCTCGGCCTGTACATAGTCCGCACCGGCAAGCAGATCGACGAACTTCGAGAGTTTCGCCTGACCCTGCAGTTCAAGCCCCCAAAATCGGCTCGTGCCCTGCAAATATCTTGCGATCGGAAATCCGCTGTCCGCGTCGATGACGCCGGTCGGGGCGAGGAAGATATAATCCTGCAGACGGTAATAGTAGAAGGCCGCCTGACCCGTGAATCGGTTCGACGTTTGCGCGAACGAAAGGTCGATGCCGTCGCCGATCTCCGGGCGAAGCGTGTTGTCCCCGATCTCGAAGGCGAGCGAACCGTCGTGCGGCCCGTGGTTATATAATTCGTCGAGCGCCGGCGGACGGTACGAGTGTTTATAGCTTGCGACAAAACGGCCGCCTTTCCATGCGTCGAATTTTGCACTCGCAGCTCCGGAGAGTCCTGAGAATTTGCGGGCGGGCAGGAACTCGTTCCGCGGATCGTAGCGCCTGTGCTCGAGCCGTCCGGCAAACTCGAGTCCGAGGCGTCCGAACTTGAGTTCCTCGAAAACAAATCCCGCGTACGAACCTTCTTTTACAGGGCCGTTGATCAGCATCTCTTCGCCGACGGTCGAGAAGTTACGGTCGGAGAATTCGAGGCCGAACTTACCGTTCAAGTTTCGAAAAGGCCTTTGCTCGAAGATGCCGCGAACGGAGTTCGTGTCGTTGCGAAATGTCGTTCCAACGACGTTATCAGCGATCTCCTGATGGCGATAGCGCGAGAGATCGACGGTAAAGCGGATCTTTGAGAACGGCAGTTCGCCGTCGTTGTATCCGAAGCTGAACCGCGTATCATTCTTGTGCATTCGAAGCGAACGCGATTCGGGAGCATCTTCGCGGATGTCGAGCGGAATGCCGTAGCGATTCTGCACGTATGAGAACGAGCCGTTGATGAACGCCTTTTCGCCGTAATAACCGACGCCGACAGTGCCGCCGGCCGAGCGTGTGAACGTGTTCAGAACCTTGCCCCAACGTCCGCCGGCCGAATATGCGTTCGAGCGTTGCCCGTTCGCGTTCGCCCAAACGAGCCATTTCTTGTAGCCGTATTGAACGCCGCCCGCAGCCGTCGCGGACGCTCCCGGCGCACCGCCCGAAGTCGAAAAGTAGCCTCGAAGGCCGGGATGCCACTCGTCCTCACGACCCGAGACGGCGTTAACGACACCGCCGATCGCACCGCTCGAATAGAGCAGCGTTTCCGGGCCTTTGATTACTTCGATCCGCTCGACGGAGAGTGTATCGACAGGTTCGGCGTGATCGCCCGATTGAGCGCCGAGCGAACCGACACCGACGCCGTCGGACGTTACCTTCACGCGGTCGCCGTCAAACCCGCGGATCACGGGACGCGACGCGCCAGGTCCGGCCGAACGCTTTGCAACGCCCGCTTCGTCGGCGAGGACATCGCCGAGTCCGGTCGTAGGACGTGCCGTGATCTGGACGGAATCGAGCGTCTTCACATTCGAGAATGCTACCTGCGGGGTTGCATCGTCGCCCGAGACGCTCACCTCGGCGGCGACGCCTGCAAGTTGGATGTCGAAATCGACGGTCGTTGTTTCGCCGCCGCGGACAACGGCCGTGCTCGTAACATCCTTGAAGCCTTCGATGTGGGTCGTTAGGAGATACGTGCCGGCGGCGAGGCCCGTAAAGCGATATGTCCCGAGGTCATCGGTCGCGGTAACGCGTTCGAGTTCCTTGATCCGTATCGAGACGTTGTGAACGACCGCCTTGTCCGGGCCGTATGTTACGGTGCCTGAGACCGTTCCTGTGGTTTGCTGAGCGAATATCGAGCCTGCAAATACTAGTATTGCGGCGATGGGAACAAATAAACTTTTCATTTTCAAAACTTTCCTGATCGTAGATCGGTAAAGGAAGCGGCTGCCTCGATGTCAGACCTCAAAGGCCTGCGATCATTGGGGCACGAAACGCGTCCTGCAAAAGGCTTTTGGGCGTACGCATTCGAATACACCGATGCGAAAAAAGGCCGTTCAGCCGAAAATTGCTTTTATTGGTCTTGGATCAGCTAAGTTCCGGTGGGCGGAAGAGAAGGTCGGGCGGACGAAATCGCGGCCGCGTATCGGGGAAAAAGAATAGGACTGCGTCTGTGTTTAATGTATTGTCGGCAGGCAGCAAAAGGCCGCCGATGAGGCCGTTGTGCTGCACTTTGTCGTGAGCGAACGACGCGGCCTGACGCTCTTTTTCCCGAGTATTCGAGCAAAGGACCAAGGTTTGGCAAGGGTCTTCGCTGTCGTGCCCGGTCGCCGTCATTTCTGCTTCCGAGTAGTGATAGACGACCGCACAGATCGCTCCGTGGGATGCGAATTCAGCAAGCAGTATAAACAGGAACAGCCCCGCAAGGAGCCGCATCCATTTGATATCCTTCTCGTTGAATCGCATTTGAAGTTCGGTCGTTCAAACGTGATACGGCATTTGCGGGCATAAGGTTGCAGGCGGAGAGGCGTTGCCCCTAAATTGACGGGCGGATAAGATGGAAGTTCATTCGGTTTGAAACATAGAGTTAACACGAGGCTGGTAGATTTAGAACAGGCATACGAAATGCTTTACGACCTTTATGCATCAAAAAATTCTTGTTGTTGAAGACGATGCGGATATCGCAGAGAGCCTCGAATACAATCTGCAGCGGGCGGGCTTTCGCCCCGTTTTGGCAGAATCCGGCGAAAAAGGCCTGCATCTGGCCCTCGATAAGCGGAATCGGCCGAAGCTGATCATTCTCGATCTGATGCTGCCCGGAATGAGCGGAATGGAACTCTGCCGCAGGATCCGACGCGAACCGACGGCCGCGGATACGCCGATCATAATGCTGACGGCGAAGTCGGCCGAGGCGGATCGGATCGCCGGGCTGAATATCGGTGCCGACGATTACATCGTCAAGCCTTTTTCCGTAAAGGAGCTGATAGCACGCGTCAACGCCGTGCTCCGCCGAAGCGAAAAGGACGAATCGCGGATCTACCGCGACAAGGGACTTTCCGTCGATCTCGATGCTATCCTCGTCGAGTGCGACGGCAAGCCTGTGAAACTCACGCGAAAGGAGTTTTCTCTGCTCGAACATCTGATCAACAACATCGGGCGTGTCGTGCCGCGTCAGCAGCTGCTCGACAGCGTTTGGGGATATAGCTATTTTGGCGATTCGCGGACGCTCGACGTGCATATTCGGCGGCTAAGGCAGAAGCTTGGGAATTGCGGATCTGCGGTCGAGACCGCCATCGGTACGGGCTATAAGTTCGTCGGCTGCAAATAGATCGGGGATGAAAGAGAACGGACACCGCGAGATCCTGGCTGCGATACTCGACACAACGCGCGAGTGCGTGATCGTCGCCGACGCGGATTCGCGCGTCTCAGGCTGGAATGAGGCCGCACGGCTGGCGTTCTCACCGAATATTCCACCCGAAGGACGCAGGATCAGCGAGATTCTGCGCGACCTCGACCTTCACGAGGCATTTCGCCGGGCCCTCGAGGACGGACTTGAGTCGGAAATACGGCTCGAGACGAACGGCGGCGAACGCAAGTTCGATGTTCACGTCTCGCCGGTCGATCTTGGCGGTGAGCGCGAAGCCATCGCATTCTTTTACGAAACGACCCGTCTCGACCGGCTCGAGGTCGTCCGGCAGGAATTCCTCTCGAACATTTCGCACGAGCTGCGAACTCCATTGACCTCGATCCTCGCATTCGTCGAGACGTTAGAAGACGGCGGCATCGATGACCAAGATAATAGTCGGCGATTTCTCGGCGTTATCAGGCGAAATGCAGAGCGGATGAACAGCCTTATAGCTGACATTCTCGAACTCTCGCAGATCGAGGCCGGCCGCGTCGCCGTTGAGCCGATCTTGGTGGATCTCAATTCGCTGGTTAACGAGATCTTTACGGCCCTCGGTGCGAAAGCGCGTTCGCGGGACATCAAACTCGATTCGACGATCGATCCGGGCGTGCGGGTCTTCGCGGACACGCAGCGGCTCGAACAGATGCTCGTGAACCTGATCGACAACGGCATAAAATTCGACCGAGCAGGCGGTCAAGTTACCGTCTTTCACGAAAAACTGGGAGACCTCGATCTGATAAGCGTGTCGGATACGGGCGAAGGGATCTTGCCCGAGCATCTGCTGCGCATCTTCGAGCGTTTTTATCGCGTTGACCGAGCCCGTTCACGCGAAATGGGCGGCACGGGCCTTGGGCTTGCTATCGTCAAACACCTTGCACGTCTTCACAACGGCGATGTCGCGGTCGAATCGGCGCTCGGGAAAGGTTCGACGTTTCGGATCGAGCTTCCGGGACCGCCAAAATGACACTCGCAAATTTGCTCGCTGTGTGGTATCCTTAGGTTACTTTCTAAATTAATCGTTTGCCCGCCGAAACTTGTAAATACAAGGTTTGACAGCATTTGTCATATGCGTCGCTCAGTTTGAGGCCACGCGGAATCAAGCGGCAATGAAGCTCGAAATCGGAAAAAAAGTTTGTTACCCCGGACAGGGCGTATGCTCTGTCGAGTCTCAAACTGAACGGAATATCGGCGACAACAAGATCAAAGGTTTTTATCTTCGCGTCGTCAGTGATAACTCCTCGATCTTTGTCCCGGAAGCGAATATCGATTCGGTCGGATTGCGTCCCGTCATCACCGGCTCGCAATGCAAGCGTTTGATCACGCGCCTTGCCGAAGATTTTGAATCCGCATCGTCGGATTGGAAATCGAGATCGCGCGAATTTATGCAGAAACTGCAGTCCGGCGATATCTTCGCGGCGGCCGATGTCCTAAAGAAACTCACTTATCTGAGCCGCGAGAAGCGCCTCTCTTTCCGCGAACAGACACTGCTTGAGAAGGCAAAGTTTCTCATCGTCTCTGAGATCACGAACTCGTCCGAACAGGATTCCGAAACGACCGAAGTGCAGGTGATCGCACGCGTCGAAAGAGCGTGTGCCAAGCACTCCGCCGCACGTCCGCATGCAGCGATCGCAGGTTCGTAAAATAATGGAGATCTTAATAAGGAAGAAGATCGGCCACGAATGCACGAATCAGAAAGATCCCGAACGACCTATCCTTGATCTTTGCCCCGCTTGTAACTCGTTCTAACCACGGTCTTTATGTTGCCGCGGACGTTGAAGTCGCCCTCGATCTCGAGTGCCAGCGGATCGCAGGCTTCGACAAAGTTATCGCGAATGAGATTTACAACGTGTTCGTGAAAGATCTTCACCTCACGGAATGAATTGATGTAAAGCTTCAGGCTTTTGAGCTCGACGCAGAGTTTGTTCGGGACGTAACGCAGCCGTATCGTCGCAAAATCGGGGAAGTCCGAGAATGGACAAATGGCGGTAAATTCCGGTATCTCGAACTCGACCCAGATCTCTTTGCCCGCAAATTCGTACGGAAAGGAATCGAGCGGTGTGAGGTGCATTTCCTCACGCGGCGTCGGCCGAATATCAAGCCCTTGTGTGTTGCTGCCCTCAGGCTGCCTTTCGTCTAGCATATTTCCTTCGTCTTGAGGCTAGGTCGTGAACGGTCGCAAGGTCCGTTACACCATCGCTTCGCAACTGATCCAATAGATTTACAAATACGTGAGCCGTTGCAAATGCGTCTGCGCCGGCCCGGTGATGGTTCGAGAGGTCGATCGAATAATGTTCCGCTACGGTCTTGAGCTTGTGATTCTCGATGTCCGGCAGCAGCCGCCGCGAAAGCTGAACGGTACAGAGACATTGATTCGCGAGACGGTAATCGGGAAAGACGAGGCCGATCTCGTGATTGATAAAGCGCATATCGAACGCCGAATTGTGTGCAACGAGTACGGCATCGCCGATGAATTCAAGAAAGTCATTAACGATATCGGCAAAACGCGGAGCATTGGCGACCATCTCGTCGTCGATGCCGGTAAGGGCCGAAATAAATGGCGGAATGCTCGTTTCGGGATTTACGAGCGTCTGGAACGTGTCCTGCACCTCGAATCCCTTCACACGAAAAGCTCCGATCTCCGTTACACGATGCGGTTCCTTTGCTCCCGTGGTCTCGAGGTCGAAGACGATGAACTCCGTCTCGGCTGTATTGCCCTCGAGGCAATCGTCCGCGGTGAGTACGACGGTGTCTTCGCACAATTCGAGCCGCGGGTCGCGTTCGATCAGATCGCCGACAAGCAGCTTTGCCATCAAAGGGTCGGGACGCCGGATCTTCATCACAAAGTCCACGACGCTGACAGCCGATGCCCGGCCGTTAAATGAGCGCAGGAGCGAGATCGTCTCGTTTATTAGCAAAGAGTTGGAAATTAGGTTAGGATACCGTTTCACTTTCTCCTTGAGTTTAGCAGACTTTGAGCCGCAGTTTAATCACAAGAAGCATATGGACGCCGAAAAACGAATTCTCGATATGTTTCGCGAACGCGGTGCGCTGCTCGCTGGGCATTTTGTGCTTTCGAGCGGCCGGCATAGCCGCGAATATCTGCAATGCGCAAAAGCGCTCGAATTTCCGGCGGACGCGAATGCAATAGGCCGCGAGATCGCGGAGCTTTTCGCGGATCAGGATATCGAGACGGTCGCATCGCCCGCGATCGGCGGCCTTGTGATCGGTTACTCCGTAGCATCCGCAATGAACGTTCGATTTCTCTGGACCGAGCGCCAGAACGGTGAAATGACGCTTCGACGCGGATTCGAGTTAAAGCCGAGAGAGCGCATTCTCGTGGTAGAGGACGTGATCACGACCGGCGGTTCGACTCGCGAGTGCATCGCCGAACTCGAAAGGAACGGCGCAAATGTCGTTGCGGCCGCATCCATAATCGACCGCTCGAACGGCAAGGCGGATGTCGGCGTCCGCCGAAAGGCTCTTGTGAAGATGGACGTCGAGAGTTTTTCGCCCGAAGAGTGTCCGATGTGCGCCGAGGGAATTCCTGCCGTTAAGCCCGGGAGCCGGACCAAACCCGCGTGAAAACTGTCTGCTTCCTCTCGATGGACGATCTCACGGGCTACGTCTTTGACGACGAGCTGGCGATCGAGCCGTTAGCAAAGTTAGGCATCGCCGTCGAGACCGTTTCCTGGCGGCAGGCGGCACGCAATTGGAGCGAGTTCGACGCGGTCGTGATACGCACGACGTGGGATTATCAGCGGTTCCCGGAAGAATTTCTGAGCGTACTCGCAGAGATCGAAGCCGCGACACGATTATTCAATCCGCTTGCCGTCGTTAATTGGAATTTCGACAAGATCTATCTTCGCGAGCTTGCGGACAAAGGCGTTAGCGTCGTCCCAACGCTCTTTGAGACGCAGTATTCGGCGGAGACCTTCGCAAAATGGATTGATAAGCTGAATACGCGCGAATTGATAATCAAGCCGCGTATCAGCGCGACGGCCGAGCATACTTACAGGCTTAGCGAATTCGACCCGTCGCTGTGCGAAAGCTTTGAGACGCGGCCGTTCCTTGTCCAGCCGTTTTTGGATACTATCATCAATGAAGGCGAGTATTCGCTCTTTT
>Ga0154020_10007909_pt1 | contig 12366 bp, 24 predicted proteins | sample Klosneuvirus_201_FD_109709 | JGI IMG/M metagenome (GOLD analysis project Ga0154020, IMG submission 109709) | Active sludge microbial communities from wastewater, Klosterneuburg, Austria - Klosneuvirus_20160825_MG | ecosystem: Engineered > WWTP > Aerobic digester > Activated sludge | place... | reverse complement strand
TGGTAGGCGTGTTGGTAGGAGTCGCGGTAGGAGTAGTAGTAGGGCTAGGAGTGGGACTCGGGGAAGGAGTAGGCGTGGGTGTGGGAGTGGGAGTGGGAGGGGGAGTGGGAGTGGGAGTGGGAGTGGGAGAAGGGCCCTCAAGGCACCCAGGGGGGTTCAGTCCGTCTGGAAGAAACCCCACCGGACAGTAGCATGAGGTGCAGTTGTTGCCTCCATCGCAATCCTCTCCGCTGTCCAATGCGTTATCTCCGCACGTCGAAATTGGAGTGGGAGTGGGAGTGGGAGTAGGAGTAGGAGTAGGAGTGGGGGTAGGGGTGGGGGTAGGCCTAATTAGCAAGCGGTGAAAACGCGCAGACGAAATGGATTGCGAAATGGATTGCAAGAAAACGCACGTGGGGGTCGGAGTTGGAGTCGGAGTCGGGGTTGGGGTTGGAGTTGGAGTCGGGGTTGGCGTCGGGGTGGGGGTAGGCGTGGGTGTCGGCGTTGGAGTTGGAGAGGGAGTCGGTCCTGCCTTGCAGCCTGGAGGAGAGCTGGCTCCATCCGCGATGTAGCCAGCATCGCAGTAACAATCCGTGCAGTGATTACCACCGTCGCAATCCTCTCCTGAATTGATCACATTATTACCACAAGTCGCGATCGGAGTGGGAGTCGGCGTCGGAGTAGGAGTGGGAGTAGGCGTGGGCGTGGGCGTTGGGCTAAACATGCACGTTTCAGTTCGACAGCAAAACGCCAAACATCTCCTAAAGAGAGTGATTTAAGGCTAAAATGAACAGTGTACGTTGGAGTGGGAGTCGGAGTCGGTGTGGGAGTTGGGGTGGGAGTCGGTGTGGGAGTTGGAGTGGGAGTCGGTGTCGGGGTCGGAGTTGGCGTGGGCGTAGGCGTCGGAGTTGGGGATGGTTTCGGAGATGGCGTGGGCGAAGGCGTCGGAGTAGGGGTTGGAGAAGGGGTTGGAGAAGGAGTCGGCGATGAGGAAGACACCGAGCAGAAATACAAATCAAGGCAGATATTCTCGCACCACCACAATTTGGGGCTGCAATCGGGAATCGAAAACGCTAAGATAAGATATGTGAGTTATAGGATGAAACACCACAAAAGCGATAACGTAAGTTACCACTGGCAAGGCGGTGCATTTGCTTGTTCCCGCTCGGAGACGTCACCGCAGTATAGAAGAGCTGTGATTTCGGGAAGTACTCCAGAGCTGCATCGAAGGGGGACGTCCCACCAATATCGGGCATCATCTTGATATAATCGAAATACTGCCACGACAAACCCACGTCTCCAGTGAACGCAATTGTTGCAGTGACGAGACTCGGTTGCGCGCAATAGGTCAAGTACGAAATGGCAAAATAGCTTCCGCCAAAAGTGACGTAGGGCTGGTCATCGCGGCAATCGGGATCCCTCGCGTAATTGGGGTTAATATATCCTGCAAAGTTCCAGGCGCTGCCACCTTTCGACCAGGAATATCCAATGTCGCCATCAAATCCCCCTTCAACGACTAGGCTCTCCCACCAAGCCGTCAGCCAGTTACCACGATCATCCGTCGCGATCGAGTAGGCGATCTCATTCGCCTCACCGGAATCCTTGGTAAAGTCAATGTTGACGCCGGTAATCTTGTCGGCCCAAGAGTGGGCATCGTCAGTTGAGACCGTCGAGATGACGTCAGCGTCGAGACCAAAGCTCCCCTCATCCTTGAGGATTGGATCATTCGAAGTCCAAATAATCACCTACCACCATGAGTCAGTCCAGACGGAGATCCCGAAGAGCAACGAGGAAATAAAATGTACCCACTTACCCGAGCTGTCACCCGCAAGGCTGCACAACAGTTTATCAGGATACGGAGAGGGGGATGGACGAAGCGGGCGTACCGAGGGGCGATATCAGCGTAAGTATCGGAAGCCGCATTGAAGTTCACAACGACCTCCTTATCGAACGTGGCGCCTCCGTCTCCCGAGCGAGCGGTGCAAATATCCAAGTCGCCGCGCACTGGGTCAACGCAGGCAGTGGCAAAGACAATGGTGCCCAGAGGATTGACGGCGAGGCTTGGGAGATAGTCAGGGACGGCGAGTCTGTATTCGCCAGGTCCGCGAATATTAGAAGCGTCCGCCCACGTTCGGCCTTCGTCCCTCGAGTGAGTGAACTGCCAATTCGCCCCCTCGCGAAAGTAATACACGGCAACCTAGTGGTATGCGAGAATGAGCGAACGAAATGAGAATATAGACCAGGATCAGCGCGTACGAGATTGAGGGAGCGAGGATCTTTGACGAGGTAATAGGGATAAAAATCCTCTCCATCCGCTCCAAGAGCCGAGTCGGCCGCCACTCTGCCAATCGGAGACCATCTAGATGGAAGACAAGGCTCAGTCTCAGACATCTCACCATAATGAAAAAATGATTAAAAATACAGATAAAGACAATTACATGGAGAAGGAACAGAGACCGCGGAAGCGTACGTCTGGCCGAGATCGTCTGAGCCGAGAAACCAGAGGGAGTTGTCGGAGGGATTGCGCCCGATCATCGCGACACTCTTCGTTCCGATCTCCACAATATTCCTATATATTACATTAATTGAGTTAACTTGGGGGACCTGCCAACTCGAACGAAGGGACGACAGGACGAAACAGCGGCGTGTGAAATTACGAAAACGGACGGAGTTGGGGGAAGAGTTAATCACACCCACAATGAAACGGACAGAGAGTAGGGGACGGCTCAATGGTCCCAATACCCAATCATCTTCAGAATTAAATCAGAAAATATTATGAAATTGAGAAATAGTAGACAATTATAGTTAAGATGTTACAGCCTTCAAAAAGAGGAGCCCGTTCAATCTCCCAAAATCATATTAGAGGGACGAAAGGCCGTACCTGTGGGCGGTGACATAAGCCACTCCGTCCAACGCTTTGGTTTCGTATATGGAAGGGGTGAGGGGCCGAGGGCCTATCAGAAGGCGGGTCAGCGCTCGGAATAACTAACGGAAATTGCAGCTGGAAGGGGCATTTCCTTCAGTTCCACAGGCAAAGATCGACCCCAAATCCAATAAAAAATTGAATAAATAATATTGTGGAATTTATTTGGGCATCGAGGAGGCAAGACGAGGGAGGGCGCGGGAGATCCGTACCTTCAGAAGCGCAGAGGACGAGGGCAGCCAGCGCCAGAAGACGGGTGAAGGTCAAAGCACAGCGGACTGTCCGCGTCATGGTGACCATAAATAACAAAAACAGATAGAGCACACAACAGGGCCTCACTCCGCGGAAACAGTAAAGACTGTGCGGCAATCGGGCGAATCGACCAACGTAATCACAACGGGTGTCTAGAGTTGCTCAGGGGATTAGGGGAAGGGACGGGCTTTCTTTTCGGACGAGAGGAATGTCCCGCTCCACGCACATGAGATCTATTATTTTATTTTCATTGGACAATTACATATATAAAGCAGAAACAATGATGATGAGAAGCTGACCACTACGGTAGTCTGACCAAAAGCGTGTAGTCGCGAGCGATGGAGCCTATAAGAGTGAAGTTGGATGAGAGCGAGCAGGACGAACGTGGAGACAAAACACGAGGAGGGAAAGAGGTCAGTTAAGGTGTGTGTATAATCATCGAGTCACTCGATAGTAGCAAATATATATGAGCATCACGCCTCCGAATAGCACAACTCGCCGATGAAGAGAGGAGAGGCGACAAGTCGGATACCCTTACCAATTGGCGAAGCACCTCCAAGAAGATCCAAGATAAATGTGAAAAGGAGAAGCTTCTCAATTGCGACCACCTTGACGAAACTAAGCGACACGAGAGATCAACAAAACAAAAAATGTAGTGCGTGAAGGGCAAAAAGTGGGTGGAGGAAAAGATGTCTCAGACGAATGAGAAGAGTTTTCACCATCATGATGTAAGAATTAGCATGACATAAGACATCATCGACATAGTGAACAGAAGGAGGACAGAGAGGGGAAACACAATGCTATTACCTATGGCGAGCTCGTCGTGTGCCCTGGGGAACTCTGCTGAGCTTCGATGGGAGCCTAATAATGCGGAGATCAAAAAGCGAAAAGAATAAAATGAAAGGGGCATCAAGATTGAGCAAAAGATGTCTCAGACAAAGAGCACAGTTTGTCGTCAAAGAGTTCAGAACATGATGGTTGTAATCCTCATCGACATCGTCATCAAATACAACAAGCGAGGCAAGAAGCAATTCATACCACAAGCGCTCCCGTGAGTGGACGAGCCAGATCTTGCGAATCACATCACCTAAAACAGAATATGAGGGAGGAGAAAAGGCGAGGGCAAGGCAAAGGTGGGAGGCAGAGGGCGAGCGCGTGGTATCAGCACTTCTTAGAGATGTTGCTATCATAGGCTTCAAGCAAAAGTTTGGTCATCATGTCCACGCCATCTTGTAATAATATGTAATAATATACAAGAAGGGGAACCTTAGAGGCAGACCGAGACCACGCAGGGCGAAGATTCAGAGGAGACCCAAATGCCTCCAAGCCCTCCATGTTGAAGAATCAAGATTTCAACAATACAATGGCGAAAGTAGTTTGACAGCCCTAGCGCACAGACCCTTCATGCTCGCCGAGCTCGAAACGCGCGGGCAGCCGCATATATGCTCACGGTTACTGAGGTCGCGAGCCGGCCGCGATGCGCAGGCATCGCCTCGTAGATCGTCGCCCAGGCCTAAGTGTCGCCTGAGTCACCTCATTCAGTGTGTTGTTGATCTCGTAATTTGTGCGTGCGCGACGACACCTACAAAATGGCCGAATCCTCGACGACCCCTCAAGGTACCTGCCTGTTCTGTCGCTCTTCCTGCTCCTCCTCAGTATTGAAAACACTAATAAATATAAATATCGCAGTAGATGATAGCGTTAAGACCCTTCAGCGCAAGAGCAACGTCAGTGCCCGCGTCGGCTCCATCGGTGCTCTCGTCGAGGCCCTGAAGACTGACCCTCTCTACGCCTCTGGTCCGCATCACAGATTGATTTGATCCTTTATTTTATGGAATCTAAAATTTTGATTATATCTTTCCCTCGTCCCAACAAGAGTTGATGGGCCGTTGGCAATTCTCGACGAGTCTTTTTGTCGAATTCCCGACGGGCACCGTTTCTCACGCGATGTCGTCCTCTCGAAAATTCTGGTGTTTTCTTTCCCCTCTGCCTCATATTTTGTGATCTGGCAAGGTCTCGACGTGGTGCTCTGGAATGATCCTGTCCGCTCGGGCCTTGTCTTCGCGATCGTCCTCTTGTCGTGGTTCCTTCTCACTGTCGCCAATTACTCCATCGTGACCTTGATCGCCTACCTCTACCTTGGCACATGGGCGATCTCCTTTGGCCTCGTCCAATACTCCAATTTCAGCAACAAGCCCCATCTTCTCAAGTACGAGTTGGTTGTGGCCTCGTTCTCATTTATTTCCTGCTCACTCGTCTTGCAGGGCTCGTCTTGGTGAGATCTCCGACATCGTTACTATTGAGGAGTGCGTCGCCCACGCGCAGACTTCCTATCGCGTCATTGATAGCCTTTTCTTGCTCGCTCGGGACTCTTTGTTCTTCACAGACGTTGCCTTCTCGCTCAAGGTGCTCATCACGATCTTCTTTGCTGAAGTGACTGATTGATTGACAATCATTCATCTGCTGCAGGCCTTTGGTTTGGCTTTTGTGCTCGGCATCCTCGGCAACATCTTCAGTCTTCCCTCGATTGCCTTCATTGGTATGAGATATGGCAGGTATATATGTCGCCAGTGGTCTGACACTCATGCGTTGCAGGTGCTGTCCTCCTCTTCACGCTCCCTCGCGCCTACAAAGAGAAGGGTGCCCAGATCGACGCTGCGATCGCCCAGGTGACTACCCTCATCAACGAGAAGCTCGCCCCCGTTCTCTCCAAGGTGCCTCTCGACAAGATGAAGCTTAAGCAGGAGTAAAATCGTGACGACAAGACTCTTTCCTCTTTTTACACTTTGTTGTTGCATCGAGTTCTGATTCTCTGAAGAGCTTTTTTCACGATAAGTTGTCGAAACCTTCACCGTATCTCCGTTTGTAATTCGCATACCCGAATAAGTCTCTTCGCGGAATGATGCAGTGAAGCGTCAGGACAACCGAAGGACGACCAAGAGGGTCGGTCTAATCTCTTAAAGTCCTCATTCCACCTCATTCTAACATTCTTACATTCTTATTCTCGCCGCTATTGGCTTACATCACAGTTTATTTATATAACATGCGGTTAAACCTGAAGAGCCTGGGCGCGCTGCTAGCTGCTGTGCTTGGTGCGGCTCAGCTTTGGTCGTTTCGCGTCACCACTTCGACTTCCGCTATTTTTTTGCCTTTGCCTATCGCGGTCCTCACGAGTGTTTTCTCTATCATAGTATTTAATTCTATAATACTCGTCATCTCGGACGAGAAGAAACTTGAGGGAGATGCAGAGGAGGCACCTGGAAGCGACGTGTCTTCGGCGAGCTCGGCGGAACCCACTGCCACGACCAATTCCGCCTCCACCGAGAGGGAACAGCCAACTACAGCGGGAGAATATCAAAAGGAAACAGAACCCCTAAAGGATAACGATATTGATTCAGTGGCCGATCCGGATGCGCCCAAGGGTGGTAAGCTCAAGGCCGCCGCCACGGAGCAAGACGTGGCAGAGGTCGAGGACATCAACTATCGAGCCTTCCTTGCTGTCAAGCAAATGGTACGGTGCACCAACCCTCCCCTCAATCATAGCTTCTACTGATATTTGTGTACTTCAGATTTTGGTTGCAGCTGAACATAAACTTGCGATCAAAGAACTCGAGAGGCTCGCCGACCAGAGCCAGCCAAACAATCTCACGTGTTCTGCGAGGTTCTTCTGCCTTTCTTTTCTCGTCGACTGCTCTTACCATTTCATTATTTAGCATGGTTCTTGGTGATCTTTATGCTGGCTTATTGGATACGCCATTCCGGCTGTCGTTGGACCTCCCAAAGGCTTTCTTGTACTACTTGACGGCGATCAAGGTGTGCGTCTTGGATTCATCTCTCAGGTGCATTGCTGATAGTTTTCTGTAGGCTCCTCACAATGACGTTGCCAGGGCGCATTACATGATTCACTTTATTACCATGTATCACCCCGATGCCGTGACGCCTGAGTATCGCGTGCAGTATGCAGAGCATGTGGAGCTGGAAGGTATTGTCAGCTTTCTTACGGAATCAAACCTTCCTCATGCTTCATTAATTCCTAGAGAAGAGCGATGAAAAGGATGTGAGTGAAGACGGAAAGTCGAAATCTGTCAGTAAATCCTCCAAATTTGTCATCAAGCCGAATGTTCCTGTGGCCCTCGTCCATCTCGCCATGTCCGCCAAGGGTGGCGATAGGTGTGCTTACTGTCTTTCACTGACCTTTTTCCTACTTACGTGCGATCTCAGACTCGGTCGCGCATCGTTAGCGATGAAGTACCTTCGTGGCCAATATACTCCAAAGTCTTGCCGCCATGCCGCCGATTCGGTGAAGAAGGTCACCGAGGAGCTCTCAGATGTACATCTAGTTGTGTTCCCGATTTAGATCCACTTCTTTCTTGTATTATTTTATATAGCCTTTTCGTGACAACCCTCGAGCGAATGTGAAACTCGCCACGGACACTGCTCGACTGGACGTGGAGTATGAGCAAGGAAAGAGCCAATTAGATGAAGAGCGCGATCTGATTCAATATTATCAATTCCATGCTGAACGCGGCTATGCCAAAGACGCCCAAGTGGCGATGGGTAACGATCTATGGTGTGACAATCTTTTGTTTTTCCCATGGTGGCTCAAGTAGATCTTGCTAGGGTTGCTTCACTTAACTGGAGCAGGAAATGTTGCGGTCGATTACGATCGTTCGTTCTATTATTTATCGCTCGCCGCTGGTGTCGAGTTTGACGATGACGGTGTTCTCTGTACGACGGTTTCCGAGTGTTCTTTCGAGTTGTTCTAAGCGATGTCTGTTAGTGGATTCTCCGAGCGCGGATGCGGGTTCCTTGACGCACCTTGCTTATCTTTACCACCATGGGTTCGTCCGCTCATTTATTTAACTTAAGTCTATTTTTGGACTTATGTTGTTCCACAGTTATGGAGTGGAGCGGGATGACGACAAGGCAGTCCAGTTGTGGACCAAAGCTGCCGAGATGGGTTCCTCGAATGCGGAGATGCATCTTGGCATGTGCTATCTTCTGGGCGGATGCGGCTTGGTCATGAATGCCAAGGAAGCGAAGAAGTATCGAGATTTCTGCAGTTAGAATTCTTCATCGTGTCTCGTGATCTCATCATCTCTTTTGGCAGGTACTTCAGCGAGGCCGCTGCTCAAGAGGAGCCAGAGGCATTGTACCAGCTCGGCATGATGTTCGACTCTCCTGCCTACGGCACTCCAAACAGTGCCAACGCGCGCCTTCACTACCAGCGGGCTGCTCAGGTATGCCCTTCCGCTGATGAATGCTTTTTTCGATCTGATGATGGTCAATGCTAGGCTGGCCACATTGTTGCTATGCATGAGCTTGCAGTGCTTCAGCTTGAGGGTCCCAACTCGTGCGATTCCAGCATGTCGCTATTGCGGAAAGTTCTCGAGTTTACCGAGCTCCGCAATCGCACCATCGCGGCATATTATGGTAAAGCTCATATGTGCCACGCATTACGCTCATATCTCATTCTCTTTGGCTTCTTAGAGTATTCGAGTGGCCGCGTTGCCCGTGCGCTGATCCGTTATGAGATTGCGGCCGACCTTGGTCTCCCCCTCGCTCAGCGCAACCTGGCTTTCCTTTATGATGAAGGTTTTGGCGTTCACGGTACTCAACATATCTGTTCACTTAATTTCCATTTTTTCACTCAATCTCATCTTTCTTGCCTTTCAGATCTTGGCGTTAACATGACTGCTTTCCAAACTCAAGCCAAAGCTCTCTATTGGTATCGCGAATCCGCCTTCCAAGAGAGCGCTTCGGCCAATCTCAAGGCAATAACTTCCCCTCACTTTCTTGACTCGCCTCTCTTTTGTCTCATCTTATGTTGATGATTTATAGCTCGGTGATTTCTATTTCTACGGCATTGGTACTGAGCCGGATCTCTTTAAGAGTGCCCAGTTCTACACTGCTTCGAGCACACTGCGCAACCCACAGGTCCTTTTTGACCATTTATCGTTTTTATATCGAAATGTCTCCAGTTCTAATTTCTATCTGATGTCTGTTAGGCTTCGTTCAACCTCGGATATATGCATCAATACGGCATCGGCCTTGACCAGGACTATCACTTGGCCAAACGATTCTATGATCTTGCCGTCGACCTCAATCCCTCAGAGGCTCGCATCCCAGCTTACGGAGCCCTTCTCTGGATGCAGCTTGAGGCATTTGGAAAGCGTATTGGTATTCTATCTTCGCCCAGCGATTGATTTGATATTCTCATTGTTGACTCTGTTGTTGGACAGTGAAGCAAAACGATAACGGAATCATGAAAGCGATCGAGGTGCTGGGCATGGAGTGGGACTCCGCGCTCATTGTCGTCCTCACTGGTGTCCTCCTAGTGGCGCTGTTGCTCCGCTCTTGCTTGAGGTAACCGACATCACTTGTTCGAGTGGTATTTTTGAGACCTATTCCAACATATGACTTGGTTCACAGTGATCATGCATGCATGATTGTAAATGTTAGTCTACGAGAATTCACTTCCCGCGGAGTCGCAGTAAATACTGTCCTGAGATATCATCTCTATAATATTGCACCATCACGTCAATCCATCAAGGAGTCACGTCGCGTCTGCATGAAGATAAGGCGGTTCAGTTCCTCGTTCAGTTGCTGTGGAGGAAAAAGCTCAGTTTTGGAAGTCTTCGAGGCTTGGGGTTCCTTTCTGGGCCTTGTTCCTTCGGCCTCATGTGATGTGGCTAAAGTCCAATTGTCCATTGTGAGTCATTATCTTATATTGCGGATTTCGTTGTTCGCTCCGTTGCTGCGCTAGCGTGGCTCAACGTCAACGGTAACATTAGATGGCCGAGGAGGCGACCTTAACGACAGAGACCTCCACGACGGAGACCGAGACCTCGCCTCTGCTCAAGGGCGATGATATCGCCGTCGATGAGAATGTCATCTTGTTTGGCGAGACTGCGCAGGTGCGCTGTCCCTTGAACTTTCATTAGCATCGTTCATTGCACGACCGAATCTTGGCCGTCCTCCCTCTGCACTACGACGGCCCCAGGCTCCCTTCCCGAGAAATTGTCCCTCTGATATATTTATTATATATGTTTATATGTGTATTTTCGCGTGTGGGGAGAAGGCGAGGCTCGAGGGACCGTTTCCTTCAATATTTTCCGAGGGTTCAACTTGTCGAGGAACTCCTGTCGCCCTTCTTTATTTGAAAGCGTCCTCAACGGAAACCATACCTCCTCCGGAGATATGACATTATGGGGAGGAGACATTATGCTGATGTATCTTCTTGTTGTAGGCGACGGGAGAGGCGAAGGACGACCCCATCGAGCCGCCTCCCGGCGAGGAGACGAGTCGCTTGTCCATCTATGTGCGCCTCCTTTCCTTTTCAGTTGCAATTCTGAAATTGCAGGCAGTCATATAGTACAGTATTATGATGAATTATCTTCAAATGAAAATAAGAATTAGATTAAGAAGAAGTGATTCCCCTTGTTGCATGAAGCGATGCTGAGGATTTCATTCCCTCATGATGATAAGAAATCTATTAAATAAGTAGAATAAGAAGAAGTGATCTTGTTGCATTAGGTGATGATCTTCATCTCCTTCCTGTCCAACTTCGTGTTCAGCATCGTCATTCCCTCCCTCCCTGCCTTCCTCGTCTCCTTGGGCGCCCCTCCGTACTTGAATGGATGGGCTGTCGCTGCGAACAGCGCCGGCACTTTCCTTGCTTCCCCTCTCCTTGGCTTCTGGTCAGACCGGAGAGGTGTCAAGGAGGTAATTAATCATTGATTTCGAATCCTGTTCGTGCTGTTGACGTTAGGGTTAGGTGATCATCTGGACCACCTTCCTCATCTGTGGCGCGAATATTTGGTATTCCCTCAGTCGCGACGTCTATCAAATCGTCGCTGCTCGCTTCGTCGTCGGTCTTGCTGCGGGAAATAGCGCCTCGGCCACCTCTTTCCTCTCATATGCTACCAGCCAGAAGGAGCGCGCCTCGATCATGACGAGTACTGTCGCCATACTTCCTTCCATTGTGGTGGTTCTTCTTTCTCATACTTTTTATATATAGTCAACATGGCAGCTGCCGTCTTAGGCTTCATCGCTGGCCCCGGCTTCTCTGCCATCACCTCGCTGCCCGCGCTCGCCTTCTCGTGCGCCTCGTCGCCCGTCCGTTCTCCCTCTTGATCGCGTCTTCATGATTCGCCATTTAGTTTCAATATTGGATCCTTCACCATTCACTTTAATGATTCCACGTGGCCCGGCTATGTCTCCGCCCTCTTTGCCCTCTTCGCCTTGCCGTGCATGATCCCCTTTAAGAACACGAAGCCTCCTAAGAAGAAAGACGAAGATAAGAAGTCATTCTGGAGCTATTTCGATCAGAAGAAAGGAGGTAATTCTTCCTTTCTACATTTGTTTTTTGTATAATTATTGTTAGTGATGACGATGAAGATGATGATGGTGATTTCTTGTGGTCCAGGAGCAAACGTGGTGGGCGTTCTCGTCATTTATGCCTCCACCTTTCTTGTCACCATCGCTTTCACCATCTTCGAGACCTCTGGCCCTCTCTACGTTGCCGAGGATCCATACATCAAGTTCTCGGTTTTCTACACTTCGCTTATGTTTGGTTTGCTCGCTCTTGTTGCGCTGTTGTCGATCGCTTTTTTGCGCGTCGTCATGATCTTCTTCAAAAACGATCGTATCAACCTTGTCGCGTACGACCTCCTTCCCCCTCCCCCATCCTCTTTTTGCTCCTTCTCCATTTCTTCTCCCTTGTCATCCTCCTATTCCTTTGTCTTTTCTCCTTCCCCTTCTCCTTTCCTTCTCCTCAGTCTCCTCTTCTTCTTTTCCTGATTATTCTCCATTTCCTGCCCCTCACTATTTTTTCCTCGTTGTCGTCCCTTTCCCTTCATAAAACCCTCTCTAATTCCATCCTAGCTTCGGTACCTTGGTGACGATTGGATTGGCAGTCGTGTTCGATTACAATCTTGATTGGGTTGAATTGCCTCGCTTCTGCGTTGGCGTCTTCTTGATCGCCTTCGGCTTCACTGTCCAACAGTCCCTCACTACCGTCGTCTTCTCCAAGGTAGCACTTTTTCTTCGTTTATCTTCTCTTTCTTTATATTTTGCTTTTTGTATTTTTCGTACAGCACCAAGAATAATAGCAATGTCATAGATGTCCATAGATCCCCCCCACCCCCCTCCCCCCCCTTTCCTCCCCCCCCTCCCTTTCTCCCTTCATCCTTTTTTTTTCCCCTCCCTTC
>Ga0154020_10007908_pt1 | contig 12366 bp, 11 predicted proteins | sample Klosneuvirus_201_FD_109709 | JGI IMG/M metagenome (GOLD analysis project Ga0154020, IMG submission 109709) | Active sludge microbial communities from wastewater, Klosterneuburg, Austria - Klosneuvirus_20160825_MG | ecosystem: Engineered > WWTP > Aerobic digester > Activated sludge | place... | reverse complement strand
CCCGCCGCCGCCACCGCCAGCGCCGCAGCCGCCGCCCTGCGCAGCGCCTGCGACCAGCACGACGTCGCCTCGGCCTGCATGGGCCTGGCCCTGATGCTGCGCTATGGCACCGCGGGCCGCGCCGATCGCCCCGCCTCCGACGGCTACTGGAAGCGGGTGCGCGCGCTCGGCGACCTCAACGGCTTCCGCGGCGAGCCGGCCTCGGACGCCGGCGCCCAGGCCCTCGCCGCCACCCGCGCCGCCTGCGACGCCGGTCGCGCCCGCGCCTGCAACCAGCTCGGCTGGGCCGCCTACACCGCGGTGCAGCAGGTCAAGGATCTCGCCGCCGCGCTCGCCGGCTATCGCCGCGGCTGCCTCGCTGGCAGCCCGCAGGGCTGCCGCTGGGCCGGCCACTTCGCCTACACCTATCCCAACCTCGGCGAGCACGAGCACGCCCGCGGCTGGCTGGCCGAGGCCTGTCGCCGCGCCCCCGCCGCCGGCTGCGACGAGCTCGGCAACTACACCCAGGAGCTCTCGAACGATCTCGCCGCGGCCGAGTCGATGTACGCCCGCGCCTGCGCCGCCGGTGCCCGCGCCGGCTGCTTTCACCAGGCCCAGCTGCTGCTCAAGCGCGGCGACGAGCCCGACACCCGCGCCCGCGCGCTCCTGCAGCGCGCCTGCAACGCCGGCGAACAGCCCGCCTGCGACGTCCTGGCCCACCTCGACTGAGACCACGAACCACCTCGGCGCAGCTGACCCAGGTCAATTGCACCCCGCACCCGCGTGAAAACATCGAGCCATGATGGTGCTCTCCGTCCTGGTCGCGCTGGGCTGTCTGGCCTTCTGCATCCGCTTCCTGCGTCAGGCTCACGACGCCGGCAAGCTGCGGCTGCTGGCCGACGTCGACGCTCCCGCGCCGCCGACCTGGCCCCGCCTCAGCGTGGTCATCGCCGCGTGCAACGAGGTCGCCAGCCTCGAACAGGCGCTCGCAACCGTGCTCGCCGACGACTACCCCGCGCTCGAGATCGTCCTGGTCGACGACCGCTCGAATGACGGCACCGGCGCCCTCATCGATCGCATGGCGGCCACCGATGCGCGCATCCGCCCGGTGCACATCGAGCACCTGCCCGCGGGCTGGCTGGGCAAGGTCAACGCGCTCGAGCGCGGCGTGCGCGATGCCACCGGCGAGTACCTGCTGTTCACCGACGCCGATGTGCACTTTCGCCCCGGCGCGCTGCGCCGCGCGGTCGCCCTGTGCCGGCAGCGCGCCATCGATCACCTGGTGGTGCTGCCCGACGCCCGCTCGGGCACCCTGCTCGAGGAGGTCGCCATCAACGCCATGGGCGCGGTCTATCTGCGTCGCACCCGCGCCGTACACGTCGGCAACCCGCGTGCGCGCGCCTGCGCCGGCGTGGGCGCCTTCAACCTGGTCCGGCGCGACACCCTGCTGGCCAGCGAGGGGCTGGCCTGGCTGCGCATGGAGGTCCTCGACGACGTCGGCCTCGGCGTGCTGCTGCGTCGTGCCGGCGCCCGCTCGGCCTTCCTGATCGGCACCGACACGGTGTCGCTGACCTGGTACGCGTCGCTGCGTGACATGGCCGGCGGCGTCGAGAAGAACCTGTTCGGCTGGCTGGCGCGCTACGATCTGTTCCGCCTCGGCGCCTCCATCCTGGGCACGCTCGCGCTGCTGCTGGCCCCGGTGGTCGCGCCGCTGCTGCCCGGGACCGCGCCGCTGTGGCTGGGCAGCGTGCTGGCCGGCCTCAGCCTGGTGCTGTCCGCCCTGGTGGTGGCGCGGCGCACCCGCCGCCGGCTGCTGCCGCTGCTGATGCAGCCGCTCGGCGAGCTCATCATCGCCGCGCTCACGGTGCGCTCCGCGGTGCAGTGTCTGCGTCGCGACGGCATCGTGTGGCGCGGCACCGCCTATCCGCTGACCGCGCTGCGCGCCGGCCAGCGCGTCCGCCTCTGACCCCAAGCCTGAGACCTGGCACCTGATGCCCTGGACTTGACCGGCGTCAAGTCGCGACCTGCCTGCGGCGGGCATGCTCACGAAGTGACCAGCTGGTCACTGGGGAGACCCCGCGATGAACGATGCCATCGTCAAGCTCGAGATCGACCAGCGCGCCGTCGAGGTCAACCAGTGGATCGAGTACAGCGCCAACAAGCTGGTGCGCCTGCGTGATCGCGTGCTCGGCGCCCTGCACCTCGGCGGTCGCAAGGCCGCCTATGACGACGAGGCCTACGAGTTCGTCGGCGGCGCCAGCGACAGCCTGCGCCGCAAGCACTATGACAAGAGCCTGCGCCTGCTGTGGAAGGCCGAGAACGAGGCGCCCTTCCTGCCCTTCCACGACGCCAGCCCGGTCGAGCGCAACATGTTCGAGCTGGCGCTGCGCAGCATGACCGACGACGAGCGCCAGGCACGCGAGCGGCTGTCGCTGCCCGCCTTCCGCGCCTTCCTCGATCAGACCTACACCCTGCGCCAGAAGCGCGCCATCGTCGCCATCCTGGCCGCCATCGGCCACGGCGAGGCCTACGCCTGGCTGGTCTCGGCCGACCTGCTCAACCAGGTCAAGAGCACCGGTGGCCGCGCCGCGCTGACCATGCAGGTGCTCGAGGAGGCCAAGCACTTCGTCGTGCTGCGCGAGCTCCTGCAGGCGTTCCAGGTGCCCATCCCGCGCCAGTCGGCCTGGGAGTACCTGCTGCTCGAGGGCGTCTACAAGGCGCCCGGCACCGAAAAGCTGTTCGGCATGAACGTGCTGGTCGAGAGCATCGCGCTGAGCTTCTTCGGCCTGATGAGCGAGATGCCCGGCCTCGAGGTGCTGCGCCTGTTCCACCTCGACGAGGCGCGCCACACCGGCCTGCCCGGCAACTACCTGGCCGAGTTCCCGCTGACGCGCTTCCAGCGCTGGAACCCGGCCGCGCGCCTGCGTCGCCTGGGCCTGATCCTGCCCGCGCTGGCGCTGATCCCCGCGCTCGAGGGCGAGATGGCCGAGCTCGGCATCGACGCCTTCGAGTTCGGCGGCTCGGTCATCCGCAAGGTCGGCGTGCTCGCCGAGCGCAGCGGCTTTGCGCTGCCGATGGCCAACGACAAGCTGTTTCCGGCGCTCAACCGCCTGTTCAACGCCTACTGCAAGCGCACCCGCAAGGGCCACCAGGCGCGCGACTTCTTCGCCTCCGAGACCACCGTGGGCGAGCGCCAGCTCGCGGTCGAGCGCGAGGTCTTCGCGCGCGCCGTCAGCCCTTCTTGAACTGCTGACGCGCCCACGACCACGCCGCCACCGTGCGCGGGAAGCCGCAGGTGTTCATGCCCAGCACGATGGTCTGCTCGATCTCGGCCTCGCTGGCGCCCGCCGCCAGGGCGCGCCGCACGTGGCTCTTCAGCGCCGACTCCAGCCCCGCCCCCAGGCACATGCCGATCTTGATCAGGGCACGGGTGCGCTCGTCCAGCGGTCCGGCGGCATCGACCGCGCGACCCACGGTCTCGTGGGCTTTGGCCAGCTCGGGAAAGCGGGCGCCGAACTCCTTGAAGGCGGCGGGAATCTCGCTGCTGTCGCTCATGGTGTCCTCCGCCGCGCAGCCTACACCCCGCCGCACCTGGCCGTCAGCCACCGGCGATGGGCGACAGCAGATACAGCTCGTCGCCGTCGGCCAGCACGCGGCCCTGGTTGTCGTCCAGCGGGCAGCGCTCGCCGTTCAGCATCAGGGTGTGGCGGAGGTGCGGGCTCTGCGCGATGGCCTCGCGCAGATCGATGGCGTGGCGCGCGGCCTCGTCGAGCAGATCGGCCAGGGTGGCGCCCTCGGGCAGGCTGAAGGTGCGGTCCTCGCTGCGCCAGCCCGCGCCGATGCGCCCGCTGACCACCACGTGCACGCGGATGCGCGGCGCGCCGCGCCCGAACAGGCCGCGCACACGATCACCGAGGCTCATCCGTCGAGCCAGCCCTCGAGCAGCTCCTCCATGCCGAGCTCGCGCGCGCGGCTGCGGCGCAGCTTGCCGGTGTCATGGTTCCACGCCATCGCCGCCCGGTAGTCGTGCTTCAGCTTCTCGATCGGCACCACGATGTCGCGCAGCGGCCCGGTCGCCAGCTTGCCGTCACCCTCGCCGAACATGCGCGGCGGCGGCTTGAAGTCGCTCGGCGCCAGCCCCTCGCGCACGTTGAAGGCGGCGCGCAGGTTCTGGATGCGCTCGCCGCACGCCAGGAGCTCCTTGTCGTCCAGGGTCCAGCCGGTCAGCGCGTTGGTCAGCTCCAGCCAGGGCAGCACGCCGGTGACGTTGGTGAACAGGCACAGCCCGAGGCCGTTCATGACCTGGTGCGCGTTGGAGAAGTGCGCCTGCGCCACGCCCTTGCCGTCGTCCTTCTTCCAGGCCACGGTGACCTGCTTCTTGTCGACGGCCCCGGGCAGCGGGAAGGCCACGCCGAAGGCCTCGTTCCACGACGCCCCGCCCGCGGTGTGACGGCCCGGGGTCGGATCGGTCACGAAGGTCAGCCCCATCAGCGACGAGAAGCGCGGGTCGTGATAGGCCGGCTCCTGCCCGCGCACGTGGATCGCGAAGCTCTCGCTGCCCTTGCCGACGTGGCGCGACGCCGACGCCGAGCCATGGCGCAGCCACTGTCCGCAGCCCTCGCCGGAGCCCATCTTGATGGTCAGCGCCAGCGCGCCCTCGCCGTTGCCCCAGCGCATGTCGATGCCGTCGAGGTCAGCCGGGGTCAGCACGCCGGTCTCGACCGCCTCGCACACCCAGGCCAGCGTGGCGCTCGACGACACCGCGTCGATGCCATAGCGGTTGCAGGCGTCGTGACACGCGGTGACCAGCTCGAGATCGTCGTTGAGCAGGTTGGCGCCGAAGCCGACCAGGGTCTCGTAGTCGGGGCGCCGCACATCGCTGAGGCCGCGGCGCTTGACCGCCACGATGCCCTTGCACGGCGCCGGGCAGTCGCCGCACGACAGCTTGCGCGTGATCAGCTTGTCGACCGCGCCGCCGTCGACCTTCAGGCTCTTCGACGCCAGCGGGAACTCGCGCGCGCCGACGCCCTTCCAGTTCTTGATCGGGGCGTCGCCGTTCTCGACGCTCATGGCCACCATCGAGGTGGTGCCGCGATCCGCCCACAGCTGGCGCATGGCCGCCTGCGGCGCCTCGGTCTTCATGCCCAGGCGGCGCGCCGCGCGGTAGAACCAGGCCAGGTAGCGCTTGGGCTTGAGCAGCCAGACCAGGAAGCGCATCCACCAGCCGGTGTCCTTCTTGTAGGTCTTGTTGACGTCGTCGCACAGCTTGCGGAAGCGCTTGGGATCGGCGATGGGCAGCTCGCCGGTGCCGCCGACCACGATGGCCTTGAGGTTCTTGCTGCCATAGATGGCCCCGAAGCCCTGGCGTCCGAAGGCGTGATAGCGGTCGTTCATGACCGAGGCGATCAGGCTCTGCTGCTCGCCGGCGGGGCCGATGGCCGACACCCCGACCTCGCTCTGCTTGCCATAGCGCTCGCGCAGGGTGTCGAAGGCCTCGGGGATCTCGCGGCCCCAGAGGTCGCCGGCCGGCTCCAGGCGGACCTCGTCGTCGCGCACCACCAGCACCGAGGGCACCGTGGCGCGGCCGGTCACCAGCAGGCCGTCATAGCCGGCGCGGCGCAGCTGGCTGGCCACGCTGCCGCCCGAGTTGGAGTCGGCCCAGGTCCCGGTCAGCGGCGACTTGCCGACGATCTGGATGCGCCCCGAGAACGGCGTGCGCGCCCCGGTCAGCAGGCCCGAGACCACCGCGAAGCAGGCCTCGGGCGCCAGCGCGTCGGCGCCGGGCGGGAAGTGCTTCCACATGAGATAGGCACCCAGGCCATAGCCGCCCAGGAAGCGCCGGTAGATCGACTCCTCGAGCAGCTCGACCCGCGACGAGCCGTCGCCGAGGTCGACCACCAGGATGCGGCCGTGGGTGCCAAAGCGCGGCGCGGCCGGGACCAGGGCTTGGCTCATGGTGCCAAGTCTACGTCGTCACCGGGCGGAGTACACTCGGGCCGTGACAGACGCGCCTGACGCCGCGCCCTTCGTGCCGCGCCTCATCGACGAGCTGCTCGACCGCGCCGCGCGCGAGCACCCCACGCGCATCGCCGTCGTCGCGGGCAGCGAGCGCTTCGACTACGCGACGCTGGCGGCGCGCGTCGACCGGCTGGCCGCGGCGCTGCAGGCGCGCGGGGTGGCCGCCGGCGATCGGGTGGCCATCCTCGACAAGAACAGCGTGGCCTACCTCGAGCTGTACTACGCGCTGCCGCGCATCGGCGCCGTCGCGGTGCCGCTGAACTACCGGCTGGCGCTGCGCGAGCACCACTTCCTGGTCGAGGACGCCGGCGCGCGCGTGCTGGTGTTCGGCCCCGGCTACGAGGCCACCGCGCGCGAGCTGGCGCTGCCGCTGAGCATCGCGACCCCGGCCGCCGACGCCGCCGCGGGCCCGCCCGGGGCGCTGCCGTGGAGCGCGCTGCTGGCCGACGCCGCCGCGCACCCGACCCCGGTGGCGCGCGACAGCGGCGACGTCTTCCTGCAGATGTACACCAGCGGCACCACCGGGCGGCCCAAGGGCGCCATGCTGACGCACGCCAACCTGATCGCCAACACCATGACCGCGATGCACGAGCGCGACTACACGCCCGCGGACAACTACCTGCACGTGTGCCCGCTGTATCACTGCGCCGATCTCGAGCTGTATTACGGCCTGACCTACGCCTGCGGCGGCCACGTGGTGCTGGCCGAGTTCCACCCCGCCGAGGTGCTGGCCACCATCGTGCGCGAGCGCGTCAGCGTGGTCTTCCTGGTGCCCGCGATGATCAACTTCCTGCTCGAGCACCTGCAGCCCGACCACGAGCTCGGCAGCCTGCGCCTCATCGTGTATGGCGGCGCGGCCATCCCCGAGGACCGCCTGCGCCGCGCGCTCGAGCGGCTGCCCTGTCAGCTCAGCCAGGGCTATGGCCTGACCGAGACCTCGCCGCTCCTGTGCATCCTGCCCGCGGCCGATCATGTGCTGGACGGCCCGCGCGCACGCCGCATCGCCAGCTGTGGCCGTCCGGTGTGGGGCGTCGAGGTGCGTGTGGTCGAGGACGACGGTAGCGACTGCGCGCCCGGCGTGGTCGGCGAGATCGTGGCACGTGGTGCCAACATCATGAAGGGCTACTGGAAGCAGCCCGAGGAGACCGCGCGCGCGCTGCGTGGCGGCTGGTTCCACACCGGTGACCTGGCGCGGCGCGACGAGGATGGCTACCTCTACATCGTCGATCGCAAGAAGGACATGATCGTCAGCGGGGGCGAGAACGTGTATCCGCGCGAGGTCGAGGAGGTCCTGTACACCCATCCGGCGGTGCTGGAGGCCGCCGTGATCGGCGTGCCCAGCGAGCGCTGGGGCGAGACCGTCAAGGCCGTGGTCGTGCTGCGCCCGGGCCACGACCCCGGCGCCGCGGGGGTCGTCGATGGCGCCGCGCTGATCGCGTACTGTCGCGAGCGCCTGGCGCACTACAAGTGCCCGACCTCGGTCGACCTGGTGGCGGCGCTGCCGCGCAACCCGTCGGGCAAGGTGCTCAAGCGCGAGCTGCGCGAGCCGTACTGGACCGGGCAGACCCGCCGGGTCAACTGACATGCGCGTCCGGGTCGCCATCATCGGAGCGGGCTTCGCGGGCGCGGCGACGGCGTATCACCTCAGCCGCCACGGCGGTGAGGGGATCGTGGTGCTGGAGCGCGAGGCGGTGTGTGGCCTGCACGCCTCGGGGCGCAACGCCGCGCTGTGTCGCTCGGTGGCGGACGACACCCACTGGACCGCGCTGACCGTGCGCGGGGCGGCGCTGCTGCGCAATCCGCCCGCGGATCTCGGCGACACCCCGCTGCTGGCGCGCGGCGGCGCGCTGCTGGTGACGTCGTGGGACGCGACGCTGGCCTCGGTGCTGGCGCAGGCGACCGCCTTCGGGGTGCCGCACCAGGTGCTGTCGCGCGCGGCGCTGCAGGCGCGCTGGCCGCTGCTGGCCGAGCTGCCCGCGCAGGGGGTGGTCAGCTTCCCCGACGATGGTGTGATCGACGTGCACGCGCTGCTGCAGGGCTATCTGGCGGCGTCGCGCGCGGCCGGGGTCGAGGTCGTGACCGGCGCCGAGGTGGTCGGCCTGACCCGCTCGGGCAGCGGCATGTGCGTCGAGTTCAGCGGCGGCACGCTGGAGGCCGACTGTGTGGTCATCGCGGCGGGCGCCTGGGCCGGGCTGCTGGGCGCGATGGCGGGGGCGGATTCGCCCTGGTTCGCCACGCTGCGCCGCCATCTCTTCGTGACCGAGCGCGACGCCCGCGTCCCGGCCGGCGGCAGCGCCAGCCTGCCCTGGGTGTGGCAGCTCGACGAGGGCTTCTATGTGCGCCCCGAGTCGGGCGGCTGGCTGATGTCGGCGTGCGATCAGGATCCGCATCCGCCGGCGGCGCCCGCGGTGGCCCCCGGCGCGCTGGAGCACCTGGCCGAGCGCGTCGCCACCCTGGCGCCCGCGCTGCTCGATCGAGGTGTGGCCCACAGCTGGGCCTGCCTGCGCACGTTCACGCCCGAGCATCGCCCGCTGCTGGGCTGGGATCACAAGGTGCCGTCGCTGTTCTGGGTCGCCGGCCTGGGCGGCCACGGCGCCACCGCGTCTGGCGCGGTCGGGGCGCTGGCGGCGGAGCTGATCATGGCCCGCCTGGCGGGCACACTTGATGACGGTCAAGGCAGGCCCCCGTCGTCCTGACTAGCCTGGCCCGGATGACCGCCACTGCCGCCGCAACCGCCGCCGAGTTCCGCACCGTCACCGCCTACCTGATCTGGGATCACGACCGCCTCGACGGCCTGCTGGTGGACTGCATCGGCGCCCTGCACAGCGGCGAGCGCGACCACGCGCGCGCGGCACTGCACGACTTCACCGAGGGGCTGCGCCGCCACATCCGCGTCGAAGAGGAGCTGCTGTTCCCCGCCCTGGCCAAGGCCACCGGCACCAGCAGCGGCCCCATGGGCTGCATGCACCGCGAGCACGCCGGCATCCAGCAAGGCCTGCGCCTGATGGAGTCCGCCCTCGACGACGACCAGGCCGAGCGCTTCCAGCTCGGCCTGGATCTCCTGATGGCCATCCTGCCAGCTCACAACCAGAAGGAAGAGCAGGTGCTCTACCCGCTGGCCGACCGCGTGCTGCCGCCGGCCGAGCAGGCCGCGATGGTCGAGGGGCTGCGCGCGCGCTGACGCCTCAGTCGCCGCGGCCCGCGGTCCCCGCGCGCTGTCCGAGCTGCTTCCAGCACCGGATCAGGTACCAGGCCATCAGCGCGTTGATGGGGCCCATCGCGGGCAGCGTGGCCTTGGCGAACCAGGTGGTGTGCTCGGCCAGCGCGACATAGGTGATGTCGGTCAGGGCGTCGCACAGGCGCACGCCGGCGACGAGGACAATCCACCACGGGGCGCGACGCCAGCGCAGCAGCGCGGCCAGCTGGCACAGCATGAAGCCGGCCCACTGGGCGGCCATGCGCGGCAGCAGCGCCTCGGGGTCGACGTAGGGCACGCCGTGAAAGGCCTTGAACCAAAGCTTGGGCAGCAGGCCGGCCCAGATGACCAGGCCGAGGTCGAACAGCACCAGCGCGGCCAGCAGCGTGGTGACACGGCGTTCGAGGGTGCGCTGCGCGTCGTGGGCCATGGCGTGCGTGCGATGATAGCGGCCATGGCGCAGGAGATCGAACGCAAGTACCTGGTCGACGTCGCGCGCTGGCAGCCGACGGGGCAGGGCGCCCGGCTGGTGCAGGGCTACCTGAGCTCACGCAAGGAGTGTGTCGTGCGCGTGCGCATCGAGGACGCCGTGGCCCAGCTGACCATCAAGGGCGAGACCACGGGGATCTCGCGCGCCGAGTTCGAGTACGCCATCCCGGTGGCCGACGCCGAGGTCATGCTGGCCACGCTGTGCGAGCGGCCGCTCATCGACAAGCAGCGCCATCGCGAGGTGCACGGCGGCAAGGTCTGGGAGATCGACGTGTTTGCGGGGGAAAACCGCGGCCTGGTCATCGCCGAGGTCGAGCTCCAGTCGGAGGACGAGGTCATCGAGCTGCCGCCGTGGGCGACCCAGGAGGTCTCGCACGACGCGCGCTACTACAACTCCAGCCTGATCGCGCGGCCCTACCCCACCTGGTGAGCCACTGCCAGCTCGCGCAGGCGCGGCTCGTCCTTGATGCGCAGGCTGCTGCGGGTGCGCGTGATGGTGCCGGCCTTGGCCAGCTGGGTCAGCGCGCGCGACAGCGTCTCGGGCACCATGCCGAGCAGGTTGGCCAGCACGCCGCGCGGCACCAGCGGGGTCTCGCCGGCGTGCGACTGCTCCAGGATCCAGCGCGCCACCCGGTGCACCGCGCGCCCATCTGGGCTGGCGGCGCGCGGCGGCTGCTGCACGCCGGAGCTGATGGTCTGGGTCAGCAGCGTGCGGGCCGGGCCGTTCGCCGGCCCCAGCCAGGAGTCGACGGTGTCGCGCGGCGCGCCGCACAGGCGCACGTCGGTGACCGCGCGCGCGGAGTCGACATGGTCGGCCCCGATCAGCCCCTCCAGGCCGAGCATGGCGCCCTCGCCGCGTACCGCGTGGGCGCTGTCGACGTCGCCATCGCCCCCGGTGCGTGACAGCACCACGGTGCCGCGTCGGATGAACCACACCATGTCGGCGGGCTCACCCTCGAGGTAGATGTACTGTCCGGCCTGCCGCCCGCGATCGACGAACGGGCAGCGCCCACCAGCGCCTACACCCGAGGCCTTGCCAAGGGGGCAGGTCGCACAGCTCGAGACTGGAGCTTGGATACTCATCGAGCCTTCGTGTTGCCAGCGCCATGCCAAGGATTGACCACGGTCAAGTCGCCTGGATCGCGCAGAACGTGCACCTGGGCTGGTTGCCGCCAGCACGGCTTGCGGGCTCGGGCGGTTCCTGACTCGATGCCGACATGGACCCACGCCTCGTGCTGCAGTCGTGACGACACGCTGACTGGGCCGGCTCCAGCATGTAGGCATGCGTGTCCTGCTCGTACATCCCGCGTTTCCCGTCACCTACTGGGGCTTCCAGCATGCGCTGCCGATCATCGACAAGCGCGCGACGCTGCCACCGCTGGGGCTCATCACCATGGCGGCGCACCTGCCGCCGGGGGCCGAGCTGCGCCTGGTCGACCTGGCGCTGACGCCGCTCGACGACGCCACCGTGCGCTGGGCCGACGTGGTCCTGGTCGGCGGCATGCGCATCCAGTCGCCGTCGATGCACGCCGTGGTGGCGCAGGCGCGCGCGCTGGGGCGGCGCACCGTGGTCGGCGGCCCCGCGGCCACCACCTCGCCGCAGGAGTTCGCCGACGCCGACGTGGTCTTCCAGGGCGAGGTCGAGGGCCGCGAGGACGAGCTCGCACAGGCGCTGGACGGCACGCTGTCGGGCCTGGTGCCGGCGCGCGCGACGCGACCGGAGCTGGCGACCACGCGACCGCCGCGCTACGACCTGCTCGACCTGCAGGCGTACTGCTCGATGAGCGTGCAGTACTCGCGCGGCTGCCCGTTCCGCTGCGAGTTCTGCGACGTCATCGAGATCTTCGGGCGCATCCCGCGGGTCAAGCAGCCGGCCCAGGTGCTGGCCGAGCTGGATCAGCTGTATGCGCTGGGCTGGCGCGGCACCCTGTTCCTGGTCGATGACAACTTCATCGGCAACCGGCGTGAGGTCGCGCGCCTGCTGCCGGAGCTCGAGGCCTGGCAGCGCCAGCGCAACATGCCGATGTCGATCTACACCGAGGCCAGCGTCGATCTGGCCAGCGAGCCCGAGCTCCTGCGCGGCATGGTCGCGGCCGGCTTCGGCGCCGTCTTCCTGGGCATCGAGACCCCGTCGGAGACCGCGCTGCGTGACGCCGGCAAGACCCAGAACCTGCGCATGGGGCCGGCCCAGGCGGTCGCCATCCTGGCGCGCGCCGGCCTCGAGGTCATGTCGGGCTTCATCGTCGGCTTCGACAGCGATGACGCCGCCGCGCTGCGCGCGCAGCGCGCCTTCCTGGCCGCGGCGCCCATCCCGCTGGCCATGGTCGGCATCCTGACCGCGCTGCCCGGCACCGCGCTGTGGAAGCGCCTGTCGCGCGAGGGCCGCCTGCGCACCGCGGGCGAGGGCGACACCCATGTGCGCCCCAACTTCGTGCCGCGCATGAACGAGGCCGAATTGCTCGACGGCTACGCCGATCTGATGACCGAGGTCTACTCGGAGGACGCCTATCTGAAGCGCTGCCTGGCCCACCTGTCGCTGGCGCCAGTGCCGCAGGGCCGGGTGCGCGCCGGCGGCCTGCGCATCGGTGCGCGCGCGCTGTGGCGCCTCGGCGTGCGCGGGCGTCGGCGCCGGCTGTTCTTCGGCCTGCTGGCGGCGTCGGTGCGCAAGTCCCCGGCGTTCATCT
>Ga0154020_10007906_pt1 | contig 12368 bp, 11 predicted proteins | sample Klosneuvirus_201_FD_109709 | JGI IMG/M metagenome (GOLD analysis project Ga0154020, IMG submission 109709) | Active sludge microbial communities from wastewater, Klosterneuburg, Austria - Klosneuvirus_20160825_MG | ecosystem: Engineered > WWTP > Aerobic digester > Activated sludge | place... | reverse complement strand
GCACCGCAACAGATACTGTCGTGGTCACGATCATCACGTCCGTCGCGGATATGGGTGAAACATATACCATAAAAGCATCACCCAATCCGGCGCATGATTTTATTGATATTTTATGTATTGGAGCATCCATGTCTGCTGTTCAGATTATCGATTCCCCGGGCAAGGTGCGCATGAGTGAGAAGGTTTTGGCATATGACGGAACGTCTCATCGGATGAGTTTGACAAGCTTGTCACCAGGTATATATTTTATCAGGATAACGATCGCGGCGGGTTATGTAAAAATCATTCCGTTCATAAAGCAGTAGATTGGTTTTGGGATATTAGAAATTACCTGAGGGATGAGTTGCATACATGATATCTGTATTCTTACATCCCAATGCGCATCTCATCACCGGCCTCATCTGTGGTTACCGCATAGAAGAGCTTGAAAATCCCGTAACACGGCAGACCCGATACCTGGACAAGTTGGTCGATGAACTGGCGAAGGGGAAGAAGATGGAGAAAATATTGAGGGGGTAGAATGTTATAGAAAGGGTGAGGGATATGAAGGCTAAGGCGGAGGCTAATGCTAAGCAACCTGGTGTTTATGACGTAGCCAATACAAACGTAAGTAAATGTAGATAGTGGATTTTTAAAGAGCATGGTTGTATTCCCGCAATGAGGATATGGGAAAACGTGCTATTAAACCTTTGGTTTTCAGCAGTAAGCCTTATATTTGACTGCGTAGATATACGTGTTATGCGTCATGCAAAAGACAATGCTGCCCATGCTTTATTCCATTACACCATTCGAAAAAACATAAAATGAATAATAAATATTTATTAATTATTGCCTTTTTAGTAAGCATACATGTTGACGTAACAGCGCAATCCTTAAAGCGAATTGAGTATCTTCAGTTGATAAACGAAGGCGATATAGCATTACGCTTTGGTAAATGGGACCAAGCAATATTGCATTACACCAATGCAGTAGATATAGACCAAAACATTGCAGATGCTTATATGAAAAGAGCAGTATTGCTTCGCAAAATGGGTAGACTCCAAGAATCCTTACGCGATTATAATCAAGCTATTAACCTTAATCCGTATTCGATATACTTATACGATCAAAGAGCGAAGCTTAAAATATTAGCAATGGATTACAAGGGTGCAATAGATGACATAAATCAAGCTATTTCTATTAACCCGGATAACAAGGAACTAGTGGAACACCGAGCAGATGATTATATTTTAATGGGGGACTATCAAAAAGCAATTGCTGATTTGGATACACTGATAGCCCTTAATTATAATAGAGAATTTGAATATCTAAAAAAGGCTACCATTTATTTATTGGATAATAATATTCAATCATGTAGAGAAAACCTAAACAGGGTATTTGAAATAAATCAAAACAATTCTGTAGCGTACGATTTGGAAGGGCTTATTTACCTTAAAGAAGGTAATTATTCTCAAGCTATTCAATCATTTGATAAAGCAATTGCTTTAAATCCCGAATTCGCTATACTGTATTATAACCGAAGTCTGGCCAATCGCTTTTTAAAACAAACCGAATTAGCACAAATGGATTTAGATCAAGCAATAGAAAAAAGTCGTGACAATCCTAATATATACTTTGCCAGAGCTCTTGTAAAAAAAGAATTAGGTGATTTAACTGGATCGCTTAGCGATTATAATCAGGCAATCGGATTTGATAGTAGTTTTCAGGAAGCAATATATAATCGGGCATTTGTTAAAAAGTTATTGGGTAATTATTACAGTGCGCTTGAAGATGCCAACCAATTAATAGAAAGCGATGAAATGAATCCTGAAAATTGGAATTTAAGTGGCAACATTAAATTACTTTTTGGTGACTATGACGATGCCATAAATGACTTTGATAGGGCCATACGTATCCGTAACGATTATGCTATGTGCTTTTATAATCGGGGCCTGGCTTATTTAATGAGTGGCAATACAATATCGGGATGCAATGATATTGACCTGAGCATTGAGTTGGGCTATGAACCTGCTCGAAATATTAAGATCAATTTTTGTCAAAAGTAACCACGAAGTCCCTAGAAATATGATACTCTTTCCATTTGCTGATTATTGGTGGTTCTATTTAGCATTTACGGTTTTCGTTCTTGCCATTCTCGCTTTGGATCTAGGTGTCTTTCACAGGAAAGCTCATGAGGTTAAGTTTAAAGAAGCTGCAATTTGGACAGGGGTGTGGTTCGCACTGGCATTATTATTTAACTATCTATTCTACCTTTTTGCACGCTTTCGATTTTCAACTGACGACCGTTATTTATCAATACCTGATTTTGTCCCAGCCGCGCAAGCTAAAACATCTGCCTTAGAGTTTCTGACGGGTTTTGTGGTAGAGAAATCATTAGCCATTGATAACATCTTTGTGTTTGTAGTTGTTTTTGCTTACTTCGGCATACCAAAGATGTATCAGCATCGTGTGTTGTTTTGGGGAATACTTGGGGCAGTGGTATTTCGAATCATTTTTATCGCATTGGGTTCGGTGTTATTGCAATATCAGTGGGTGGTGTTTTTCTTTGGAGCACTTTTAATAATTACCGGTGTCAAAATGTTTTTTACAGGCACCAAACAGCAAGACCTCAATACCAATTTTATTATTAAACAACTCAAGAAAGTTTTCAGAATTCATCCACAAATCGAAGGACAAAAATTTCTTATTAAGAAAAATGGCATCACGTATGTAACACCTTTGTTTTTAGCCCTGATTTTTCTGGAACTCAGCGATATCATTTTTGCAGTGGACTCGGTACCGGCCATTTTTGCATTGACGAAGGAACCGCTCATTGTATTTACATCAAATGTATTTGCTATTCTTGGATTAAGATCCATGTATTTCATGCTTGCCGGAGTCATAGATAAATTCATATTTATCAAATACGGACTTGCTTTAGTCTTGGTATTTGTTGGCTTGAAAATGGTATGGCTCAATGAAGCCTTTGGTGGAAAATTTCCCATTACCTGGTCGTTAGGTATTATTGCTGGGATTATTGGACTTTCGATATTAATATCTCTTGTTTTAGGCAAAAAAAAGACGGATGCATGACATGGTGCAATGCAAGAGTAATACCATGCCAAGCCGCTAACAAGCAAGCCTGCCAGACGATACAACAACGAACAATCGGACTACTATAAACATGAAATGAAACAATAATTTTGACAGGTAACCAACATACAGACCATATTTTAAACGGACAACGAGAAAGCCAACGCTCATTGGCGACCATTCTGCATTATTTAAGTTCCACCACCGCGCAATCTCACCTTAACAATAAACCCCAAAGAGCCAATCTCCTAATACAGCTCATACCAACTAAATTTGTCGTGTACGATTTGTAATTTTTCTTTTTTTACATACGCTAAATATGACATAGCAACTGGAGAATGTTTCTTTCGTTTTAACCATATTAAACTCCAAGTTGTTTTAATGGGAAGCCCTTTGATTGATATAATTTGTAATTCATGGTTGTGTAATTCATTTTTAATTCCAATTAATGGCATTATTGAATATCCCAAACCAGCTAGTAAGGCTTGTTTAACGGCTTCATTAGAGGTTAACTCCATCTTTTTTAAAACGGATAAGTTATTCCGTTCAATAAAACTTTCCATTGTTTGTCTTGTCCCTGAACCTTTTTCTCTAAATATTAAAGGCAACGCTTTAAATATTTCTTTTGTGCTAGTAGTCTTTTTAAATTTTCTTTCGGCACTGCCTACCAAATACAACTTATTTTGAAGTAAATCCAGTTTCTCAATATTTAAGTTATTTGGTAAAACCGAAACAAGTGCAAAATCAACTTCATTATTTTCCAAACTCTCAACAACTTTATTTTTATTGGTAACATCCATCATTAATTCTATTCCAGAATTTTGTTCCATAAAATTAGTTAGAAAGTAAGGCATTACATACTTTCCGGTTGATACTACTGAAATCTTTAAGCGCCCTGTTAATTGTCCTTTGTAGGCCAGGGTTTTATAGTTTATGGCATACACTTGGTTGATGATGTTCTCCGCCGCCTCCGCAATCTCTAATCCAAAATCAGTGATGTAAATCTTTCTCCCGATCACTTCCGTTAAGGGTATATCAAACTGGTCCTGGAAATTTCTCAACTGAATAGAAACTGCTGGCTGCGTAAGGTGCAATTCTTCCGAAGCCTTTGTTACGCTTTGTGTTTGTACGATTTTCAAAAATATCTGTAATTGATTTAATGTATAGTACATAAAATATATTTATGGATTACATTACAAAGATAAATAAAAACTTATGAATGGATACCCCTACTTTTGCAGTGTTAAATAAACTATACCATGAAAAATATTAAAATTATTTTTGCCGTTAGTACGGCCATAGCCTTCACAAGTTGTGCTATAATAAGGCCCGGAGAAGTTGGCGTAAAACAAAAGCTCGGTAAGCTATCGGAGAAAAGTCATACGCAAGGGGCTGTTTGGTTCAACCCATTTACGACTAAAGTTTTAAAAACAAATGTTCAGATAAACGACATTGAATTGTCGCTGAGTTTGCCGAGCAAGGAAGGGCTAAGTGTTACTGCTCAAATATCTATTCTATATAGAATTGATCAACATAGCGTGCCAAAAGTAATCAGAAGCATTGGTCTGGGATATGAAGCTATCATATCTAATGTATTTAGATCGGCATCTGCAGATGTGTGTTCTAAATATTATGCAAAAGACATGCATTCAGGGATGAGAGCAGAAATAGAGAATGCAATTAAAATTAAAATGGAAGAAACGCTTTCTGACCAGGGAATATTTGTTCAGGCTGTGCTGATGAAAAGTATTCAGTTGCCAACGGGTCTGGCAAGTTCAATCGAACAAAAATTGCAAGCAGAACAAGATGCAATGAGAATGGTTTTTATTTTGCAACAAGAAACATTGGATGCTGAACGAAAAACCATTGAGGCAACTGGAACAAGAGATGCACAAAAAATTCTTTCAGAGGGTCTGACAGATCAGATTATTAAGATTAGAAGTATTGAAGCTTTTGTAGAACTTGCAAAATCTACAAATAGTAAAGTAATAATTACGGACGGCAAAGTACCCTACCTCATAGAGTAATTTGAAAAAATACAAACCAAATATGATGATAGAAATATCGGTAGCCAAAGGAAACGGAATTGTCTCCTAGATAATGGACGCCACAGTAGAAATATTTTTATCAGCAGGTGCTAAATTTGAATTGGATGCAATTGAAGTAGATGAAAAAGTTCATCTTGCTGGCAATACTTCTGAGTCGCAACTGAATCAGTCGCAACAATCAGGCGAAGCAAAATATTTCTAAAAGTTCCAAGCTCAACACCCCAGGGTAACGACTACAAAAGCTTAAATAGTACCACTCGTAAATTTCTTCGCTTGTATTCTGACGTAAGACCTTGCTGGAGTTTGCATCCTTTTGTAAGTGCTAAGAACCCGGAGGCTTTCCCTCTAATACTAAAGACATGAATATACAACTTATACAAGGAGATTGTAGCGCCAACGAGGCTACAGAAATTGTAGCCCATATGGTACACTTGATCATAAAGTATCATGAGCATAAAATACATAGCCACAGTGATGAAGAGGATATTAAAACAAGGGAAGCAAAAATACGGCGATTGCAAAAAGAATTATTTGAATGGGGAAAGACGATCAATTCAAAAACCAATCGTGTAAAAGTCGAGGCAATACTTAAAATTGAATTGGAATGGATTTAATCGTAAGGAAATCGATTTTCTCCAAATTAATGATTGCCTTTGTAATAATGCCTTTCTGCATAGTTCTAAAATAAGTTGCTCAACGATAGCATACAATAAAGTGTAAACGGACAAGCCGAACACCGTTTCAAGAAGTAGGCAACAAAAAAACAAAGAAGATGAACGGAATAAAAATGATTTGCGGAGTGCTTTTGACTGCAGGTGTTATGTCCTCTTGCGACCAGGCACAACAGCAAGCAAAAGAACAAACGGACAAAATTGTTGCACAAACTAACGAACAAGTGCAAAAAGTAATTGACGATTTGGGTTTAGTGTATGTGGAAGAAGGTGCTCAAACTATTATTACATATGACGAAGTAAATGCAGCCCAACAAGCATGGTGTGACGCTTTGGTAAAAATAGGAAAATTGAAAGAAGACGGAGGCGATTACAGATCCTTTGCAAGTGATGTACTTTCTTCTGCTTACAATTACGACAATGGTAAGGTATTTTTCAAACCAACATTGGCCTATGGCGACAAAACTTTTAGAAACGATAAAAAGGGAGCCTTAGCATATTTTATAGGTGGCGACCCTGATTATCCAAGTGATCAAGGTTTTGCATTGACACCTTGGGTTAAAGCGCGATACGACAATGCAGGTGACCAAAACGAAGGCATCCAAATTTATGGTTCTGTAGCTATTACAATGGGCAATGTATGGGTTACAGGAAAAGACGGAAAAGAGGTCATGGTTGATAAAACCTGGGTTTTCAAGAAAGGTAAAGATGGAAAACTGAGAATTATCGTTCACAAATCGGCACTTCCGTTTGATCCAGGTAAATAGAGATTAAATAAGGCTATAAAAAGATTATAGCCTTATTTAATTTAATCGTCTTATGTTGTAAATTAAATAAAATCATGATAAAATACTTAGGTATGCTTTTTTGGCTTTTCACACTTATAGTGCAAAATGTAAAAGCACAAACACCAATTGATTCAGCAATACTTAACAAAGAATTTAGTAGTTTAGATGAAGCTCTTAAAAATCCTGAGAATGTTTTTAGACTAAATTTGAGTAATCAAAATATTCAATTGGCAGACTCTATTTGGTCAAAGTTTCATAATCTGCAATATTTGAGTTTAAAAAACGATCATTTAAAACAAATACCAGAAGGTATAGGCGAACTTAAAAATCTTAAAGTTCTTGATTTAAGTGGTAATGATTTTAAAGTATTACCTACTAACTTTATCGGATTAGCAAATCTGGAAGAGTTGTATTTAAATGATGATAAGTATCTTCAATTGGACAAAAACATATCTATTTTAAGTAATTTGCCTAATCTTAAATCGCTTCACATTGAAAATGATGGTTTAAAGAAGTTACCTAAGAATATTCTTCAACTGAATAATTTGGAATCATTGTACCTTAATCATAATAAATTTAGACAAGTGCCTGTAGAAATTCTGAGTTTAAATAACCTGAAATATTTGGACTTGCACGATAACAAGGTCAGGCTTCCGAATCAATTTATTCGAGAGCGAGGATTTGGACCAAAAGTTAGATTTTGAAGTGATGTAGTATTTATGGGTGAAATCAAAAGTAATTGCGGCTATTCTTTTGTCTGGTTTTCAAAAAGCTCAATTGCCCAGAAATGTTTGTTTAATAGAAGTAACAATAGGTGCTATATACTTTCATCACGAGTAAATTCGGATACACCCTTTTGAGAAGGGGAATGTAGGGGTAACACGAAGGTCGATAAACTCAATGTTTATGTACGATTTATATCTATCAATGATTATGAGGGATGCCCGTTAAATAATATGAATATCTTACTGCACTTGCGTGTGGCTTTAGAGCGCTTATGAAGCACCTAACTATATGGAGTAAGTGCACCGAAAAGGTTTTAACAAGTATTAATTGCTTACTAATCAACTCCTTGTTACTTTGTGAAAGCATTATCCTAATTGTGTAATACAGAGAAAATCAACTAATCAACAAATCTTCAGGGAAAGCATTGAGCATTCAAGTTAGCGAAACTATAATGCTATTGGCTTGCTATATCATTTAATATTTTATATTTAGATCAGATATCAATAATATTCTAAAAAGACTAAGTTGGAAGGAAGTAGAAGAGGAAAGGCAAAAACATAAAGAGCTTATTTCATGAGAGTAGTATTGTTAACATTAATGATGGTGTATTTTTCTATACATACACTATCTGCACAGAATTTCGAACTTGGTAGTTGGAACATTCTGAATTTGAAATATAATCATGACGAAAAGTGGAGCGTATTTGGCGAAGCACAATTGCGTTCACTAAAATTTTACAGCAACTTTCACTATTACGAATATAAGGGCGGTATGAACTACAAAGTTCACAAAAGCGTTATGCTGACTTTGGGGGCAGGTAGTTACCAAACCTATAGAGAAGGAGGAAATTTTGTTTTGCCAAAAAATAATGATGAATTTAGACTTTGGCCTCAGATTATACTTTTTCAATCAATCGGTAAGTTGAAAATAGAACAGCGTTATCGTGCAGAGTTTAGATTTACAAGTTTTGGGTACCGCAATCGTTTTCGATACAGACTTGGTGTTTCTTACCCTTTTGGAAAAGAAGTCAATGGATACAAGCCTTTTCAAATGAGTGCAAGTGATGAATTATTTTTTACAGACAAAGAACCTTATTTTGAACGAAACAGAATGTTACTTGCATTTAATTACAAACCATCAAAAGCATCAACTATACAAATTGGTTATTTGCATCAGTTCGACTACAAAATAAATGATGAGACAGGTCGTGACTTTTTTCTAATAGGTTGTTTTATAGAATTGTCCCGAAAGACAGCACCAATCACTTCTATGGACACCGACATCAAAGACAATTAAATGAAATGAACGACAAGACAAGTTGATAATATCCTATGTTTAACCAGAACGTAAGCACCTAAAGCCGGTTTGACAAAAGTGGCGGTTCAGTACTCCGTCTCGGCTCAGCCGAGAGGGTTAATCAAACATTCGTTCTCCGCATCAAGATTAGTGGTAAAAATCGCGACCTTCGCTAAGCCCGAAGCCTTTTGTGGCTTGAATCGATCCCCAAAAGAAACATGAACTGTCGAATGTTCTTTTACTGATGGAAGAACGGAATAGGAATTTATTCCGGGGGCATTCCAGTGACGACCTTCCGGGAAAGTTGCCAAAACACCACATGATGCTGTGTTCGGAAACGAGGCGGTGGTGAGTGATGTGGAAAAGTATGGACCAGGATCTATACATTTACGACTTGAATGAGCTGAACGAATGTGAACCCATGATTAAGCCCCAAACAGCCCCCGCAAGTAATACATCACAGGTTGTGTAAAGGGAGGGGGTAATGCACAGTGCTGCGGGAACGTTCAGGTATAACTCGCCTGTATGACCACACTATGTGAATAATTGAAAAATGAAATTTCTGCGCAACAACTGGTTTGACTTAGGTGCTGTCCTGGCAGTTATTGTGCTTGTTTATGTATTCTTCAGCCACCATGTTATGACAGATTATCAAATCCTGATGTGGCTAAGTTTGGTATCACTGTTTTTACACCAGTTGGAGGAGTATCGGATCGTAGGGACTTTTCCGGGGATGATTAACTCCTTGATGTTTAAGAGCAAGATGCCTGACCGGTATCCATTGAACACCAATTCAGCATTCTATGTCAATGTAGTGGTGGGTTGGACATCCTATTTTTTGGCGGCTGTGTTGGCTGAAAAGGCCATTTGGCTGGGGATCGCAACCATGGTGGTTTCAGTGGGCAATGTAATGGCTCATACTTTTTTGTTCAATATAAAAGGCAAGACACTATACAACCCAGGCATGGCGACCAGTTGGTTGTTTTTTGCACCGGGGGCTTATTTTTTTATTTCAATAGTGTACACCCAACACCTGGCGACGAATACGGATTATGTTATCGGTATTGGGCTCGGATTGGTCATGAATATTGTTGGCGTATTTAAACTTATTCAATGGCTGGCGGATGAGCATACCAGCTATATTTTTAGTGAGAGGCATATGTTACCACAAGGCCGGAGGAAAGGAAATGCGTAAAGTGTAGGATCGAATCTGCGTAAATATTTTTTAAAATACATCAGCGTTATTCTTGTCATTAAGCCGAAACGACACCCCCAGAATCCGGTCGTGTGAGGGAGCCAAAAAGACCACTCCAAGATGTTGTTTCAGTTACCTCAACTCCACAGTTGTTGAGCTACAGCAGGAGATTGAATATAGTGGATTGAAATACAACACAAGTGTTTAGCGCTGACCAGGCAACCATACACCTTGCTTGCGATGTAACGCAGTAAAAATCATGTTTCTTTCAACGTAAACATCCACATCCCCAATTTTCTCCAAGTGCCACCCAACCATTGCCATCAATTTCTCGTATACGTAATTAGTGTTTCCAAAACCATTACCCTATGCGTTCATTCCTGCTCCAGGCCCTCTTCCTCTCTATGCCCTACTGGGCAATCGCTCAATTGAAAGACGGATCTTTCGCCCCGGATTTCGAGCTGCAGGATTTGAATGGCAACACCTGGCACTTGTATGAACTGCTGGAATCGGGCAAACATGTCATCCTTGATTTTTCGGCCACCTGGTGCGCTCCGTGTTGGTGGTACCATGAGACAGGACTGCTCAATGAAGCCTATACCCTCTATGGACCACAGGGTACGGACGAATTGATGATCTTCATGATAGAAGGCGATGACAATACCAATGTTGCATGTCTGTACGATTTGCCGGATTGCTCCTATACTACACAGGGAGACTGGACGGCCGGAACATTGTATCCGATCATCAATGATGATTTCATCGCCGATGCATATGAAATCGAAGGCTGGCCAACCCAGTTTCACATCTGTCCATACAAACTGATCAATAATACCAACCAACCGAATCTTGAAACGATCGAATACTTCCTGCACAGTTGTGCGGAACCTGTCGGAGAGCATAATGCGTCTATTGAAGCTTTTACCAGTTATGCAGGTGATTTTTGCCATTCTATTTCAACTAAACCTTCTATAAAAGTTACAAACCAGGGGCATCAAACGATAGCACATGCGACGGCAGAATGCTTTATAAACGGGGAACTTCGATCGACGACGTCGTGGGAAGGCCATGTCATTCCATTTGACACTTTCAACCTTTCGTTTCCGGAGATCACGATTGACGAAGAAGCCACGGTCGTGGTACGCATCGACAGCGTGAATGGAATCATAGATGACCACATGACAAATAATGGTGTTTCAGTGCAGTTTACGCCAACCCCTTCCACGACGGAAAACAGGCTGCGACTTGAATTGAAAACAAATTCTTTACCTGATGGTGTCTATTGGCAGATAACCAATAGCGACAGTACTGTCCTGTATAAAGGAGGCAACGCGACCGTCATTGGCAAGGAAGAAGATGGCGGCACCTACACGGATCGTAATGCTCTCTATATCATTTCGATTCCTTTGCCGGGGGATGGATGCTATTCCTTTTCGGTGTATGATAAGAATGGCGTTAATGCAGGCCTTGATTATTTCACTATCACTGGTCCTTCAGGTGAAGTGCTGGCGCATGACGGATACGTTTCGTTTTACGCACGCGAACTGTTTAATATCCAACAGGCCAACCATCCCATAGCTAACAATGGTGCTATCAACAAAGTATATGGATTGCCTGCAGCGTTTTGCAGTCAACAGGCGTATTCATTTTCCATTGACTTGCTCAACCTGGGCGAAGCCAATATCACGCAGGCGGAAATAGAAATATTGGAGAACAATCAACTGGTGGCCTCTGTACCATGGTCTGGTGACATCCATCCCGGAGAGCAAGCCAATATTGCATTTCCTGCCCTTACGTTCGATACGGGTAAAGATATAGTCATCCGGATCGTATCTGTCAATGGATCGACCGATGCGTATGCATACCAAAATGAACTGACCATTGATCTGCCACAACATTTGTCCAACGATGATGTGATCTCGATGAAGATCAAACTTGATCCCTGGGGCTATGAGAATTATTGGCAACTGACTAATTCCGCAGGCGATGTTGTGTATTCTGGTGGCAATACAAAGGTAGGTCCTGATGGTGGCGGTTTGAAGAATGCCCTTTCCACCGATCCGGGGGCGTATGCACCTGGTACTTTGGTGAAAGTTGACTTTCAATTACCGGATCTCCATGATTGCTATTCCTTTTTACTCGTTGATAGCTATGGCAATGGCCTGTATTCAGGATCGTATGTTACGTTTACAGAAAAAGCGACAGGGAAGCTGATTTACAATAATGACTTTACCTATTATACTCCTTTTGACGAAGAAGAAGTGCTGATCGAAGTTGATCCGGCAACGGTTTCCATCCAACCGATATCCGCCCTCGAAGAACTTACGGTGTATCCCAATCCGGTTGATGGTGCATTACATGTGAGATTTGAAGCAAAAAGCACGATGCCTCTCGCATTATCCGTTATCAATAGCATGGGTGAAACGGTCTTCATCATTCCTGAAGTAATCTTTTCTGCAGGGGCAGTCAATTATACGATAGATCTCCCTGATGTTTCTGCCGGGGTTTATGCATTGCAAGTGGTCAGTGGAAATGAGTTTTGGACCCGGAAGGTGGTGGTGACGCATTAACT
>Ga0154020_10007905_pt1 | contig 12369 bp, 13 predicted proteins | sample Klosneuvirus_201_FD_109709 | JGI IMG/M metagenome (GOLD analysis project Ga0154020, IMG submission 109709) | Active sludge microbial communities from wastewater, Klosterneuburg, Austria - Klosneuvirus_20160825_MG | ecosystem: Engineered > WWTP > Aerobic digester > Activated sludge | place... | reverse complement strand
TCAAAAACGAAAAAGCCATGCACGAACATTACAAACTGGATGGTGTTTTTAGCGGAGAGCCTAAATTCAAATATCACGACGAATTTCAGGCCAGTGCTAAAGAAACCAAAAAAGGAAAAGACTGATGACTACTCTACAGAAAGGATCGATAGGCACTCTGCTGGTAGGCGGATTGCTGGGTATTGTGTTGCTGGTAGTTGTATTTGGTGGAGAAGCGGCATTATCCACCGAAGAATTCTGCACCAGCTGTCATTCCATGACCTACCCGCAGGAAGAACTCAAACGTTCCACCCATTATGGCGCGCTGGGGGTCAATCCTGGCTGTAAGGACTGCCATATTCCGCAAGGGATAGAAAACTTCCATCTGGCGGTAGCCACACACATAGTGGATGGCGCGCGCGAGCTATATCTGGAACTGGTGAATGATTATTCCACGCTGGAGAAATTCAACGAGCGTAGATTGATCATGGCACATGATGCACGCATGAATCTTAAGAAGTGGGATAGCATCACTTGCCGTACCTGTCACAAAAACCCGAATCCGCCCGGAGAAGATGCCCAGGCTGCCCATAAGAAAATGGAGACAGAGGGCGCGACCTGCATAGATTGTCATCAGAATCTGGTGCATGAAGAAGCGCCCATGACCGATCTGAACGCTAGTCTGGCTACTGGGAAAATGGTACTGAAACCAGAAGACGAAGAGGATGATGACGACGAAGACGAAGACGAAGACGAAGAGGATGAAAATGCTGAAGAAAGTGATACAGCAGCCGAGTCTTCTGATGAAGATGACTCCGAAGATGATGATGAGTAAGGTTTGCTCTGGTAAGTTTTAATATCAGGGCAGCAGCCGTGAATTGTTCAAATTGGAGCTCGTGAAACCTGCTGTTGTTTCTTCTTGACGGGCTTCTGTTTGATAGATTAAAACTGACTCTAATGTGGTTAAATACAGTGGTGCAGGTGAAATTCTTGTTAGGTGATGGAGAGTATTGGTGACAGTTGTTTGTTTTCCAGATGGAGCGAAAAAAGAAATTGACTCCCCGGTTACGGTGTATGAGATCGCTGAATCAATAAGTACAGGACTTGCGCGTGCGGCATTAGCCGGGAGAGTCAATGGAAAGTTGGTTGACTTATCAAGTGTAATTGAGAGTGATTGTGACTTGACGGTGATAACGGATAGGGATCCAGAAGGCTTGGAAATTGTTCGTCATTCCTGTGCCCATTTGCTGGCTCATGCTGTCAAGGAATTATTTCCCGATACGCAGGTGACGATTGGACCGACTATTGAAAATGGCTTTTATTATGATTTTTCTTATAAAAGACCCTTTACACCAGAGGATTTGGCTGAAATTGAGAAAAAAATGCTGGAAATCAGTCGTAGAGACTTGAAGATTGAGCGCAAGGTTTTTGGCCGTACGCAAGCAATAGAGTTCTTCAAACAGCAAGGAGAGCTTTATAAAGCAGAAATAATTGATTCCATACCTGGCAACGAGACTGTTTCATTGTACTCCCAGGGAGATTTTACTGATTTATGTCGTGGTCCCCATGTACCCACGACGTCGAAACTGAAAGTATTTAAACTGATGAAAGTGGCTGGAGCTTATTGGCGTGGCAATTCAAATAACGAAATGCTGCAAAGGATATATGGGACCGCCTGGATAAAAAAAGAGCAGCAGGAAGAATATCTGCATCTTCTTGAGGAAGCTGAAAAGCGCGATCATCGCAAGCTTGGAAAACAGCTTGATTTATTCCATATGCAGGAAGAAGCCCCGGGTATGGTTTATTGGCATCCAAAGGGGTGGGTAATCTGGCAGCAGATCGAGCAGTTTATGCGTCGTATTTTAAGAGATAACGGATATCAAGAGATTCGTACTCCTCAAGTGCTGGACAGATCATTATGGGAATGTTCCGGGCACTGGGAGAACTTTCGGGAACATATGTTTGTTACGGAGTCCGAGAGCCGTCATTATGCGATTAAGCCCATGAATTGTCCCGGACATGTGCAGGTGTTTAATCAAGGATTGCGCAGTTATCGTGATTTACCATTGCGACTGGCAGAGTTTGGTTCCTGCCACCGGAATGAGGCATCTGGTGCTTTGCATGGCATTATGCGGGTACGTGCATTTACGCAAGATGATGCTCATATTTTTTGTGCACAGGAACAGGTGCAGGATGAGGTAATGCGATTTATTGATTTACTTAATCGTGTCTACAAGGATTTTGGTTTTGACGATGTGCAGGTCAAGTTGTCCACCCGTCCGGAGAAAAGAGTTGGTAGTGAGGAACAGTGGGATGCTGCGGAGCAGGCATTACAGTCCGCACTGGATCAAAAAAAGCTGCAGTGGGATTTGCAACCCGGTGAAGGCGCTTTTTATGGCCCCAAAATTGAATTTTCATTGAAGGATAGTCTCTCCCGTATTTGGCAGTGCGGTACACTGCAGCTGGATTTTTCCATGCCGGAAAGACTCAATGCCAGTTATGTCACTGAAAATAACGTCAGGAAAGTACCAGTAATGCTGCATCGCGCCATATTGGGTTCCATGGAGCGTTTTATTGGAATTTTGATTGAGCATCATGCTGGTGCATTACCGCTGTGGCTTGCTCCAGAGCAGGTGATTATCTTGAATATCTCTAAAAATCAGATAGATTATGCGCAGGCGGTTTTTGAAAAACTACTGGGTTGTGGTATTCGCGTGAGCTCAGATTTGAGAAACGAGAAAATTAACTATAAAATCAGGGAACATAGTATGCAAAAAATTCCTTATCAGGTGATCGTTGGTGATAAGGAAATGTCTTCGGGTGTTATAACAGTTCGGAGTCGATCGGGTGAAGATCTTGGATCGATGACTGTACAGGATTTTATCAATCGTTTGCGAGAAGAACTGCGTATCGCATCTAGAATATGAGATTTTATTAATAGGAGGAATTACCATAGCTCAGGAAAAAGCTGCTCGAATAAATGGAGATATTTCAGTACCACAGGTTCGATTAATCGGGGTTGATGGTGAGCAAATTGGAATTGTGCCAACAGCTAGAGCAATAGAAATGGCAGAAGAGGCGTGGGTTGATCTGGTAGAAATTGCGCCTGGTGCAGAGCCTCCTGTGTGCAGATTAATGGACTACGGGAAATTTCTATATCAGGAAAGCAAGAAAAAGCACGATGCTAAATTAAAACAAAAACAGGTACAAATAAAAGAAATCAAATTTCGACCTAATACGGATTCAGGTGACTACAATATTAAAATGCGGAATTTGATTGGTTTCCTGGATGAGGGTGATAAGGTAAAGATTACGCTCCGGTTCCGTGGTCGGGAAATGGCGCATCAAGAGTTTGGTATTCGATTGCTGGAAAAAGTAAAAGGAGATCTTGATGAGATAGCCGTGGTAGAGCAGTTTCCAAAATTAGAAGGCCGACAAATGGTAATGGTGTTGTCTCCCAAAAAAAAGGATGTGAAGCTCTCGAAAACTAAACCTGTTGAATAGACTGAAATTAATATAAAATGCTGACTAGAACTGATTGTTATCGGTTTGAGTGTGAATGTAAATAACAAGTGGTTACCGGGTTTTAAGTTTTCTGGTTAGAAACACCCTGAGCCATAATTAATGAGGAGTTGCAAATGCCGAAGATGAAAACTAAAAAAAGCGCTTCTAAGCGTTTTAAAGTCAGATCCAGTGGGGCAATTAAAAGGTCTCAGGCCTTTAAGCGTCATATTCTAACCAAGAAAACAACAAAAAATAAAAGACAACTAAGGGGAACCGCATCGGTTCATGCCAATGACATGCCATCTGTGCGCGCCATGTTACCTTACGCTTAAGGGGGAAGAATAAAATGCCAAGAGTTAAGCGAGGTGTAACTGCGCATGCGCGACACAAAAAAATTCTCAAACTAGCTAAGGGATACCGGGGACGGCGTAAAAATGTTTATCGGGTAGCAAAACAGGCTGTCATGAAGGCGGGACAGTATGCCTATCGTGATCGCCGTCAAAGGAAAAGGCAGTTTAGGGCATTGTGGATTGCGAGGATTAATGCTGCTGCACGCGAATGTGGTTTGACATACAGTGTTTTTATGAATGGTCTGAAAAAGGCAGGAGTTGAGTTGGACCGTAAAGTTTTGGCTGACTTGGCTGTATTCGATAAGCTGGCATTTAAGAAAATCACTGAGCAGGCAAGGGTAGGTTTGGCGGCGTGAGGTTGCTCAACTTATTTCTAATATGATAATAGAGTGATCTGATAATCTGATATTAAGACACGTTCTCTTTCTTATTGCTCAGATGGTTATTAAGCATTCTGTCCCAATGTATCCGTAGAAATTAATGATATAACCGACAGTAGTGTCATTTGTAGGTGTTGGGTTTGATTTTTTACTTCAGTTACCTGGCAAGATTCCCAAGAGAGGTCGGATTCGAGTTGTTCCGGCCTCTTTTTTTATGAAAAATTAATTTAGTTATGATGAGTAATTTAGAAGAACTGTTCCATGAGGCGACCGAGTTTCTCAGTAAGACGAGGAATATGGTCGAGCTTGAGCAGGTTAAAGCTCGCTATTTGGGTAAGGATGGAAAGCTGACTTCTTTGCTAAAAAATTTGAAAACACTTGATGTGCGTGAGCGCCCCTTGATGGGCGAACGTATTAATTTGACGAAAAAACAACTTGAAGAAGCGATTGTTAGTCGACGAGCATTTATTCAGGAAAAGGAGATGCTTAGTCGACTAGCGGAAGAAAGCCTCGATGTTACGTTGCCGGGAAGAGGTTGTGGTACGGGTGGAGTTCATCCTGTCACAAGAACGCTCAATCGAATCGAGTCGTTGTTCCGCTCAATTGGATTTTCCATTGCAACCGGACCAGAGATTGAAACTGATTTTTATAATTTTACGGCATTAAATATCGCTGAGAATCATCCAGCAAGAGCCATGCATGATACTTTCTATATTGATGGTGGTGGGTTGCTGCGAACACATACTTCGCCGGTGCAAATCCACTACATGGAGAATCATCGACCACCAATCAAAATTATTGCGCCTGGACGAGTTTATCGTTGTGATTCAGATGTTACACATACCCCTATGTTTCATCAAATTGAAGGTTTGTGGATCGATGAGGAAGTCAGTTTCGCAAACTTGAAGGGCGTATTAGCGCAATTTATGCAGAACTTCTTTGAAAAGGAAGATTTGCCGGTCAGATTTCGTCCTTCTTTCTTTCCTTTTACAGAGCCTTCTGCTGAAATGGATATAGGTTGTGTAATATGTCAGGGCAAAGGCTGCCGAGTATGTGGTAATACCGGCTGGTTAGAAGTACTGGGTTGTGGCATGGTGCATCCTGCTGTATTGAACCATGTAAACATTGACAGCGACAAGCATATTGGTTTTGCTTTTGGTCTGGGTGTCGAGCGACTGACCATGTTGCGTTATGGTGTTAATGACTTGCGTTTGTTCTTTGAAAATGATCTGAGATTTTTAAAGCAGTTTAATTAATCGCTGAACACTAAATACTTGAAATGAGATTCTCTGAAAACTGGCTTAGAACCTTTGTTGATCCGTTGTGTAGTAGCGATGAATTAGCGCACACCTTGACAATGGCGGGACTGGAAGTAGAAAGCATGGCTTCCATTGCGCCGTGTTTCCAGCAGGTGGTGGTGGCGGAAGTTATGAGTGTACAGAAACATCCGAATGCAGATCGGCTGAGCGTTTGTGATGTCAATGTTGGTGAACATACAAGTGGACCTTTGCAGATTGTGTGTGGTGCGAGCAATGTCAGGTCTGGTATGAAAACGGTTTGTGCCATGATCGGAGCACAACTTCCTGGATTAGCGATTAGGCGAGGCAATATTCGTGAGGTTGAATCTTCCGGTATGTTATGTTCCTTCGCGGAGATTGGATTGAGTGATGACACCGCAACAGGCATTATTGATTTGCCTTGTGATGCTCCTGTTGGTCAAGATTTCAGGCAATACTACACGCTGGATGATCATATATTTACCCTTAAATTAACGCCCAATCGTGCAGATTGTCTTGGAATGTATGGAATTGCACGTGAGGTCGCTGCTATTACTGCCTCTCCGTTGGTCTTGGTGCCGCCATCTCCGGTGCCTGGCCAGATTGCAGATGTATTGCCCATCCAAATAGAGGTGCCCGATGCCTGTCCGCTTTACTGTGGACGCATAATCAAGGGTATCGCTCCAGATCAGAAAATCCCGTTATGGATGGCGCAACGATTGCAGCGAAGCGGCTTGCGAGAGGTCAATGCTGTGGTTGATATTGTCAATTATGTGTTATTGGAAACTGGTCAACCGATGCATGCATTCGACCTCGATAAAATTGCATGCACAGATCAGCGGGGAATAAGTGTACGTTATGCCGGAAAAGGTGAACATTTACAGCTTCTAAATGGCATTGACCTGCAGTTGGATAGCAACATGCTGATTATCGCTGACCATAAGCAACCACTCGCTTTGGCGGGCATCATGGGAGGCAGTGAAAGTGGAGTGAATCGATCACAGACCCATTCAATTTTTCTGGAAAGTGCTTTTTTTTCTCCAGCAGCAATCAGTGGAAAATCATTTGAGCTGGGGTTTACTTCAGATGCTGCCCATCGATTTGAAAGAGGGGTTGATTTTTCTTTAACACGTACAGCGTTAGAGCGGGCAACTGCTTTGATTCTGGAGATATGTGGCGGAGTAGCTGGATCGGTAACTGAGGTTAGGCACGAAGCATATCTGCCACAGCGGTTCTCCATACGTGTTCGCTTAAAACGTGTCAATAGCGTTCTGGGTATACGATTGGGGATGGAGGAGATAGTCGATTACTTTAATAGGTTGAAATTTGATTTCACCGTTGAAGGGGATTCTTTCAGTATTGTACCTCCTGCTTTCCGATTTGATCTGGCCATAGAGGAGGATTTTATCGAGGAGATTGCTCGTATTCATGGCTATGATCGAATTCCTGCGAGCGCGCCCAAAGCTTCTTTGAAAATTCTGCCAGAAGAAGAGACTGGATTGGTTCCAGTTGAACGACTGCGTCAAATTCTGGTTGCGCGTGATTATCAGGAAGTGATTAACTATGCGTTTGTAGAAGAGAAATGGGAAGTCGATTTTGCGGGTAACCATGAAAGTGTGCGGCTGAAAAATCCAATTGCCAGCCACATGAGTGTGATGCGCAGTAGTCTCCTGGGAGGGCTCGTCAGTAATTTACAGTTTAACTTTAATCGCAAGCAGAGCCGAGTCAGAATATTTGAAATTGGGCGTTGCTTTCAAACTGATGTGGGTGATTACGCAGAGCGAGAAACCGAGAATATTGCTGGACTCTGTTTTGGCGGTGCTTTACCGGAACAATGGGCAGTCAAGAATCGTGAAATCGATTTTTTTGACGTTAAGGCGGATATAGAATCCCTGTTTACGCCTAATAAAATTCTGTTTGAACCTGGAATACATCCTGCAATGCATCCCGGTAAATCAGCCAAAATTTTGGTTGATGATAAATTTTCTGGTTGGCTGGGTGAACTCCATCCGCGCTTATCTGCAAAATATCATTTGCCAGGTGCCACGGTATTATTTGAGATCAAGACGGCATCTACAGTTACGCGCATGTTACCTAATATGCGGACCCTATCGAAGTTTCCACCGGTAAGACGCGATTTGGCATTTGAAGTGGATACTCAGGTAGTCGTGCAAGCCATACTTGATGCGATGTATCAGCACAAAGCTGATCTTGTTGTAGAGATTGCACTATTCGACTTTTATAGCGGAGATAAGCTGGCGCCAGGAAAAAAAAGTTTGGCCTTTCGTTTACTGTTACAAGATCTCGAGAAGACTCTCACAGACCAGGAAATAGATCAGGCAGTGAACGAATTGATTGATATGCTTGCTGGTCAATTTGGAGCGGTGCTCCGCAGTTAGCTTGCCTGGTAATGTGTATGATTATGATTTTAAGGCATAGTATAGAGCAATGGGTTTTTGACTATCTTTTAGAACAGTGTATTTATACCTGAGAGGAAACTGATATGGCGTTGACTAAAGCAGATCTTACTGATTTATTATTTGAAAATATTGGGCTAAATAAGCGCGAAGCTAAGGAAATTGTAGAATCATTTTATGATGAAATGTGCGCCACTCTGCAAGAGGGAGATGGTGTCAAACTATCTGGGTTTGGTAATTTTCAGCTGAGATCCAAACCGGAACGACCTGGTCGGAACCCTAAGACTGGTGAAGAAATTCCCATTTCCGCGAGGCGAGTAGTGACATTTCATGCCAGTCAGAAGTTAAAGACAATGGTTGAAAATCATTACCATGGACAATCAAAAACCAAGTGAATCATTGCCACCCATTCCGGCAAAACGGTATTTTACGATTGGAGAAGTGAGCGAGCTATGCTTGGTTAAACCCCATGTGCTCCGTTACTGGGAGCAGGAATTTACTCAGCTCAATCCAATTAAACGCCGCAATCGTCGCTACTATCAGCATCAGGAGGTGATTCTGATTCGGCGTATACGTGAGTTGCTGTATGATCAGGGCTTCACGATTAGTGGTGCGCGTAATCATTTGATGCCAGAAAGAAACGAGACCCCGTTTCTGGCAACTGCTGATTTGCCGAACGTATCAGGAGTAATGCTGGCTGCCGTAAAAAAAGAAATTAGAGACATTCTGACGTTATTGCGAGGTGTATAAAAGTGCAGATTTCTTTCTGAGATTCGTGCAGTAGTAGTGAGATAGCTTGATAGTGTGGATTTGCTATAATTCCAAACTTCGGGGCGTAGCGCAGCCTGGTAGCGTACTTGCATGGGGTGCAAGTGGTCGGAGGTTCAAATCCTCTCGCCCCGACCAAATGAATCTGAATTGAGAAATTCATAGTGCTAAACAAAATGAGACATTGTAGTGAAATAGGCTAAGCAGTTAATCTTCAAGGTAAATGCTGGCTACTAATGATTTTTGGCCGTATTCTTAAAACAATCGGATTGTTTGTGCGTAGTATTTTTTTTCATCAATTAAGTAATCAATTATTCCAGAGTATGGTGAATGCGCATCCTGCTCAGTAATGATGATGGGTATTTTGCGCCAGGCATTGCCCACCTTGCAGAAACATTATCCACTATCGCTGAAATTACGGTAGTCGCGCCTGAGCGTGACCGTAGTGGCGCCAGTAACTCACTAACGCTCGATCGTCCTCTGTCGTTACGTCACTCACACAACGGTTTTTATTACGTCAATGGCACACCAACAGACTGTGTTCATCTGGCTGTGACTGGCATGCTGGACGGACTTCCTGATATGGTGATTTCCGGAGTAAACGATGGTGCCAATATGGGTGATGATACTATTTATTCTGGAACAGTGGCAGCGGCCACAGAAGGTTTTCTGCTGGGTATTCCCTCCATAGCGATATCAATGGTTAGCGTATCACGAGGTAATTTTGCAACTGCAGCCAGAGTGGCGCTGGATCTTGTCAAACACAACATGGATCACAAGTTTCATGTACCAATTTTGCTAAACGTCAATGTCCCGGATATCCCTTATGACCAATTGACTGGTATGGAAGTGACCCGGTTGGGGCGTCGTCATAAAGCTGAGTCTGTTATTAAGACACTTACTCCGCGTGGAGAAACGGTCTACTGGGTGGGAGCCGCTGGAGGAGCACAGGATGCTGGTGAGGGTACCGATTTCTTTGCTGTACAAAGAAATCGAGTGTCGATAACCCCTTTGCAGATTGATTTGACTCACTATGATCAAATTAATTTTGTTAAAACCTGGGTAGAACAATGACGAGGAAATCAAATTTTGATCCGCAGCAGAAATCCTGGTTATTGACTAGGTATTTGTATGTTCAATTAAAAGAGTTTTGTCTGACTGTAGGCGCGTCTTTTTGTTACCTGAAGCCAGTGATGGAGTGAACCGGTGAACGTGTATCATTCAGGAATCGGCATGACTTCCCAGAGAACACGGATTCGTATGGTCGAGCACCTGCGGGAACAGGGAATAGTCGATGAAGTCGTGCTCAATGCAATGAATATTGTTCCTCGCCATCTTTTTGTGGAAGCAGCATTGGCTTCTCGGGCCTATGAGGATGTTTCTTTACCCATTAATTTTGGACAAACCATATCAAGTCCATGGACTGTTGCGCGCATGAGCGCACTTCTGCGCGAGAACGCCAAGCATCCATTAGAGAAGGTACTTGAAATTGGGACGGGTTGTGGCTATCAAACGGCAATTCTTGCCAGGATTGCGCGTAAAGTTTATTCGATCGAACGCATCGGTCCATTATTAACTCGAACGAGGATACGTTTGCTTAAAATGGGTATTCGCAATGTTTTTCTTAGGCATGCTGATGGAATGCTTGGTATGCCTGAGATGGGACCCTATAATGGCATCATATTAACTGCATTTGTTCCGGAAATTCCCGAAGTGTTGCTTGGACAGCTATCTGTGGGTGGACGAGTGGTTTTCCCACGTGGAAGCCGAAAACAGCATCTCTGCCTAATTGAACACACTACGGAAGGATTTGTCGAGACTGTACTGGACGAAGTGATGTTTGTACCAATGTTGCCGGGTACAGTAAATCGATAGATGTTGTATTTACATATTTGCTGAGTTAGATAAATCAGTTGAGCGAGATAACTAAATTTTGTATTAGGTGATTTCATAAATCGATTTGAGGTGTTCAGTCCCATGACATTGATTCTTCCGTTGATTGTTCTACTGTTAAGCGCTTGTGCGTCGACACCGTACCCGGTTCCTGTTGCTGAACGGCAGATTGGGCATGATGGCGGACGTTTTCATGTGGTGCAACATGGCGATACCCTCTATGGTATTGCACGCAGGTATGGCCTGGATCCTTACCAACTGACGCAGATGAATGGAATAACAGATCCTGGCCAGCTCAAAATTGGTCAAGAGATTTTGCTGTCTGCTTCAGGTCATCAGGAAACGTCTGGTGGAGCATCCACCGAAAATGAGCCACGTATTTTTGCGATTACTTCTCCTGATGATCAGGCATTCAGCACGGTTGCACCAGCTGCTACCTATGCGCCTTCAGCAACGCTTAAAACGGAGCCCAAAGGAACCATGTTGCCCTATTCTGAGGCTGCCAAAGAAAAGCTGGACGTATCTTCTCAAACAGGACAGCCCTATGAGAAAGTGGCGATCAGTAGTCCTGGTATAGATAACAGCGGTGCGAGGAAGCCCGCTGGAAGCAAAAAGGCTGGTGGCATTGATTGGGTATGGCCAACTGATGGTCGAGTTCAGGATCATTTTTCTGAAAAATCAAGAGGCGTGGGAATTGCAGGAGGAGTTAATCAGCCTGTGCATGCATCGGCGTCAGGTACGGTGGTCTATAGTGGCAGTGGATTGCGAGGTTATGGAAATTTGGTGATTATCAAGCATGATGATACTTATCTGAGTGCCTATGGGCATAATAGCAAAGTGCTGGTTCAGGAGGGGGAGCGGGTGACTCGTGGACAGAAAATTGCCGAGATGGGGCGGACTGATAACGGCTCTACAAAGCTACATTTTGAAATACGCAAGCAGGGGCAACCGGTTAATCCGATGGAGTTTCTGCCTGCACACTGACCAGTTTGTGCAGTTCTTCCATATCCAGTCTGGTCAGATCTGGTAGTATCAGCGAGGCGCCGCTGAAATTTTGTGCATGTGTGTATTCGCTACTGGTGACAATGGTTTTGATGCCTGCGGCTAATGCTGACTCCAATCCATTAACGGAGTCCTCGATTGCGATGCAGTGCTCTGCAGGCAGGCCAAGCTGGTCAATTACCCACTGGTAGATATCCGGCGCTGGTTTTTTATGTGGCACGATATCGCCTGCGCCAATCACGTCAAACCAGTCGGGTGAGTCGATACCAAGCGTATTTTCAAGCAAAGCAATGACATTCTCAGGGGTTGTCGTGGTGGCAATGGCGATTCGTATACCATTTGTGCGTAGCTGCTGAATCAGGTTCATCACTCCGGGTCTTAACTGGATTTCACCTGTTTTCATCAAATTCAGAAAATGATGCGTTTTGGTACGATGCAATTCTGCAATCCATTGATCAAGACCATTCTGCGATAAAAATTCCGGTCTGTAATTTTGTAAATAATGGCGAATACGTTCTTTGCCACCAGTAATTGCCAATAATTCCCCGTAAAGAGTAACATCCCAGTGCCAGTCCAGGTCGAAATCCCTGAAAGCCTGATTGAATGCCACGCGATGACCATCGCGCTCGGTATCGGCGAGCGTGCCGTCAACATCAAATAAAACTGCTGATAGTGTGTAACCGTCCAACGCTCCCATCTATCTTTCCTGCTGTTTAAGTGATTGAATGAACGCTGGTGTAAGTGGCAGCAATTCATCGATGCGGTTATTGGGCCAGGTCGGTAGTCTGGCGAGGGTGTC
>Ga0154020_10007904_pt1 | contig 12369 bp, 7 predicted proteins | sample Klosneuvirus_201_FD_109709 | JGI IMG/M metagenome (GOLD analysis project Ga0154020, IMG submission 109709) | Active sludge microbial communities from wastewater, Klosterneuburg, Austria - Klosneuvirus_20160825_MG | ecosystem: Engineered > WWTP > Aerobic digester > Activated sludge | place... | reverse complement strand
TCATCCGGCCTGTCGGCCACCTTCTCCCCCTTGCCAGGGGGAGAAGGGACATGGAAAACGTTGACTTTGAAAGTACCTCAGTCCTGACCGCGTGAAGTACAATTGATGACGCCCGATTTGATTCACCGCGTCACGATCGTGTACAGCGCGTTGCGTGCCAGAGTCAGTTGGCCATCGGCGATCCGGGCCGACCTGCCACTTGCATAGCCGTTTGGGTCGAGAACGGTCGCCTTCAGGTTGGCCGGTTTCGAAAATGTGACGACAGCCTGAATGTCACGCACGTTGATTGGCACACGTCCGACATCTTTGATCACTCCGTTTTCGGCCGTGAAGCCGTACATTTTCTCTTCACTGAACGCCTGAACGAGAATTCTACGCGACGTCGCCAGCGGCTGATCGTCGAGACTAATGACATGGACGGTGCCGTATTCCATCTTTGAAGTGATCGTGATATCGCCAAGCTTCACGGTCCCGGCCTTGCTCAGGAAACCGGTCACGGCCTGACTCTTCGGCGTATTGACTGTCAGCAGGCCGTCGCCGTAGCTCCACTGCAGCTCACCCGTCACGCTGGTGATCGTTTTGCCTTTGCGATCAATGAACTTGCTGAGATCTGTCGCTTCCGGTTTCTCACCTTTTTCAAAACTCCGCTCAACCCTGCCGACGAAGCACGTCAGCGGATCGAACGATGCGAGCTGTCCGGAATCAGACGAATTCAGGGCCTGGTCGATACGAAAATCGACATTCTTTCCTTCAACAATCCCCGTTCCCTTCAGCGCCAGCACATCCGCGTCGCTTGAAACCTGCCGCACGACTGGCGCGGACTCCTGAACATCGCCCCGCCGATATTGGAGGGCCGTCGCTGGGGACTGGCCAATTTCTCCGGGCATCATCCACGTCCATTTTCCGTTGCCGTTATTCAGCCAGTTGCCGTCCTCTGCGGCGAACCAGATATAACCGTCCACGCCCTGCAAAGCCGCGTAACTTGCCACCAGCAAATCTCCGTCGGCGATGAAACGGTTGGGTTTGTTCCACGCAATCTCGCTAAAAATGTGCGGCTTGCCAGCCATCTGAAGATAACTGATGGGGACAGATTCCGGATCTGTCAGCGCACAGGCATCGGCAAACTTATGACCTTCTCGAACGGAATACCCCGCCGCGTCGCCCTCGTGCTTGCCGCCAAAGTAACCGTGCTTGTCAACAACGTCAGTCGCCATGTATGTCCAGCGTTCGACGCCGCCCAGCACCAGATTGTCCGCCGTCGTCCAGTTACTGGCGGAGATCGGAGCTTTGCAGCCGAGTTCCTTCACGTACGCGGCGGTATCTCGATAGAAATTCCGCTGCGTCGTTGCAAGGAATGCGATCTGATCCGTCATGCGTTTTCGTTTATCGTCGCCCTTCATCCCGTCGCGAGTCATGTTCCACGCATCCAGCACTGCGGCGCGTTTCGATGCGACGCTGTCTCGCGTGTGCTGCTCTTTGCCCCATGTGGCAAATGCCATTTTCAGGCTTCCGTATTTCTTCTCCAGCCATGCGGCGTACTGATTTTCCAAAGTTTCCAACGGGCTCGGTCCCAGACTCGCGGCACTGAACGTCCAAAAGAACAGGCTGTCTTCGTTGATAATCTCGACACAGGCGACAGCGGGCTCATCGACCAAAGCTTTGCCGTCGATTTTGATGGTCAGAATCTGTTTCACCCACGCGCGATAGATTTCCTGCATTCGTGGTTCGAAGTACGGTAGCGTAAACGGATGCTTGCCAATTGCTGAACCGGCGATGCCGTCGCTGGCCTTGAGCTGCATCCAGAGTGGAAAGTAGTGCGAAATGAGCGTGTAGATGCCATGCTGTTTCAACACCTGCACAACATGATGCAGCCGTTCAAGGTGATGGAGGTCAATGAGCGTCGGGTCGTCGCCACGTCGGTCAAACATGCCTCCATGAATGCGGACGAGATTGATTCCCATCTTTGCCCAGCGCGCAGCCGTGTTCTGCAAAGTCGATTCATCAACATCAAACAGCTTGTGTCCGGTATTGATCCCCCAGAATCGCACGGGCTTGCCATTTCCGAGTTGAAAGCCGTCTTCAACCGCTTTGATGAATCCTGATTCGCCCGCGACTTTTTCATTCAGCCCGCGAAGGTCGAGCATCGCGTCGCTCCCAAATGAATCGGCATCCGGTTCGAACGCCCACCAGCCGGCGTCGGCTGTACCAAGTTTCTGCCCTGGCTTCATTGCTCCATTGGGAGCGAATGGTTTTGTCGTCAGCACAAAGCAGTCAATGCCGCCGTGGTGATTGTTACCGCTGTGCATCTTGAACGTAATCGACGTCTTGCCCGCTTTCAGACTGACGTCGCCAGCGTTCAGCCATCCGATGATTCGCAGGTCCGGTTTGCCATCGTTTGCAATGTTGACGACGTCGATTGATTTGCTCGTATCAATCGCCGTCCAGTCGTCCTTGCCGATCTGATACGACAACGCCGCGCCGATCACATTGGCTCGGACCCACAGCGTGTACGTCCCAGCCGCAGCGACGTTCAAATCGTATGTGGCGATGCCGTCCGCCGCGTCGGTAAAATTGCTGATCCACGCGCTACCGGAAAGCTGCTCCTTCTTCACCGCGTCGCTGTACCAATTGTGTGGCTGCACTTTTTTGGCAGACGCCGCTTCGCCTTCAATCCAGATGTAGTCGTCGGCAGCATTCGCAACGGAAATCGAGAGGCACAGAGTCTGGAACACTACAGCGGCAACAAGAGCACTCAAACGCATTTTAATGTCCATCTGGAAGTTGAGTCACAATCGGCTGGCAACGGCGACTCAGTTTACCGTCTTCCTGGCAATCAACAATCAACGACAGTTGACTCATCAGGGCCATGCGTAAGCACCTATGCACAAATAATCGAACATTATAGCGGAACGGCGCGAGCCGTCCGGTCCCGCGAAACCGGAGGGCTTGCGCCCTACCGCTACAATTTGTTTTGTCACTTTACTTGTGCATAGGTGCTTACAACGACAGCAAAGCGGCCATCAGCCATCCGTTGCGCCCGAAACCCCAATAATCTGGTCGCTGTAAGTCGCAATCCGAAACACGATCGCCATTGCATCTTTCTGTTCGATCGCCTCATGTTGCGACAGTAATTCAATCAGGTGATCGACAAACCGTGTCAAATGCCCCCGCGTAATCCCAAGGGGCTTGTGAATCGTTGTGAGGTCAAAGTCCGTTTTGGTGATGGGGCCATCAAGCGCGGCAGCAAAAAACTCCGCCTGCATCTTCTTCAGATGCTCCACAGAAATACCATCAAAAAACGGTCTGAGCTCATGGTCGTTGAGAATCCGACCGTAGAATTCGTCCACAAGTCCTTTCACGAAATCCGCGCCGCCAACGCGATCAAACAACGTCTCAGCGCCAGAAGTCCCCGTCATAACAGTGTCTCCAAAACAGTTCAGTGCAAACGCATCGGGCTCAAACTGCAGCTACTTCGCCAAACGGTGTTGATTTTAGGAAAGCGGTCGATAACAACCTACCGTACGACGGACAATCTTGTTTCGTCAGGGATTGCAGTCCATTCGCATCAAACAACATCGACACCATTGCCACCGGGACGGAAAGAATTGGCAGTCGGCGAGAGTGTGGGACAGTTCACGGATCGTCCGACTATCGTTATAACTCCGAAGTCTCGCCCGAATCTTCCTTCAACATGGAGCCCCAGCCATGCTTCGTTGCTGTCACAACACTCGCAATAATTCGTACGCTTCAAATCAGACCGTGATCACCGCACTGCTTCTATTCATCGCAGTATGCCAGCCATGGCAAACGTTGATGGCGAACGACGACGAGCAACCAGCAAATTCGGCCACCATCCGTCATTCCGATCTGAGCGTCTTTCGAGCAGCCGATGGGACATTGAAGCCCATTCGGACCACTGATGCCTGGGCTCAGCGACGCGCACAAATTATCGCCGGTGCTGAAGCCGCGATGGGGCCGTTGCCAAAACGTGACAACCTGCCAGCCTTCGATGTCAGAATCACCGAAGACGTGCGCATTGGAGAGGTGCGTCGTCTGACCATGACAATTGCGGTGGAAGATTCAGACCGCCTGCCGCTGGATTTGTATCTACCAAAATCCGTGATGGACACGGTCGATGTTGAACAATTGCTTAAAGCGGAGTCGCCGTCAAAACTGGCCGCCGTCGTGGCACTGCATCCGACCGGAGCCGCCGGAAAACGCATCGTGGCGGGTGAAGGCGCGAAAGGTGGACGCCAGTACGGACTTGAGCTGGCTCAGCGCGGCTACGTTGTGATCGCTCCCGATTACCCGTCGTTCGGTCAGTTAGCGGATTACGACTTTACGAGAGACAACTACGTTTCCGGTACGATGAAAGGGATCTTCAATCACATACGCTGTGTCGATTTTCTGTCGGCGCTGAAGTTTGTTGATGCCGATCGGATCGGCACCATTGGTCACTCGCTCGGCGGCCACAATGCTATCTTTCTGGGAGTGTTTGATGAACGCGTCAAAGTCATCGTCTCCAGTTGTGGCTGGTGCCCGTTTCATGACTACTACGGCGGCGACATCAAAGGCTGGACCAGCGACCGTTACATGCCACGCCTGCGAGATACGTACGAACTGAATCCCGACAAAGTCCCGTTCGATTTCTACGAACTGATCGCCGCGCTCGCGCCGCGGACTTTCGTCTCAGTCTCGCCGGTTCATGATTCCAACTTTGACATCAACGGAGTTCGCAAAGCGATCCCGGTCGCCGGTTCGATCTACTCGCTGTTCAACGCTCGCGAAGAACTCATCCTGCTCACTCCCGATTGTGATCACAACTTTCCAACGGACATGCGATTGCAGTCCTACAACGTGATGGATCGAGTCTTGAAGCATACGCCCGATCCTTTTGAGCCAGACTTCGCTGCGGAACTGCCCCGGATTCCAGCTCGATCACCGGCGGAAGCCATGAAATCATTCCAGGTCATCGACGGTTTTGAAATCCAGCAAACGGCCGCGGAACCGCTTCTCACTGATCCCGTCGCGATGTCATTTGACGCCGATGGGCGATTATTTGTCGCCGAAATGAATGATTACTCAGAACAGGCGACCGAACATCTCGGTCGTGTACGGATGCTGGTGGATTCAGACGGTGACGGCAAGTTTGACAAAAGCCACGTCTTTGCCACCGGACTCAGCTGGCCAACAGCGATCATCTGCGCCAACGATGGGATCTTCGTCGCTGCCGCTCCAGACGTGTTCTTTCTGAAAGACACGGATGGAGACAATCTGGCCGACGTCAACGAACTTGTGTTCACTGGATTTGCGCGATCCAACGTGCAGGGACTGATCAACAGTTTTCATTGGGGACCGGACAACCGAATTTATGGCTCAGCCAGTACCGTCGGTGGCAAAATCACCAGCCCGAAACATCCTGATCGCGCGCCGCTCGAATGTCGTGGCCGGGATTTTTCGTTCGATCCGAAGACGCTGGAACTGCGTGCCGAAACCGGTGGTGGTCAGCACGGGATGTCCTTCGACGACTGGGGGCATCGGTTCGTCAGTGCGAACAGCGATCACGCACAGTTGATCGTCTATCGCGACCAGTACCTTTCGCGTTCTCCACTGCCGTCCGCCGCCCCGGCCCGCGTCAGCATTGCGGTTGATGGCGGCCAGGCTCCCGTGTTTCGCCTCAGTCCAGTGGAACCTTGGCGCATCGTGAGAACTCGACTGCGTGCATCGGGACTTTCCAAAGGTATCGTCGAAGGTGGCGGCCGTCCCGCCGGATACTTCACCGGAGCCACGGGGATCACGATCTATCGCGGCGACGCATGGCCGGAAGAAACGAAGGGACAGGCGATCATCGGTGACGTTGGCAGTAACATCGTGCATCGCAAGCAACTGACGCCGGACGGCGTGCTCTGGAAAGCCAGCCGCATTGATGAAGGGCGCGAACTTGTCGCGTCGGACGATATTTGGTTTCGGCCGGTACAGTTTGCGAATGCTCCCGACGGTTGCCTGCAGGTTCTGGACATGTATCGTGAAGTAATCGAGCACCCCGCCAGCCTTCCGCCGGAGATTAAACGCCATCTGGATCTGACCAGTGGTCGCGACCGAGGTCGTCTGTATCGCATCGCTCCGGCAGGCTGGAAACCTCGCGCGGTGCCGCACCTGAGTCACGCGCCAACTGCCGAACTGGTGGCTCTGCTGGAACACCCCAACGCCTGGCATCGGGACACGGCGTCTCGGCTGATCTTCGAACGTCAGGATGTGACCGCTGTGGAGCCGATTCGCCAACTGCTGCGTAATTCGACTTCGGGGCTGGGGAGATTCCACGCCATCGGATGCCTTGAAGGACTCGGCGCACTGACTGACGACGATGTAATCGTCGGTCTTGGCGATGCGATCCCGGGTGTGCGTGAACGCGCCGTGCTGGCGAGCGAACAGTTCACTTCGTCCGCCGAAGTTCTGACGGCCCTCGCCAAAATGACCGACGACGATAATGCTCGCGTGAAGATGCAATTGGCGTTTTCGCTGGGTGAGTTTCCGCCAGGCGATACTCGCCGCGAGGCATTACAGAAAATCCTCGCTGGCTCGGGACAGGATCGCTGGATTCGCACGGCGGTGTTTTCTTCATTGGGGACCGACGCCGAAGCCGTCTTCGCAACGCTCATCGCGTCACCGGGTTCAGGCTCTTCTGGTGCGGGCTCAGGGATAGTTGAACTCGCAGATCTGATCGCTCGCCGCGCTGCGGATGAAGCAACATGGACGCGGATCGCCGATGTCATCGCTAAGCAAAACCACAATCCGGCCCTGCAGGTCAGTTTGCTTCAGGCCATCGTCGCGGCCAACAAGGCGGCTCAAAAAAGTCCGTCGTTTGCAAAATTGGCCGAGCAATTACTGACGTCCGCCAGAGCAAGTGCGGCAGATGCGAAACTGGACGATGACCGACGTGCAGCCGCCCTGCGTACTTTGAGTTTGTCGAATTATGACAAAGACGGTGAACTGCTCATCGGTTCCCTTGATTCACTTCAACCTCCCGTGATTCAGGAAGCCGCATTGGCGACGCTGCTGCAGTTCCCGAATGACGCAGTTGCTTCAATATTGCTCGAACGCTGGCCGGAACTGTCGCCCAAACTGGTTGAGCGAGTTCGCGACGGGTTGCTGAGTCGAACGTCATGGTCGATACAACTGCTCGACGCGATCTCCGCTGGCGTACTTCCGCCAGCGACGCTCAGCCCGTCGGATCTGCAGCGTCTGGCGAGCCTCCCGGATGATGCCCTGCGGTCCCGAGCGATCAAGCTCCTCGAGACCATGAACAGTTCGACACGCGACGAAGTTCTGCGATCGTATCAGGTCGCACTGACGCTAAAGGGCGACCAGGAAAAAGGCGCGGCGCTGTTCAAGCAACACTGTTCCGTTTGCCATCAGATCGGAACAGTGGGATTTCAGGTGGGCCCAAATCTCGCGACAATGAAAAACCGAGGCCCGGAATCCATCCTGACCAACGTTCTCGACCCGAACCGCGAAGTCAATCCTGCGTGGCGAGATTACGTTGCCGTCACGACCAGTGGCCAGACATATAACGGCGTGCTCATCTCCGAATCCGCCAGCATCCTGACATTTCGTCGAGCGGAAGCCAAAGAAACCAGCCTCCTCCGCAGCGACCTCGAAGCTCTCCGTGACACCGGACGTTCGCTTATGCCGGAAGGCATGGAAAAAAATCTTGATCCTCAGGCGATGGCAGATCTGATCGCCTGGCTGATGACTGTCCAATAATCCGCAGCTGCACGCATGATTGACCGGCAACGAAACCACTGCAAAAAATACTAACCCGAAGCGCCAGCGAGGCAAACACTTCACGCGGAAGGGCAGACGTAACTTGTTTGCCTCGCTGGCGCTTCGGGTTAATATCAGGACAGTTTGCGCAACTTCAAAACACGCGCTCGCGGCCCAGCCAGACCAGGCCGATTCCAGTGCAACTGATCAGCACGGACGTCAGCAGGAACCAGCCGGGCAGCGAGGCTTCGTTTTCGGCATTCAGATTCAATCCAATCATCTGCAGCACTGGATTAAGTTCCGTCAGAGACAGCAGCAATCCATTGCTCAGCGCGTGCATGACCATGCCAGGAACGATGCTGCCGCTGGAGAGCCGGATGCCGCACAGCACCAGCCCCAGCAGGAACGTGGCGGGGAATCGTTCGAGCGAGAGTGACGGATCGGCGATCACATGAAACATGGCGAAGACAAACGTGCTGATCAGCATCGGACGAATCCAGTGTCTCCTGTCCTTCATCAGCGTGCTGATCAGGAACCCGCGAAAAAAGAATTCTTCGCAGATCGCTGGGATGATGGCCAGCGTCCCGAGGCGAATGAAGAGCGGTGTCTCGGACGTCAGCCTTTTCGCCAGTTCCGCAAGTTTGGTGTTGTTCAGCATTTCCAGCCACTGCAATGGTGCCTTCGAAAAGACAAGCATCTGGTAGGCGATTGTCCACATCGTGCAACCCAGCAGGGCAGCTCCGATCAGTGTTGTGATGTGGAATCTGCGAAGGGCAAAAGCCTCAACGGCTGAGACGCGAATCCATCGGACGATGGCTGTGGGAATCGCCGCGAACAACACAATCGTCAGGAACCCGGAAAGCATCAGCTGGCCCGAAAGATTGTCAATCGGCACAACTTTGCTTCGCAGGCCCGAGAGTACCAGAAACAGGGGAATCAGCAGCACCAGCCAGCCGACGCCGATTGCGAAAGGAATACCGGACGAAGTTGATGCCGGTCGTTTCAGCAGCTCCGCCGCACCAGCGGAATTTCCGAACAGCACCGCGTCATGCCCAAAGACGCGAGCAGCAACGCGCAACGCCAGAATGGTATAAGCCAGCGTCGATAGCAACGTCACGGCATACAGAGGAATGGCCACCGTGCCCTGAAAGATTTCCCGACCCAGCAGCACAATGTTGACCAGCGGCACGAGAGCCAGTCCCACGGTGAGATGGACGCCGGGAATAAGGCTCATGATTCCCGGTGCGAGCGACACGAGCATCAGTGGAATCAGCCATGCCTGAGCCTCGCGAAAACTGCGAGCGAAACTGGTGATGGACAGCAGCACGGCAGAAAAAAACGAGGCAAACACAACCAGCAGCGCGAGAATCTGAAAGAACATCGTCAGTGTCGCGCCATCAGCGAGCACCACGCGGTCAAAACCCGTCGCATAAAGCGTCAGCAGCATGGCAACCAGATTGATCACTGCTGTCAGCACCGCCACTGTCAGCACGGCGATAAATTTTCCGGTCAGCAAATGAGCCCGCGACACAGGCGCGGCCATCAGAATTTCCAACGTGCCGCGTTCGCGTTCTCCCGCCGTCAGATCGATCGCCGGGTAGACAGCTCCGGTCATCGTCATTAGTACAAGCATCAACGGCACAAATGCGCCGAGCGGTGATGTTCGCGGACCGTTATTTGCCACTGACTGCCGTGACACCGTCGGCAGGATGGCCGATCCAAACCGTGTCTGATCCAAAACTCGTCGAGTTTCCCGCTCGCGAAATGCCAGCAGTCGCTGTTCAAGTTCAGCCGCCGCGCGCTGGCTGAACGCATCGCCGCTGCGGCTGAGGATTTCGAAGTTACCGGGCAGCGGCTTGCCGGTTGACTCGTCAACTGTTCGTGGCGTCTGACGAACTCCGACGTCGGCTTCTTCAGACTGCAGAAATTTGTCAATGGACTCCGCCTTCACCAGGCGTTCGTAGACTTCCAGTCGAATCGGCCGTAACTTTGACTCGTCGCGGTTCATCAACGATCCAATCGCCGCACCCGTTGCAGGACCGGTGATGTTTTCGATCGATGGCGGTGCATCTCCCTGTTCAGTCACATCCACCGTGTCCCGGGTCTTCGCGTCGTCCGCAACGTCTGACTCCGCAGGATGTTCGTTGAGGATTGCCGCTATCAGAGCAGGTTGAAAACTGCTGTCAAACGCCACGATCGCTGCCGGTGAATTTGGATTGACTTTGTTAATCGCAAATCGCTGAACGACCGAACCGAGCAGCGGATAAACGATCAAAGGCATCAGGATCAAAGTGACCAGCGTGCGGCGGTCACGCAGAGATTCGCGCAGTTCCTTGCGAGCCAACCGCAGCACGCGAACAATCGGCGATCGAGCGGGACGTGCGGATTGCAAATGTCCGCCGTTGCCACTGGACTTTGTCGATTGTTCAGAATATGGACTCGGTGAGTTCACGCCGAACTGCCTCCATGCTGGATGACTGCGGCTTCAGGCGCTTCAGGCAGTGGCTGCATGGCTTCTTCGGTCGTGGCTTGCTGCTCTTCCATCAGATCCAGAAACATGTCCGTGATTGAATCCCTTCCGGACTGCTGCCGTAATTCCGCGAGCGTTCCCTGCAGCTGCAGCCGACCTCGAAACATCAGCCCGAAACGATCGCATAATCGCTGAGCTTCTTCCAGCCGGTGCGTACAGAAGATCACGGCTTTGCCAATTTCTTTCAGGCGGGCGGTGAAGTCAAAAATGCGTTTGGAACCGACAATGTCCAGTCCGCGTGTCGGTTCATCCATCAGCACGACCGGCGGATCGTGCATTAGTGATCGCGCGAGGTTGACACGCTGCTGCTGCCCGGTACTCAGCCCGGCACAGGGCCGATCGATAAAACTTCGCAGATCGAACAAGTCTGCAAGTTCTTCGACCCGTTGGTTTGCGGCGTCTTCTGCCACGTCGTATAGATCCGCGAAATAGAGCATGAGTTCTCGCGGCGACAGCCATTGATACAGACCGGCGCTGGCTGACACCAGAGCCACACTGCGCTTGACCTGTTCCGCCTGCGTCGCCACGTCAAATCCAGCCACCGAGACTGTTCCAGAACTCGGCGGCATCAAACCCAGAATCATGCGGAGCGTCGTCGTCTTGCCCGCTCCATTGGCACCCAGCAGCCCGAAGACCTCGCCGCTGGAGACGTTTAGCGTCAGGCCGTTGACGGCATGCACTTCACCGACCGGAGTCTGGAAGACCTTGTGCAGATTGACGGCTTCGATCAAAACGGGCATCTCGACTTCTGTGACAGGAATTGCTTCACTCGCCAATGCCATCCGCTTTGCCGTCCGTCCATTTCATGGCATTTCGCATGGGCTCAATACGCAACACAATTATGCCGTCCTGAAAAACTCGCACCGTGCCCGTCGATTCAGAAACGGCGATCGCGATGGCCCCGGTGGCTTTGGAAATATCAGCCGCAGCCCAGTGACGCGAACCGAGTCCTTTCGACAGCGTCAGCCCATCCGCAGACGCCCGCAGATGGCGTCCCGCAGCAATCGCCAGACCGTCCGATGAGATTACAAACGCGCCGTCGATCTGAGCCAGTTCCTTGATGCTTTCCCGTACGCGCGGATTCCGAATTGCACGTTCCGACTTTGGGTAACCTCGAAACGGGTCATGTACCTGCTCGGAGGACAACTCCATGACTTTGCGATGGCTGCCGACGACAAACAGCGTTCCCACCGGTTTGCCTTCGCGACCCTCGCGGCCAATTTCGCAGGCCAGATCCACGACGATCCGAAGTGTCTCCAACGGTACCTTGGTTTCCAGCCGCTGCAGATCGCGCGAAGTCAGCCGAGCCAGCTGTTCGGCGAGTCGCACCACGCTGACCGTATCACAGCCGTCTTTTTCGTAGATCGAATAGGTGACGACGACGACGTCCCCGGTCTGCAGCAATTCGTCGGCCATCGCTTCCAGCAGGATTTGAGACACCTGAATTTGCCGAGACTGCGGTTCCTGCTGAATTTCCACGACGTCAACATCATCCAGCCGCACGGCTTCCTGGACTTCTTTCTTGTCGGATGCGACGATCAGCCGAAAGCCCTTTGATTCCCGCTTCAGCGAGGCGAAGTCATAGGCTCGATCCGCCAGAATAAGCAGCGCGGAAGCGGAAACCACTTCCGCCAGTGCAAAAGCCGCCTTGATGATCTTTTGAAACTCGGGGGTGATTTCATATCGCTGCATGAAGTGAGTGTACGACTTTCCCTAAACCGGTCAACGAAGCAAATTTGCGCGTTCCTGTTTCGTAGAACCGATCGCGACAACGTCTCCGGGGAGCGATCTCGGTATCGAAGGGTTGGAACGATTTGTCCTTGGCGCGGGCCTCGCCCGCAACCGAAGTTCGCCCCAGCGAATCGCTCTCCATCCGACCCCGCGTCGGTGGGAGCAAGACTTATCAGCTACAACACAATGACGTCGCGAACAACACCCTCCACCGACCCCGTGTCGGTGGTGCCCGAAAACCCACAAGCAACAACGCGACGAATCGAGAGTGGTGGCAAACTCGGGACGACATGTTGAGGGAAGAAATCGGCGAGCAATGGTGCAATATCGTTTCACAAAATGCG
>Ga0154020_10007903_pt1 | contig 12372 bp, 13 predicted proteins | sample Klosneuvirus_201_FD_109709 | JGI IMG/M metagenome (GOLD analysis project Ga0154020, IMG submission 109709) | Active sludge microbial communities from wastewater, Klosterneuburg, Austria - Klosneuvirus_20160825_MG | ecosystem: Engineered > WWTP > Aerobic digester > Activated sludge | place... | reverse complement strand
GTGGATTATGAGTGAGACAGATTGGACGAAAAGGCGTAGATTCCAGAGCTCTCGAAAAGCTGTCTCGCGACAGAACTGTCCATTAAAAAACGATTCAACGAACCTTTCTTCAGGGCGAAAGCGGTCATCTTCTTGGCGGTGAGCTTGAGGGTAGCCTTGGGGTCGACGACACCCTTCGCGTGCTGCTGATCGCGCTCGTCGACCTCGACGACCTGCAGGGCGTAGTCAACATGCGACACAATCTCAAAAGTCACCTCCATCGTCAGCACTTCTCTATAGGAACAAACTAACAGGGGAGACATTTGAGGAAAAGGCTGTCCTCCTCGTGAGCATTATCGCCGTTTTTCAGAGAGTCTTTCGGTCCGACAATCACTCTTCAAGCCGTGAAGAGACCGCCAATGCGAGCGCTCCGGCTCTCCTTGGCGAGCTCTGCTTCGCGCCACGTGAAGCCAGTGCTGCCTAATGCTCGTAATATCCGCCAGTTCTCGCGGCCATCCTCGCCAGTCGTGGGCGCGCCAGCTGCTGTGAGCTCGTCCCTCCGCTCGAGCTCTTCGGCCTCGCAACCTCGAGGACTCGCCCTTCTCGCCGCCACCTCCTCCGCGTCCTCAGCCCGCCATACCAGATTCCTTAAGGAGAAGGAATGCTTCCGTCGTTATTTAGCATCCATGATCGCCCCCGAGGAGCCGAGCTCTCCCGAGTCGACGACACCCTACCTTGCCGTTCGTCGACCCTTGTCGTTCTCTCGATGTGCGGCCACTGCTGATAATGATGCCTTTTGCGATGATAGCGGACACCTGGAGATCGCCGACTCGTATCCGCGATTGTTGCGGCGCTCTTGTTCGCCCTTTATGGCGTCAAGACCGCCTTTGCTGACGAGAAGGAGGCGGAGGTCAAAGTCGATCATGGTCCGCTACTCCCCCTCCCCCACAGACACATCTTGTCAAATATTTTCATGCCCATTCTGAGATAGGAGAGGCGCAGAAGGTGATTGAGGAGAATACGAATGGTGGCGAGAAGAGCGAGCCGACCTGGACATGGCGCCAAGTGTGGGATCTCATCGCCGACGACTGGTGGCTCTTCGCCCTCGCCATCGCCGCCGCCTTTGGCGCTTCTGTCTTCCGTTCGATTGCTCTTTTCGGTTGCCTCAAAGTGTTCGTGTTCTCTTAATGTTATGGTGTTCGACAGAGTTGAAGATGCAAAAGCTCGTTGGCGTTCTGATCGACACGACCAAGGGGGGTGCTGGTTTTGCTGCCCTCTCTGTACTTTCCCTTGCTTCCTCTGGATTCCTTTTGCGTCACAGCTCTTGCACGTCGGATAATCGATGATCTTGTAGGCGCCTATGATGCTCTTTGGTGCTTTTGTGGCGGCTGAGGCTCTGCTGGGCTTCACCTACTACGCTCTCGTCACTATTGGCTGCGAGAATATGGCCTACCGTCTCCGCCAGCGCATCTACAACAGGTTCCTCTCGTCATTTGGCGTGACAAGATGATGTGATTTTAATTCACCTTTGTTACTTTAGCATCCTCCACCAAGATATTGCCTTCTTCGACGACACCAACTCTGGCGAAATGTTGGCCAGGCTCAGCGGCGACGTCGATGAGGTGCGGCGTGCAGTCAAATATGCGTACGCTCCGAATTCCGTCTGTGAGTGATCGCATTGAAATTACAATATATTATTGTCAGTGTGTCGGACGGCATCCGTAACTCCGTCACAATGGTGGGCGGCATTTACTCGCTCTACACCATCTCGCCACATCTGACCGCCATCATCTGCATCACTGTCCCCGTTCTCGTTGTCGTCGGCAACTTCTACGGCAGGTATTATGACTCCTCCTTCTCCATTGAACTCCATAATCGTCTCTGCGATCTCATCTCTTTGTAATAGCTTCCTGCGGCGGATGTCGCGTCGCGCGCAGAACGCCAAGGCGGTCTCGTTTGGCGTCAGCTCCGAGTCGATCCAGAATATTCGCACAGTGCGCTCCTTTGCTAACGAGGACAAGGAGGCTGACCGTTATCGCCTCTCTAACGAGGTATTTATTCGTCGGCATTGTGGACCTGTTATCTTTGAAGGCGATCACAATGTGCTTCGTGTTAGGAGAATTGGCGCTACTCGACCTACTTTGGCATCTCCATGGGCCTCTTCTCTTGTACCTTGCCTCTCTTTCAATATATATATTGTCGATCCGATGTATCTCTCCGAGTGATCTTCTTCTTAGCGATGACCCAGGTGGCAGTGAATGGCATTGCGCTCGGCGTCCTCGGTTATGGCGGTTACTTGGTCAGCCTCGGCAACGGCACGCTCACTGCCGGCGCCCTCACCTCCTTCCTGGTCACCTCCCTCGCCATTCAGCGCTCTCTGGGTACATTGCCGTCTCCGTGACTCTCTCCTTCTTCGCCTTTCAAATGATTTCTGAATATCGGAATCAGGCAAACTCGCGGTGCTGGGCGGCAAGATGTCTCAGGGATTCTCAGCTCTTGACCGCATCTCGACGGTGACCAACAAGCAGCCCTCCATCCCTCTTCGTGGCGTATTCCCTCTTTACTTTTCTTTCTCATTTCTCTTAATTCTTGTTCTTCTTTTTGATAAATGGGTGGTGTGTTTAGGGCAAGACTCTGCCGCACTCAGCGGTGAAAGGGCGTCTTGAGTTCCGCAATGTCACTTTCCATTACCCCAACCGCAAGAAGCAAAAGGTATGTCCCCTATTTCTTTTTGACTTGGCACCTCGGGTAACTCTGTCGATTTGGGTGAATAATTGGTTATCAATAATCTCAATCTGGATACCTTGGCATCTCTGGTTTCTCTATTTTTCTTGGATGAATATTATTTGTATTAGGTGTTCAACAGTCTCAATCTGGAGATCACGGAGGGCCAGGTGCTCTCGTTGGTCGGTCACTCGGGTGCCGGCAAGTCGACCGTCTCCGCCCTGATCCAAAGGTCATTCTCCATCGCTCATCTCTGCGATGGACCACTTCCATGTGTTGATGATGTTATATTGTTCAGGTTCTATGATCCCGAACAGGGCGGCGTCTTCCTCGACGGTGTGGACATTCGCGAGTACGATCCGACATGGCTGCGCTCTCAGATTGGCGTCGTGAGCCAGGTACACTCGCTCGATCTACGCCTCTGTTTCTGCGTGTCCTCTCTTGTCGTTCTCTCAGGCGGGTCCAATTCTGCATCATAGTGAGTGCAGAGCTTCGGCCGATACTTTTCAAATCATCGTTTGATACGATTTGGGATATTTAATGTTGCGGTCGCAGTCGAACTCTCACCTTGTCGCCATAGGAACCTGTGCTGTTCCAGACTTCGATTCTGGAGAACATTGCCTATGGCAAGCCTGACGCGACTCCCGACGAGGTGATCGCTGCCGCCAAGAAGGCCAACTGTCACGACTTCATCACTGCCTTCCCTGATGGCTACGAGACCAAGGTCGGTGAGCGAGGGCTTCAGCTCTCGGGCGGTCAGAAGCAGCGCGTCGCCATTGCTCGCGCCTTGCTCCGCGACCCCAAGATCCTCATCCTCGACGAAGGTACTGCGCTCGAAGCTTTCGTCGCCATCGTGTTCTGTGACCCTCTCTTGTAGCGACCAGTGCGTTGGATGCCACGTCAGAGAAGCTCGTGCAGGAGGCGATGGCGACCTTGATGAAGGACCGCACTGTCATTATCATCGCGCATCGCCTCTCCACTATCCGCGACGCTGATCAGATCGTTGTCCTGGGTACCACCCGCTCTTCATCCATTCATTACTCTTTATGATCATTCCTCGTTTTCCTTTTTCAATATACTTGTATTTGAAGATCAAGGCAAGGTGATCGAGAAGGGCTCGCACGACCAACTCATGGGAACTGTCGACGGCGAGTACCGCAACCTCGTCGAGAAGCAGCTCGAGAAGAAGTTCAAGCTCTGAGCGCTCTCCGAGCTAGCGCCTTCTTGCTGGGAAGTAGTAATAGTAGATGTGATTTTCCTCATTAGGAAAAGGGAAATGAGCAGACATTTCGATTGGATAAAAGAATACAGTCAAAGGAGAAACGAAATCGTCGGGCAAGTGCTCGAACTCTCGGCGATATACCGGTACAGACTGCCCGGCGTCTCCGCGGCGCCCATTCAGTCGAGACCCATCATATCATCATTGATCTTTTCTATAATATTATTAACAGAATAAGTAACCTTTTTTCGAAGATCATGCAAGTGTAAGACGATTTGCAGAGGGCGGGCCGAGGGCGGGAAGGGCGTCGACTTTTTCTCAGCCGACAGATATTCGATAGCCTCTCCAGGTAGGCCTATCTCCAGGCCGGTGCGCAGTGCTCCAAGGCTCTGTGCAGCGTGTGCAGTAAGTCTGTAATTCTCTCATTCTTTTAGTGGTGCAAACGATGCTTCATGTGTCCCCTCATTGTTCTTCATCGGCTGAGTGCGCAGAGGACCTGTCCCAGCGGGCTTTCTTCGCTCGCCGGCCGTCTCGCCCCAGCCTGAGGCGCCACTCGCTATAATTATTTTATGGGTGCGTTTTATTTTTGTGGTTTTTGATGATGCCGCGCTCTCGTCGCATTGTGGCTTGTCGTCCTTCCTTCTTGCCCACATCTGCCCTCTTCGTGCCCTGCCCCGGACCTCGCCTTTCTTCTGTGGGAGCGCTGTTTGCTCTTTTAATTTTTTGAAATTATATATTTTGTGGGGAACATTCTTTGTCTGCGATCGAGCGACTCGCGGTACCTTGGCCGATTGCCATTGCGATGTTTTCGCTTGTTGTTGTCACAGTGTTGGCGAGCGCCCTTCACCTCTCTGTTTCTTCCTCCTGGTCGTGTCGCTCCATCCCCCTCTGAGCCCAATCGCTGATGTTTCAGTTCATTGTAGAAACTCAATATGGGATCATGTTGACCAATTGACCAAGCCAAGTCTCAGATAGAGTCCAGCCCAACTCCCAGTACTGCCTGGCTGTGGTCTCATCTCTCTCATCATCGTTGATTTGTGGTACCGCTGCCTGCCAGAGACACTCTTTTTTTACCATTGTTATGATATCTGCATCTGCTTCTATTTGTATTGTCCTTTTGTCTTGTCCTTCTGTCTTGTCCTTCGTCGTTTTATTGTCCATCACAATGCCAACTTCAGGTCTTGACCTCTCGCTCCCTCTTGACGACTGTATTGACCTCCGGTGAGTATCTTAAGAAAGATATTTTACCAATCGCTTCGTATTCGATTCCGCTTTATGAAATGACGTATTATTCGTGATTAGGTTTCTGATGTATTTCAGATTGCCCGAATTACCTCATCGCGAACCAATGGTTCGACCTCCTTTTGTTCATTTTTTGGAATTTCGGGCAGTGATTTTCACCAATAGATTCCCATGATGTGCTTTGTGTTAGCTCTCCTATGCTTGGTCGTTGGTTTTATCGTGGGTGTGAGTCGCCATGTTATGGTAACTGTGCCTGTCATCCTTTCAGCTTTCGTAGTCACTATCGTCGTCGCCGAGTTCTCGTCTCCGAATTATAGTCTAATTTTTTCACGATTAGTTTCCCCGTACTTGATTTATGCATCTCCACTTTGAACCATGTTTGCAGTATGTTTTGGGGCGCGGAGTGACTCGTGATGTATCTGATCGGGATTTGCGATGAGTGTGGTCGTGTCCTAGCCGTGACTCCTCTGTTGCGACATTTCGGTTCGTTTAATTTGGTGCTATGAGGCATTTAGTGCTTTATTTAAGTGAGATCTTATCCGAACGGAATTTACGACAAGGTTACGACTAAAACATCAATTACGCGTAATGTCCGTTTTGTCGCGCTTTGTTCTTTGGGTTCTTCTTTCCTAGCCTCTTATATCATGTCACGGATAGCACCATCGTTTTTTTTGGATCGATTTACCCCAGGGCATGGCGATATGATTTTTTTTAAATTGAAAAAGGTGCATTCGATATTTAGGCGCGCCCTCCGTCCTCTCTTGTTTGACGTATTGGTTGGCCCTCAGTCCTCGCGCTTTCTCCCTTTCGATTTGGGCCCTTCTTGAGTGTCCTCTGTGGTCCTAGGAATAATTTTTCTTGGCTTTTGCATTATGATATCCATTTACGACCAGATTGCGACCTTCCCCTTCCCTGTCGTTTGCTTTCATCCCTTTGCGTCTTCCCCGTCGCCATTCCGACCTTTCTTGTTCAAAGGGTCTGTAAACCTCATAATCGTGTTGCCAGGGTCGGATTTATATAAGCAGTGTCCATGGTGCTCTTTGATGGCATGGCTGTCGTAGGTTGTTCGGTGAAGATTGAGGACATGGTTGAGGATTGGTCGACGTGTGGCTGCGGGTGGGTGGTCGGATTGTCAGAGTCGTTCACGTCTGTTATTTTGGGTCCGGCTTTTCAGTCAATATGTTGCCTTTGATTCATTTAGTGTTCTTATGGTGAATTACGATTTTTTTACGACTACTACTTCGATAGGTGCTATATTTAGCTCTTGCCAAATGCTCTTTCCATTGCGACTGGTGCCCCTCGATGAATGTTATTTCTTTGGTTGTGCCACCGTATTCCCCATCTTGGATCCAGTATTTCTTTGTAATTCTGGGTTTTTGATGCATTGTATCGTTGTAGGTTGTCGTAATCAATGGCGTCGGGCGCCGTTGTTGGAGGGATTTGGGATTTGTACGACAGTGTTGCACCTCGATTGTTCCTGTGCTGCTTGGTTTCATCGTGCTGTATTCTTATTACCCGTCATTGATTTAGGTTGGTGATAATTTTTTCGATCATTGTTCAGACCAACCGGCATTGAGTCCTCCTCCTCCGTTTTCATTCTCCTTCTTACTACGCCACGAAGGTGAAGGCGCTACCGTGAGACTCGCGTTCATGTCAACTGGGATCCAAGTGCGCACCAATTAGGATCGATTCCTTATTGAAATGTTTATCTAAGGTTTCCTTCGTATTTACGACCGTACTACGACCACTCATATGCGGTGGTCTTGTCCCCTTTTCTTCGACTGCCTGTGGCCCATTAGTTTGCCGCGATGATCACCAATTGTGTTCTTTTATTTTTATTGGTTAAGTTCAGTTCTGATATTTGTTTTTTAGTACTATCTGGCCGACGGGCAGCGAGAGTTGGCGACACAATGAACAACGTCGCAGCGCAAGTCCGTCTGAAGATGAGGAGCAGGGTTGATCTCCTACGATGAGTGTTTCATCGCACTACAACGATAATTCAAACGATTGTTTATCAACTGATGAACTCTATTTACAGGCGTATATACAAGTCTGTCTGTCTTTTAACTATTCCTTTTTCGAGGGAATGAGCTCTCCCGATGCTCTCGCCCTTGTTTGACTTCTCGGAGCCCCAGCCCAAGCTTTCCTTCGGCCTTTGATTAATCATGGGTAGCGATGGCCCTGCCTCTCCCTCATCACCTCATGCCATGTGGTCGTCGAAGGCATCCGGAGGTGCCTGAAAATGAACGCCAACATGGCTGCGAGGGAAGAGTGAGTGGTGGCAGAGCGTTGTGAAGACAGCCTCCGGAGAGACCTGATGATGATGATGATGAGTTAATCAAGGGCTCGATAGTTAGTTCGGGGGTAAGGTCGCAAAGAAGAAATCGGATTAAGTGTTTGGAACTACTGGATCTCGAGTGAAAAGGAGTTGGGATGGGTGGAGTGAACTTGAAGTCGGAATGGCTTTCAGGCGTGGCATAGCGGAGCCTCGGCTTACAGATTCCCAATGGACGATCGCTCTTCTAGAGAAAAGAGCGATCCCATGCGCCTTATTCAATATATTCAGGCGACAATCCGACTCCAGGTGAGGTAGTGAGTGTTTGTGAGTTAGAAGAGAGATCCTGCAGGTGTTCTTGAGGTCAGCATCGTCTGGTGCGCTTACTTGTGTTGTTGTTGAGCCCAGGAGCGAGGCCGTCGAGACGTGAGCTACTTATGTCGAGCGCTTAGGCTCCTCCTTCCTCTCACCAGCGACATGAGGGGAGTGGATGGGATCGGCAGATCGTTCCAAATTCGGGCAGACGAGGCGTCAAAGTGAAAGGTGGAGGAGAGGGCACGATTGTTCATATGTTCATTCGGGAGGCGATCGAAGGGAGTGGAGAAGGGCGCAAGTTGGGGCTTGTCCAATGAGACCCGTCTATTCTTCGAGGACGGGGTCCTCCTCCATCCGGCGCTTCTTGGAGCCGCTTATTGTGTTGACCTCTGGCATTTTTCTCTCATGCTGAGAGGCAAGAGGCTTAGCCGGAGACGGCATGTTCTTTTTGACCTTCAGCGAACGGCACTTGAATATTATGCGTTGAGGGTTGGGAGTAAGAGGAATTTGAGTCGGAGGAGGAGGAGGAGTGGGTGTAGGAGTGGGAGTGGGAGTGGGAGTGGGAGTGGGAGTGGGAGTGGGAGTAGGAGTGGGAGTGGTCGAGTTTTGCATAGCAAGCGCCCTGCCTCCGAAGCTCCAATTCGGCGGTATCGCCGGCGGCACTTGAGGCTGCGAGAGAGTCGCCTTGGTGGTGTTCACAGAGTTCACAAGGGCTGGAACGATTTGAGGCTCAGTCTGAGCAGGAGGAGAAGGAGGAGTGGCCATTTCATGGAGCTCCACATCCTTCTCGTTGTAAGGGATCACTTCAATGTAATCTAACCAAGAAGAAGGGGGAGCGGAAGCAGGAGTAGTGGGGACATTGGTGTTGGAGGAAGAAGACTTGAAGAGCTGCTCCTTGCCAATTGTGTCTTCATCTTCGAAGTACGGATGGCAAATATAATCGTCCTCGATGACAGCGAAGTCGGAAAGTCCTTGATACTCATCCATCTTCTCAATGTTTCTGCACATGTCGATATGAGGATCGTGATGAGAGACTGATGAAGAAATTGTTAGCGTACATCGAGGAGCGAGAACGGCGCTTGGAAGTCGCCTTGCGGTGGAGCTTAGGAGCCTGTGAAGGAAGAGGGGCCACAACTTCCAAGTCGGTGTCGGCAGAAATGATATGAAATTGAGGCCACTCGAGATCGATGGAGGAGGGGGAAGACTTGAGGAGATCACTACGAGTGAGATTCTTGCCAATCGTGTCCTTCTGGTCGTTGTTGGCAGGAGCAGTACTGGATGGAGAGGGAGAAATCAGTGATTGGATCTTGAGAAGACCTTTCTCCTCGTCGATCGCCTTGTTATTGGCGAGGTAGTTCTTATTGTGCATTTCACGCCTGCACACATGGACATGAGGATGATCATGAGAGATTGCGTGATAAGAATGTTGAGCATACGCGATGAAATGACAAAGGTGCTTGGGAGTCGTAAGAGGGACCCTCCCCGTCATCTTTTTCTCGATCTTGGTGGGCACCGCGCCATTACTCTCAACGATCTTCTCCGTCACCTTCGTTTTGGAATGTTCCTTGCGAATCACGTCTTCTTTGAAGTGAACTTGGCTCAAGTGAGAAGATGAAGATTGGATTTGAGCGAGGTTCTTCTGATGGAGGGAACTCTTCTGAATGGCCAATTTGACCTCCTCAGCGGGGGGTGGTCTGCACACATCAACATGAGAATCATAATGTGAGATTGCGTGAAGACAGGTTTGAGCGGACTGAGGAGGGCGCTTGAGAATCGACTTGAGGGGAAGCGGGCTCTTCGGCTTCTCCCCGGTCTTGACGGGGATCTTCATCTCTTTTGTTTTGGGAAGTTCTTTGCAAATGATGTCCTCTTCTTTGAAGTGAACGTGGCGCACACGCTCAGAGTTGGCAGGAAAATTAATGTGAGCAGATGGAATGGAGATTGGGGAAAGCTCTGCGTGGGTTCTCTGATCAAGAGAGTTCATCTCAATGGCCAAGTTGACCTCCTCACGATGAGCGAGGGTTGGCCGGCACACATCAACATGAGAAACATCATGTGAGGTTTCGAAAAGAGTGGTATGAGGATACTGAGAAATCGGCTGGAGGGGAACCGAGCTCTTCGCCTGTTCCTCGACCTCGACCGGCACCGTGGTGTATTCGCTCTCGATGACCTTCTTCACCTCCTCTGCGTTTTCGTATTCCGCGGCTGCAGTGGAAGTGGGGAGAAGCGGAGAGTCGCTGATGGTCTTGGCGACGAGGGCGGGGGCCATGGGAGAGGCCGTCGCGTGACGGGCATTCCAGTCCTCCCAGATGCTCAAAAGCACTCTGTACATGGCCTTGATGACGCGGAGAGGTCCAACAGCGAGGAGAAAAATGAAGAGGATAGTAAGCGTGATGACGACGTTGATGGCGAGGGCGGAGGGGAAATCGAAATCCACATCGACGGCGACGAAAGCTCTGCCCAGGATGAGGCCCGAGGCGACGACGATGAGAAAAAGAATATTCTCGAAGACAGAGTTCATTTTTCGATAGTAAGTAACTAAGGAATGACGAGGTGAGGAGCTGTGGGGCGAGCCAAGACAATCTTTTTCGATGATTGAATTTCCTGCTTACTCACTTCTCGCGACTCCTTTCATGAAATTCACACCTCATCTTTCTTTTGCGGGCGTTTCTCTCATAATATTGCTGCATGGCCCGAATCAAACTCGATTCCCATATCAGATATCGAATGAGAAATGACAGGAGGGAGACCAGCAGGCGACCAGTAATGGCTGCTAAACTGTTACTGCCATTTTGGGATGGCAGTTTCCTATTTGAGCGCTCTCACATCTCGCGCTCCCTTGAATTCGCATAAAATACGCTTTGCCGGGACATTTGAGTAAACAATATGACAAGCCATTCTATCATTCTTCAGTGCTTGAAAATTAAGGAGTTTCTGTGCCAAGCGATGAGAGCCTTGCTGCTTGCCAGGCAGTGAAGCAGCACACTGCAGCCGCGAACACGGGGCGAAATTACGGGATTAATCAGATAGGTCCTTATAGGTCGATTCGAGGTTGGCAACGACTATCAGTATGAGAGAAGGCGAAAGGGAAAGCGATAGGGAACTAACGAAGAGACATTTCAACCATGATATATATTATCTTATAGGTTGATGACAGCTGCCGTTATCGCCGATCACGACGACCGAATTCATAGAGCTTACACCTTGGCGCCACGCTGAGCCATGCGCACACCCAAATCCAGCATGATCTCCTCGGAGCCAGCGGGGATAGCGTAGGCGCGGACCTCTCGGTAGATGCGCTCCACCTTTTCGCCCTGGCCACCGCGAGTGTAGGCGAGGCCTCCAAAGATCTGGGCAGCCTCACGGGCGCAATGCTCGACCGTGATGGACATCTGCGCCTTGAGGAGAGCAAGGGGACCGCCAAGCTTCTCGGTGGCATCCTTGTGCGACATCGTCTTCATCTGGTAGGTGATCTGCTCCATCCAGGCGTGAGTGGCCTCGACTTGGCGGATCATGTGGGCGAGCTTGTTGCGGATGACGGCGTGATCGATGAGGCGCTTGCCGAAGGTCTTGCGCTTGAAGGAGTAAGTGAAGGCCTCTTCGACGCAGACGCGGGCCATGCGAAGACCCATGGCGCAGGTCATGAAGCGCTCGTGGTTGAAGTTGAACATAATGTACTTGAAGCCGCTGTTCTCCTTACCAATAAGGTTCTCCACGGGAACCTTGACGTCCTCAAAGGTAATGTAGCCGGTGCCGGACGACCACACACCTGAGCACTTCATCTGCCTAACCATTAATAATGTGAGAAATAATTGAGAAAAAGAGAAAGCGAGATAAGCGTACCTGGCGGTAACACCGGGCATGTTGCGGTCAATGATGAGGAGTGAGAGGCCAGCCATGCCCTTGCCCTCGCCAGTGCGCACGGCAACAGTGAAGTAATCTGAACACAGTAATGTGAGATGAGAATGAAAACGAAAACCTAGATAAGTCGCAGACGTACCGGCATAGGCGCCGTTGGTGATCCACTTCTTCTCGCCGTTCACAATGTAGTGGCGGCCGTCGTCGGTCTTCACAGCGCGGCACTGAAGGTTGGCAACGTCGCTGCCACCCGAGGGCTCAGTGATGGCCAAGCAGATGATCTTCTTGCCAAGAAGGCAAGGGATACCAAATTTATCCTTCTGGAACTTGTTACCAAAGTTGAGGACAGGAGGAAGGCCAATACCGAGGCCGCCCATGGCTCCCCACGAAAAGCCTCCAGAACCGTTGCGGTTGAGTTCGTCGATCATGATAAGCGTGTGGAAGGGATCGAGCTCATCGCGAGTGATCGCACCACCTAATCATCAAAGAATTGAGCTCGTCAAAGTTGATAACACGCCAAGCGATATCCTACCGCAAATCGGGGGCTCGGCGAAGTCCTTGGGGAACGACTCCTTAGGCATGATCACAGCGAAGAGGCCGAAGTCGGCCATCTTCTCGAAGATCTGAGGAGGAAGGGTCTTGGCCTCATCCCACTCGTGCACGTAGGGAGCAACCTCCTTGTCGTGGAAGGCGCGAAGAGCGGCGCGGAAGCGCCGATGGCTGTCGTTGTAATAGGGGCTGTTCCAGCCCTGGTACCAGT
>Ga0154020_10007902_pt1 | contig 12373 bp, 8 predicted proteins | sample Klosneuvirus_201_FD_109709 | JGI IMG/M metagenome (GOLD analysis project Ga0154020, IMG submission 109709) | Active sludge microbial communities from wastewater, Klosterneuburg, Austria - Klosneuvirus_20160825_MG | ecosystem: Engineered > WWTP > Aerobic digester > Activated sludge | place... | reverse complement strand
GTACCCCGGATGGGACCGAATACGTTGCAGACATGCCCGAAAACAAGAAGCGCCAGCGAAACGTGCGCATACCACTCGAACTTGAGCGCGACATCCAGCGCATGGCGCAGAGCCTGCAGGAAGTTGGACTGTTGCCTGACGCCAACTGGAGCGGCGCCCTGGTCATGGTGTTGATGCAGGCCAAGGAGGCTGGCCTGTTGGATACCCCGCCCAAGTGGTATCAGCCGCCCAAATCGAAGCCGCGGGCCAATAAGTCCGATTCATAGGCAAATCGCTTCCTTAAATGCCCGAGTCAAGCCCATCTGACGGCCATGAAAGGCCGGTCTTGCGCCTGCATTCAGGGCCTGCCGCAGAACATCTGATCTTTTCCGGAATTCCTGCACCCAAGCCGGCCCGCGGCGACATTAGCCATTGGCGGGCGAGGTGGAGGTGTGCCGTGGGCGATGCGTTTGCGACGAAGACCCTGCTGATCGTTGAAGACGACGACGGCGTTGCAGCCATGCTCGTGCAGGCCTTGGCGAGCAAATACGTCGTTTTCCGGGCAGCTCACATCATTGGGGCGCGTGAGATTCTCGCGACCATCGGCGTAGACGCAATCCTGCTGGATTGGTGCCTGGACCAGGAGCATGGCCGGGAGCTACTGGACAGCTTGCCAAAGAAGAACCGCCAAGCTTGTCCCCCAACGCTAGTCATCGGCGGCAACGTGCCGGAAGTTGAAGCCAAGAACCGTGGCGCGGCTGCAGTTCTGTACAAGCCATTCAAGTTAGAAGCGCTTGAATCAACGCTGGCTCACATCCTGGGAAACAACTCGTCCAACCACGCAGGAAGGCCATGACAAAGGCGCCCAAGAAGCCCGTCGCCAGAGGCAAGTGGGGCCGGCCTGATTCCGCTGCCGGTACCCGGGGACGGCCAACTCGCGCCAGTTCAAAGGTGGCGTTTCAGGTGGCGCGCCCGAGAACGCCGAGCGTACAAATTCAAAAACAAGGCCGTGCAGCCGCGCCAATGGCGGGCCGCACGGTAACTGGCAGACAAGCAACCACAGGAGACCTGTGGCGACGAAGAACAAGTGCAACCGGTTCAATATCTCTCTGCATCACGCGAGTTCTAGCGCAACAGCTCAACCTTCTCAGGACGTCACATGATGAAATCCGTTGCGTTTTAATCCAGAGATCGACGGACGCAGTGGTTGCCGCCACACTCAATTTCGGGCTACCACCCCTCCTTTTCGGGGTCGTGTAATCGATTCGTTCCTGACATCGCCCAACAATCGCACCACCGCGAATTGAATGTCGCATGCGCTTGTACCCTGTTAGCCGGATCAACAAAGAGGCTGCCGATGCATTACGCCCATACGCGCGAAGGAGATGACGGCAAACCACTGAACAAGTCCGAGTGGCAGCTGCTGTACGCCGGTTCTGGAGACGTCGCGTCGCATGCACATCTCAATAGCGTGGCAAACCTGTGTCGAACGTGCCTAGGAGATCACCCGCTGGCTTCCTTGGCCGAACTGGCTGGCTTTTGGCACGATTTGGGAAAATTCAGTTCGGATTTCCAGAAGCGGTTAGAGCGCGTTCGCGACGCCAGCAATGACACCAGTGTGGATCACATGACTGCGGGTGCGTGGCTCGCGATGCGCAACTACTTGAAAACCAATGGCGAACCCACCGCATTTGGAATGCCGTCTGCCGAACTCGCCCTTGCATTTTGTATCCGGTTTCACCACGGCGGTTTAAAGAACTGCGAGGACTTGCGTCAGGTATTGGCGAACGATCCAGCGAGCAAACTTCTCCAAGACGCTGTTACGAACGGCGCGCCTAGAGAGCTGCTGGAACGCCAAGTTCCTGCCTGGCCGTGGCTAGCCGGGGTCGTGGGGGATACCAAAGCGCTCCGAACTGCGGCGCGCGATGCACATAAGCGGCGATTCGAATTCGCCGTACGCATGATTTTCTCGGCATTGCTGGACGCTGATTTTCTTGACACCGAACGACACATGCGGCCGGAACAGTCCTTCAAACGCTTGGCCGCGCCGCCAGATGCCCTCGCTCAAATCGCCTGGGCACTGGACGCCACATTGGGCAGCTTCGCCACCCCGTCAACGGACGTGGGGAGAGTACGTGCGGAAGTTCTCGCTGCTTCTCGTGACCGTTCAGCTAAGCCGCCGGGGTTGTTCACGCTTACCGTACCCACCGGGGGTGGCAAGACCCTGAGCTCGCTGGCGTTCGCGATCGAGCATGCGCTTAAGAACAACCTTGGCCGCGTCATCATTGTTATCCCGTACACGAGCATCATCGAGCAAACGGCGGAGGTCTATCGCGAGCTGCTTCGCAAGGCCAACCTGCCCGAAGAGTGGCTCTTGGAGCATCACTCGGGTGTTTCCGAAACCCGCGACACCCAAGAGAGCCGACTAGCTTCGGAGAATTGGGAGGCGCCGTTGGTCGTCACGACCAGCGTTCAATTCTTCGAAAGTTTGCACGGTCGGAAATCCAGCGTCGTGCGCAAGCTTCACAACATTGCGCGAAGTGTCGTGATCCTCGACGAGGTTCAGACGCTCCCCTCCAAGCTACTCCAGCCCTGTCTCGACGCGCTCGGGCATCTCGTTGCTGATTTCGACACGAGTGTGGTGCTATGCACCGCCACTCAGCCCGCACTATTTGGCGATATTGCAAAGGCGGGCAGCGGCGGCACTCAGAAACTAGAAGGCCTGGAGTCGCTCACGGGGAAAAAGCCGGTTGAGATCATTCATCCGTCGCAGCAAGCCGCGCATTTTGGAGTTCTTGGCCAGCGAGTGGCCTACCACTGGCGGCGCGGCCCCGAGCTCTGGCGTCCGACTTGGGAAGAGCTGGCAATCGATGTGCTTGACCGCGCGAGCGCCTGCGACAGCCAAGCGCTGGTTGTCGTAAACACCAGAGCGGACGCCCAATCGCTGTTCGAAGCCCTTGCGGCCAAGCTCAAAGAGAACACGGCGCATCTTCTGCACCTCTCGGCTCTCATGTGTCCGGCGCATCGCAAAGCAGTCTTGGGCCAACCGAAGGACCCCGAGCCGGGGACAGTTCGCCGCGCGCTTGCAGACAATCAACCGTGCATTGTGGTGTCTACACAAGTTATAGAAGCCGGCGTCGATGTGGATTTCCCGTTGCTCTATCGCGCGCTCGCGGGCCTGGACTCCATTGCGCAGGCTGCGGGCCGTTGCAACCGCGAAGGCCGGCGCGAGCGCGGTGATGTACACCTATTCGACCCGCAGGATGGCACAAAGATTCCGCCCACAATTGTTTCTGGCCAGGGCGAGACACAGAAATTCCTGACCTCAGGTGACGACGGGTCGCCGGCCGAGCCCGACTTGGCAAGCCCCAAAACCTACACGCGCTATTTCGAACGACTGTACGCTTCGGCCGCGAATGACAAAAGCATTCGCACCTACCGCGAGAAATGGGCGTTTGAGACCGTCGCCAGAGAGTTCCAGCTCATTGACGACAACTTCACAACGCCCGTCGTCGTTCCCTATGGTGACTGGCAAGTGGCTTTGTCTGCATTCACCACGCCCGAGAAGAAGCCGCTGCGCGCACGGTTCCGGGCCCTTCAGCCGTTCATGGTGAACGCCCCGTGTAAGACGTTCGAGGCTTGGCACAACAACGGCTGGCTCAATCAGCTCGACGCGCGCTATGAAGTTTTCTGTGTTCGAAATGACGCGCGGGATCAGGGCGGGAAACCGCTTTACGACCCGTCGTTGGGTCTACGCGCTTCATTGATTGATCCCACTTTCCTAAACGCTTGAAAGGAGCACCGATGCCTCCCGACCTGTTTCCCCAAGCGCCACGCTCGCCTTTGAGGCTGCGCCTCAAAGGCGAGTGGGCGTGCTTTACACGGCCCGAGTTCAAGGCTGAGCGCATGTCGTACCCCGTCATGACACCCAGCGCCGCGCGCGGCTGCATCGAAGCCGTGTTCTGGAAGCCCGTGATCGCTTGGGTGATCGAGCGCATCTATGTGTGCGCTCCGGTTCATTGGGGCAACGTGCGCCGCAATGAAGTCGGCAAACGCATGGGTGAGGGCGGCGGAATTTTCATCGAAAGCGATCGCCAGCAGCGCAACACCATGGCCCTGCGCGACGTGGACTATGTCGTTGAGGCGCGCTTTCATTTCACGGAGAAAGAGCGGCGCCCCGAAGAGACTCCCCTCAAGTTCATAGAATGCTTCGAGCGACGTGTCCGCAAGGGTCAATGCTTCAATCAGCCGGTGCTTGGCTGCCGCGAATTCGCGGCCGACTTTGAGCCCGTTCCGCAAGACTGGAATTTCGAACCACCTCCGGACTTGGCCGACAATACACAAGACCTCGGCTGGATGTTGCTCGACTTGCGCTACGGAAAAAAGCCGCCGCACCAGCCCGAGTTCTTCCACGCCTGCTTGCACCGGGGGCTGCTGACGGGTGTCAAGGAGGATGGCTCGCCAACAGCGCGTCTGCCCTACCTGTTTGAGAGTCAACCCGCGCTCAGCGCGTCGGAGGCGCAATGATCCTTCAAAAGCTTTACGAATATGCGCAACGCGAGGATCTTCTCGCCGACACAGCGTTTGAGAAAAGAAAAGTCGACTGGATTATTCGAGTGCGCATCGATGGGACAATTGACGGTGTAGAAAGGGGCCTCGAGTACCCTATCGTGATTCCCGCTCGTCTGAAGCGATCTGGCAATGACCCAAAGGCTCATTTCCTTGCCGACAACGCGAAATTCGTGCTTGGCGTAGAACGCGATCCGAAAAAGCTGCCGAACACCGCGTATCTCAAGAAGAGCAAGTCAAGCTTTGCAAGCCAGATTCGGAATGCAGCGGACTCTACGAACGATCAGCAACTTCGCGCTATTTGCTCAGCCTTGGACACACTTTCGACTTCGATGTTCAGTCAGGCAGACCCGCCAACGCACTTTCAAGAGTTTACATTCAAGGTGTGGGACAACGCGGCGAACGATTTCGTCCTGATAACAGAAAATGTCGCAGCCAAGGCATGGTGGCGGTCGCTGCACTCCAAGCTTTCCGGGACGTCCAGACGGAAATCGACGGGCGACACAGAGCTACACAAGTTCTTAGGTCGCTGTTTGGTAACTGGAAAAGTTCAAGAAATCGCCGCAATACACACTGTCCGGGTAAAAGGTTTGGGAGACGCAACTTCAGTTGTGTCCTTTGAAAAGGATGCCTTTCGGTCGTTTGGACTCGAACACAGCTACAACGCTCCGGTTTCCAAGGATGCGATGCTTGGCTACACGCTTGCACTAAACCGCCTGCTTGAGCGCGACGAGGCTACGCGCCGCAATCTGGTACTTCCGGGCGAACTGACGGTGTGCATGTTTCTTGGCGGTCGCACGAAGCTTGCATCCGACGAAGTTGATGCGGCGGCAGTTCTCATCGGCAAGCTTGATCCCGACGAGGAGCAGGCCCTTGAGATCGGGGACAGCCTTCAGTGGGGCGCAACAAAATCGCTGTTTGATGCGCCATACAAGGGCCGCAACTCGGCGCCACTCAATGACACACGGCCGCTCTTCATTCTGGCGCTAACACCCAACGCCGGTCGCGCCGTGGTTCGCGAATGGTTCGAGGGCACAGTTTCAAACGTTGCAAGTAGTGTTGAACAGTATTTCCGCGACTTGGCGATTGTCGACCCGTTTACGCAGTCAATTCGTGCCTACTTCATGCTTCGCACACCAAGCGGCAAAGCAAAGCGCGAGGCCGGCGAAGAAGCAGTTTCCGCAACTGCCGGCACCAAGCGAAAGCCTGAAGGACTTCTTGACGCCCTTCGGGCGAAGGACAGGCGCGGCAGGAATGTTGGCGACATTCCCGCGGACCTGTCGCGACAGTTCGTGCTTACCGCCCTCGATAGCTGTCGCCGCTTCCCGCTGACCGTGTTGGAAACAGCCGTGCGCCGCATTCGCGCTGAGGCGGCAGGACAGCAGTACGGTGCCGTGTCAGTCAATCGCGCGGCTCTCATCAAGGCGTACCTGAATCGCGAGCTGCGTCTTGAACGCTCACCGCTGCTCTCACAATTTCAGTCCCAAGACCCTAACTTCAAGGAGGTTCAAGTGTCCCTCGATCCAAATTGCCGCATTCCAGCTTACCTGCTCGGCCGACTTATGGCGGTCATGGAACAGGCTCAGCAAGTAGCAATGAAACGCCCCGACGACAAAGAAAAGTGGAAAGGGGCGACAATTGTTGACCGTGCGTACGGTGCTGCTTCGGCAGCACCCGCGACAATTATGAGCCGCCTACTTCGCGGTGTAAGGCATCACCTTTCAAAAGTTAAGTCCGAGACGGAGGGGTATGAAGTCAGATACGAAAAACTCCTCGATCAAATCTGCGGCAATTTCGAGACCCCTGAAACGGCATTCCCGAAAGCTCTTACTCTCCAGCAGCAGGGCATGTTCTCGTTGGGCTACTACCAGCAGCGAGCCGACCTGTTCAAGAAAAAGGACGTGGACGCGGAAGTTGCGATCTCCGAGTAGGACCCGTTCCCGCGCAAACCCAATTCACCTCACTTCAAAAGGAATCGAACCATGACCGCAACGCAAACATTGCCGACCAATGTTCGGCACCGCTATGACTTCATCTGCCTCTTCGATTGCAAGGACGGAAATTACAACGGCGATCCCGACGCCGCAAACCAGCCGCGGCTCGACCCGGAAACCGGCGAAGGTCTTATCACGGACGTCTGCCTCAAGCGCAAGATCCGCAACTTCGTCCAGCTCACCTCAAGCGAGGAGCAGCGTAAATCCAAAGGCTTGGACATTTTTATAAAGGAGCGTGCGGTCCTGAATGAACTTATCGAGCGAGCTTACAAGGACGATGAGCACGTCAAACAAGTCTTGAACGAATGGAAGGCCCATAAAGCTGGGAAAGGCAAGTCGTCGAAGAAGGGCGAAGAAAGCAAGCAAGCTGCTCCCAAGCCTAAAGAGGCTGTTGCAGATGCAGCATCCAAGGCCATGTGCAATTGGTACTACGACATTCGCACGTTTGGCGCGGTCCTGTCGACGGGTAGCGAGAAAAAGTCCGCAGAAGGTGACGACGATGAGACCGCCAAGATCGTGATGAAGGCGGGCCAGGTTCGTGGCCCCATTCAGTTAACCTTCGCACGTTCTGTAAGCCCGGTGCTTCCTCTCGAACACTCCATAACCCGCTGCGCGGTCACGAACGAGAAGGATCTCGACAAAGAACGTACCATGGGCCGCAAGAGCACCGTTCCCTACGGTCTCTTTATTGCCCACGGCTACTTTTCGCCCCACCTCGCGCATCAAACCGGGTTGTCAGAATCCGACCTCGAGCTTTTCTGGAGCGCACTCACCCAGATGTTCGAGCACGACCGCTCGGCAGCGCGTGGCCAGATGGCGACACGCCAGATTGTCATCTTCGAACACCCGCTGCCCAAGGGCGTCAAAGACGACCAGCTTTCGCTTGGCAACGCGCCCGCCCACAAGCTCTTCGAAGCCTTCGAGGGTTATGAAGCGGCCACCAGTCAGAACGCCAAGTTGCCAAAGGAGCAACGCCGGTTGATTCGACTTGCTGACCCCGCTCTGCCTCCGCGCGGCTACGAAGACTACATCGTGCCCACCGAGGCTGAAGTCAAAGCCCGCGTGTCGAAGTTCAACGTGAATGTGCATTACCTGCTTTGATTCTCGGTAGCTCACCGGGGCCGTCTCTCGGCTCCGGTGCAGACTTCCTGCTGGCATGGCTTCATATGGAAACCGACGACTATCTGCCGCTCTCCGGCCTTCAGCACCTGCTCTTCTGCGAGCGGCAGTGCGCGCTCATTCACGTTGAGCGGCTTTGGGTCGAGAATCACCTCACCGTCGAAGGCAATCACCTTCACGAGCGTGCCGACTTGCCCGGCGTCGAAAACCGCGCGGGCGTCCGCGTCGTACGGCGGCTTCAGCTTGTTTCGCACCACCTCAAGCTCACCGGCTATGCCGACATCGTTGAATTCCACGCTTCACCTGACGGTGAGATTCCATACCCTGTGGAGTACAAGCGCGGCAAGCGCAAAGCCTGGCTCCACGACGAAGTACAGCTTTGCGCACAGGCTCTGTGCCTTGAAGAAACGCTAGGCCAACCTGTGCCGCGCGCCGCACTCTATTACGGTGCCTCGCGGCGTCGGCTAGATGTCGAGCTTACTCCGGAACTTCGCGCAAAAACCGAGCGTGCTGCGGCACGTTTCCATGCACTCTTTGCGAACCGCGAAGTACCACGCGCTCAGTATGAACCCAAGTGCGACAACTGCTCGCTGCTTGAACTCTGCATGCCGCGCCAAACTGCGTCGGGCGAGGCTGCATCTTACCTGCGCAACTTGATGAGCGAGGGAGCGCTATGACCAAAGCCCTCAACACCCTTTATGTCACTACGCAAGGCGCATACGTCAGCAAGGACCACGAAACCATCGTCGTCAAGGCCGAGGAGAAACAACTGATTGCGGTGCCGATGCTAGCCATCGGCTCACTTGTTTGCTTCGGCCGAGTTAGCGTCAGCCCGTTTCTCCTGGGTGCGTGCGCCGAGCGCGGCATTGGAATTTCTTATCTAACCGAAAACGGGCGGTTCCTTGCGCGCGTTGAGGGAGAGATCAGCGGCAACGTGCTGCTTCGGCGCGAGCAGTATCGGAAGGCCGATGACCCAAACGCCGCTCGCGAGTTCGCGCGTGCTTTTGTGGCCGGCAAGCTTGCCAACTATCGCGCGTCGCTGCGGCGTTATGCCCGTGAGCACACTGAGCCCGACAAGACCCAGCGCCTCACCTTCGCGGCACAGTCCGTGCAGGCAACGCTCGACAATTTGCCGTCCGCACAATCAGTTGACGAAGTGCGAGGCCATGAGGGTGAAGGCTCTGCTGCCTACTTCAGCGCGTTCGACTCTGCGATTCATGGCGAACCCGGCGATTTCGCGTTCGAAAAGCGCTCGCGTCGCCCGCCCCTGAACAATCTCAATGCGCTTCTGTCTTTTCTCTACGTCCTGGTAACACACGATTGCGCTTCGGCCTTACAGGCCGTCGGCCTCGATCCGGCGGTCGGGTTCCTTCATACCGACCGCCCAGGCCGCGCGTCACTCGCGCTTGATTTGGTCGAGGAATTCCGCCCGATCTGGGCGGATCGCCTCGCACTTTCCTTGATCAACCTCAAGCAGATCAAGACAACCGGGTTTTCAAGAACGGATAGCGGTGCGGTCAACATGGACGACGAGACAAGAAAGGCAGTACTGGTTGCCTACCAGAAGCGCAAGCAGGAGGAAGTGACTCATCCGTTCACGGAGGAGAAGCAGACAACCGGGCTGTTGCCGCACCTACAGGCCCGCTTGCTGGCGAGAGCAATCCGGGGCGAGTTGGACGCCTACCCGCCGTATGTTTTGAAATAGCCTGAAGTCGTTGGTGCGCTCTTTGACAACTGATCTAATGCTGCATGCCTGACGCAGGAGGTGCGGCATGAATGTGCTGATTGCCTATGATGTAGCCACCAAGGATGCCGCCGGCCGCCGCAGATTGCGCAAAATCGCCCAAGCCTGCGAAAATAGCGGCCAGCGTGTTCAGTATTCGCTGTTCGAGGTTTCGTTAGATCGTACGCAGTGGACAGGACTCCGATTGAAGCTGCTGGATCTTGCCGATGAGAAGAAGGACAGCCTGCGATTCTATTTCGTGGACAGTGACGCCTTTGACAAGACCGAACACCACGGCATTCGAGCGCCGAGGGACTTTGAAGAACCTATGGTTATTTAAAGGGCCGCGAACCCCAAGCTACGCCGATTTACCGGGAGGTTCGCGGATTCCACAACTACAGGAAGGAGCGTACGTTGGACGAAGGGCTGCATGCTGAGCGCGAATTGCCGTTCATGGATCCGGGTGGTTCGCGCATCCTGCCTCATAACGTCAATTTTGGTTTGAAGATGGGATGAGGCGGTTCCCCGCGCCCTCAAGGCACGGGGCGGATTGAAACCGGCCCGGAGCGAGACAGAAAACGTGAACAACTGTTCCCCGCGCCCTCAAGGCACGGGGCGGATTGAAACAGGTCACCCCTGAGCTTCAGGCCGGCGAACGTGGGTTCCCCGCGCCCTCAAGGCACGGGGCGGATTGAAACGTGTTTCGCGTGCGCGTACTGTTTCGCGAACGTTGGTTCCCCGCGCCCTCAAGGCACGGGGCGGATTGAAACATTGGCAACACCAATGCGCAGAGCGTCAATATCGGTTCCCCGCGCCCTCAAGGCACGGGGCGGATTGAAACCTTAGGCCTCGCGCCGCGTTGGCACACTTGCGTGGTTCCCCGCGCCCTCAAGGCACGGGGCGGATTGAAACTTCCGGTGTCTTGAAGGCGAACAGTTTGCTCGCGCTGGTTCCCCGCGCCCTCAAGGCACGGGGCGGATTGAAACACCTGTACGGGGCTCGACGCGACAACGCCCGCTGGTTCCCCGCGCCCTCAAGGCACGGGGCGGATTGAAACCTTGCCTACGGAAATATGCGGGGTAGTATATGGGGTTCCCCGCGCCCTCAAGGCACGGGGCGGATTGAAACAACCGTGCAGGCCCAGAGCTTGGCGCAGCGTGGACGTTCCCCGCGCCCTCAAGGCACGGGGCGGATTGAAACGGCATCTTCAACGACCACGGGAGCGACAGGACGATAACGTTCCCCGCGCCCTCAAGGCACGGGGCGGATTGAAACGCATCGGGCATCAGCACATCAGCGGTGCCCGTGGTGTTCCCCGCGCCCTCAAGGCACGGGGCGGATTGAAACTTCGCAGGATGGCGCGGTGCAACCCTTCACTCTGGTTCCCCGCGCCCTCAAGGCACGGGGCGGATTGAAACGGCATCTTCAACGACCACGGAAGCGACAGAACGATAACGTTCCCCGCGCCCTCAAGGCACGGGGCGGATTGAAACTGGCGTGTCGCTGCTAATCAAGAGCATCGAGATTTGTTCCCCGCGCCCTCAAGGCACGGGGCGGATTGAAACCTAGGCGTGCCATTCGGGAACATTCCAGCGATTGTTCCCCGCGCCCTCAAGGCACGGGGCGGATTGAAACAGTTCCATCAGGCGACTGGAAGCGCCACGAGGATTGGTTCCCCGCGCCCTCAAGGCACGGGGCGGATTGAAACTACATTCTTCCGAAACATAGCTATTCCTCTTGTCAGTTCCCCGCGCCCTCAAGGCACGGGGCGGATTGAAACGGGTGCTCGTTCATGAGCTTGACCCATCCGTCAGCAGGTTCCCCGCGCCCTCAAGGCACGGGGCGGATTGAAACTGGAATTGTCTTGCGTTGTCTATTCCAGAAACGAGTTCCCCGCGCCCTCAAGGCACGGGGCGGATTGAAACCTCTGGCGTCTCATTCGATCCGCGAAAATCAAACGTTCCCCGCGCCCTCAAGGCACGGGGCGGATTGAAACCTTGTCAGTTGTCAATCTTGCCGCTATTGGACGCGTTCCCCGCGCCCTCAAGGCACGGGGCGGATTGAAACGTGAGCGGGTCAACCTACCTCGAAGCCGGTTCAGCGTTCCCCGCGCCCTCAAGGCACGGGGCGGATTGAAACCAGCCTGCATGGGCCGTGTCGCAGCAACGCCGCAGTTCCCCGCGCCCTCAAGGCACGGGGCGGATTGAAACCCCGCTTTCCCGCTTAACCCGCAGACGGATACGTTCCCCGCGCCCTCAAGGCACGGGGCGGATTGAAACCGAAGTACAAGCACTACAACAATTTTGACAAAGCCGTTCCCCGCGCCCTCAAGGCACGGGGCGGATTGAAACTCATCTGCTGACTCAGCGATAGCGTGCATTTAGGAGTTCCCCGCGCCCTCAAGGCACGGGGCGGATTGAAACGGGCTCGCCGTCGATGACCGGCTTGAGCTGCAGCCGTTCCCCGCGCCCTCAAGGCACGGGGCGGATTGAAACTTCCGCCGACCAGCCCCGCGATGCTGGGGCACCTTGACGTTCCCCGCGCCCTCAAGGCACGGGGCGGATTGAAACCAGCCTGCATGGGCAGTGTCGCAGCAACGCCGCAGGTTCCCCGCGCCCTCAAGGCACGGGGCGGATTGAAACCCAGAAGCCACGATGGCCGGTGCGGGTCGGTCAGTTCCCCGCGCCCTCAAGGCACGGGGCGGATTGAAACCCGTCCTTGACGTGAATCATGGCAAGTTGCCAGGTTCCCCGCGCCCTCAAGGCACGGGGCGGATTGAAACCCTCTCTGCTCTCAGCCATCCGTCAATCCCGGCGTTCCCCGCGCCCTCAAGGCACGGGGCGGATTGAAACGCCGTGGCGCGTGGTTGAAAGTTTGTGCTTGTCGGTTCCCCGCGCCCTCAAGGCACGGGGCGGATTGAAACAGTGCGCGGTCTAGCCGACCTTGGCAAATGCATCGTTCCCCGCGCCCTCAAGGCACGGGGCGGATT
>Ga0154020_10007901_pt1 | contig 12373 bp, 8 predicted proteins | sample Klosneuvirus_201_FD_109709 | JGI IMG/M metagenome (GOLD analysis project Ga0154020, IMG submission 109709) | Active sludge microbial communities from wastewater, Klosterneuburg, Austria - Klosneuvirus_20160825_MG | ecosystem: Engineered > WWTP > Aerobic digester > Activated sludge | place... | reverse complement strand
TGGCGCCATCCACCGGGCTGGCGGCGACAAAGGCGGCCTCGACCTCCGGCAGTTGCAGGATCTGCCAGCTTCCCTTGTCATCCTCGTGTACATACACAATGGCGCCTCGGCGCAGGCGCTTGTTGGCGGGCGCTTTCTCGTCCAGCATGCGCTGGGCGAACTTCAGGCCGTCCCCGGAAACCTGCACGGTTTCGCCCCCACGCCGATAGGCCTTGACCAGCTTCGGCCCTGCCTCGAGAACTATCGCTGCATAGATGTCGTCGGAATCATGCTCCTCCTGCAGGGCCTCCTCCAGGATCTCGTCCACTGCTGTGCCCGGCTTGCCGATTTCCACATAACCCTTGGCGCCACGGTAGCCATGGCGCCTGTCGTAATCGAGCACGCCTCGCCTCAGACTGGCGTAGGCCGCCTCCTGGTCTGCCTTGAGGATGGTGGTAATGACGCGCAGACCTTTTGTGTAGGTGTCTTCATGGAAGCGCTCGTAAGCCATTTGCCGCGCCATTTCTGCGACGTGATCCGCTCGCACTGCGAACTCATTGACGTCGCGTTTGATGCGCAGATCCAGCGACTGCGCTTCTGCCAGTTGCGCGTCGTTGATGAAACCCAGTTCATGCATGCGGCGCAGGACATAAAGCTGGCGTAGCTTGGCCCGCTTGGGGTTGGCGACGGGATTGAAACTGGAGGGGGCCTTCGGCAGACCGGCCAGCATGGCGGCCTCCGCCAGGCTGATGTTTTTCAGCGGTTTGCCGTAATAGATTTGCGCCGCGGCGGCAAAGCCGTAGGCGCGCTGTCCGAGATAGATCTGATTGATGTAGATGTCGAGGATTTCATCCTTGGACAGGTTGTTTTCGATCTTGAAGGCGAGTAGCGCTTCATACACCTTGCGCGACAGGGTCTTCTCCCTCGAGAGGAAGAAGTTGCGGGCCACCTGCATGGTGATGGTGCTGGCGCCTTGCCGCTTGCCGCCACTGGTGAAGTTTGCATAGGCGGCGCGCAGTACGCCCAGCGTGTCTACGCCAGGATGCTGGTAGAAACGCTCGTCCTCGGCCGCCAGAATGGCCTGCTTCATGACCTGCGGGACGTCTCCGATGCGCACGAGCGCGCGCCGCTCCTCGCCGAATTCGCCAATCAGATGACCATCGGCGGTATAGACGCGCAAGGGGATTTTTGGCTGATAGTCGGTCAGCGCCTCGATCGAGGGCAACTGGGGATAGGCCAGGATGACGATGATGGCCAGCAAGGCAATGCCGATGAGGGCAAGACCTGCGAGGAGCAGGACGGGATAGGCTATCCAGCGCAGTACGGTGGGCAAGGACGGTCTCAATGCATTAGGAAAGCGCGCAATTATATGCCCCACCTGCCCATGCGTGACGGCTCAGAGTGGACCGGGATGTTTTTTCATGCTGCCGACCCTGTTTATTCAGTAATCTAATCAAATGGTTATTACAGCGCCGAGAGAGCGGTTGCTTAGTGTCGGGGGAAAGCGACACGAGAAAGGAAAAAATACTTTACACAAACCATAGTTGTTGCTAGGATTTAATGTAAATTATCTGTAATGCGCCTAACTAACGAGAATTCAAAAGGATTTTCCTTGCAGATAGATCTCTCAATATTCAACCCGAAGGCGCGTCCGCTATTGGGACTCGACATCAGTTCCTCATCGGTGAAGATGGTCGAGCTGGCGGAGGCGGCGAAAGGGAGCTACAGGATCGAGCGCTATGCGATCGAGACCTTGCCACGCGATGCGGTTGTGGATGGCAACATCACTAACCTCGAGACGGTGGCGGAGGCGGTCAAGCGTGCCTGGAAGCGCATGGGGACCTCGACAAAATATGTTGCCATGGCGCTCCCAGCCGCTGCCGTTATTACCAAGAAAATCATTGTGCCGGCAGGGCAGCGCGAGCGAGAACTTGAATTCCAGGTCGAGTCAGAGGCCAACCAGTACATTCCTTTTGCGCTTGACGAAGTGAATCTGGATTTTCAGGTGGTCGGCCCGGCGCCGAGCAGCCCCGAGGACGTGGAGGTATTGATCGCCGCTTCGCGCAAGGAGAAGGTTGAGGATCGGGTTGCCGTGGCCGAGGCGGCGGGCTTGAGGCCCTTGGTTATGGATGTCGAGTCCTATGCCGCGCAGGCGGCATTCGAACTGGTCGAGAGCCAGTTCCCCGATGGCGGGCAGAACCAGACCATCGCTTTGGTGGACATCGGCGCGAATGTCATGAACGTCACCATCCTGCGCAATGACCAACCCGTCTATGCGCGTGAGCAGGCATTCGGCGGCAGCCAGCTGACGCAGGACATCGTGCGTCAATACGGCATGAGCCAGGAAGAGGCTGAAACCGCCAAGCGGACGGGCAACCTACCCGAGAATTTTGAATCGGATCTGTTGCGGCCTTTTCTGGACAATCTGGCGCTGGAAGTTTCGCGGGCCTTGCAGTTCTTCTTTACCTCGACCCAGTACAATCAGGTCGATCATATCGTTTTGGCCGGTGGTTGCGCTGTCATTCCCGGCGTGGATGAAGCCGTGTCGGAGCGCACGCAGATCAGCACGGTGGTCGCCAATCCCTTTGCCAACATGGCACTGTCTCAGCGCATTCGTCCGAAGAATCTCGCGACGGACGCCCCCTCGCTGCTTGTTGCCTGCGGCCTTGCGCTGCGGAGGTTCGACCAGTGATCCGCATCAATCTACTGCCCCACCGCGAGGAAAAGCGTAAAGCCCAGCGCCAGCAGTTCTTTGCGCTGTCCGGCCTGATCGCCGTCCTCGCCATTCTCATAATCGTTATGGTGCATGGCGTGATTGCGGGCTACATCAGCCAACAGGAACGCAAGAACGAGTTCCTCAAGAAAGAGATTGCGGCCCTGGACAAGGAAATTGACGAGATCAAGCGCTTGAAGGAACAGACCAGCGCGATGCTGGCAAGAAAGGGCGTGATCGAGTCCCTGCAGGGCAGCCGTGCCGAAACCGTGCGGCTGTTCAACGAGCTTGCGCGCCAAGTGCCCGCTGGCATCTATTTGAAGTCGGTCAAGCAGGCTGGGAACAGAATTGGCTTAGTCGGGATTGCGCAATCCAATGCAAGGGTATCGACACTGATGCGCAATCTCGAGGCGTCGCCGCTACTCGAACGGCCCGATCTCGTCGAGATCAAGGCGGTTAACGTGGGTAGCCGGCGCTATGCGGAATTCAAGCTGAACGTCATCATTACCCGGGCGACGGCCGAGGCGGCAGACAAGCAGCAGGGATCCGGGAAGCGACCTTTGACGCAGGACAAAAAAGCATGAAGAAGCTCAACATGCCCAAAATGCCGGCGATCCCCAGTATCGATTTCCGCGCGCTCGCTGAGGACTTTAAAGCCCTTGATCCGAAGGATATCGGCGCTTGGCCGATGTTGCCGCGAGTGGCGGTGCTGTTCGGACTGTTCGTGGTCATGCTTGTCGGCGGCTGGTGGTTCGACTGGAGTGCACAGCACGAGGAACTGGAAACCAAGCGCCAGCAGGAAGCCAAGTACAAGAACGAGTATCTGGACAAAAAGAAGCAGGCCGTGAATCTCGATGAATATCGCAAGCAATTGGCCGATATCGACAAGTCCTTCGGTACCCTGCTCAAACAGCTGCCGAACAAGGCCGAGATGGAGGCCCTGCTGATCGATATCAACCAGGCGGGGCTGGGGCGAGGGCTGCAGTTCGATCTGTTCAAGCCTGGCAAGGAGACGTCCCGGGATTTCTATGCCGAGTTGCCAATTGCCCTGAAGATCACGGGCACATATCACGATCTCGGCGCTTTTTCAGCGGATGTTGCGAAACTGTCGCGTATCGTGTCCCTGACCAATATAGCCGTCGTCCCCGACAAGGGGGGGCTACTCAAGATGGACGCCACGGCGATGACGTATCGCTATCTTGATGAAGAGGAACTGGCCGCGCAGCGCAGGGCGAAGGCGGCCCAGAACAAAGCCAAGGGAGCCAGGAAATGAAGCGCGTAGCCATTATCCTGGCCTGTCTTGGCGTGGCGGCGTGCGGCGGCGAGGATCACCAGGATCTGCGCCAATGGATGAAGGATTCAACCAAGGATTTCAAGGGCAGAATACCACCCTTGCCCGGGATTAAGAGTTTTCCGCCAGTGGCATTTGAGGTCGGCGATCTGGTTGATCCATACAATGTCTCCAAGATCGAGCCGGAACGTAAGGCGGGCAGCGGAGGCATCAAACCCGACCTTGACCGTCGCAAAGAGCCGCTGGAAGCCTATCCACTGGAATCTCTGAAGATGGTGGGTACGCTGAAGATGGGCAAGATGGTGCACGCCCTGGTTCAGGTAGACAAGAATCTGCATCAGGTAAAGATTGGGAACTACATGGGACAGAACTTCGGGATCATTACGGACATCAGCGATACCGAGGTGCAACTAAAGGAACTGGTTCCTGATTCGCTTGGGGACTACACGGAACGCACGAGTACATTGCAGTTGCAGGAAAAGCAGCAGGAGGGCAGGAAATGAATACAATGAAAACGTTTGTCAAGCGGTTGTTTCTCCCCTTGAGCTTGCTGCTGATTCAGCCAGTCTGGGCACAGAACGCCATCGAAGCACTGGGATTGAGCCAGCAGGGTAGCGATATCGTTCTGAAACTGACCACCAGCCAACCCCTTGCAGCCGTTCCCGCCAGCTTCAGCGTAGCCAATCCGCCGCGCATAGCCTTCGACTTTCCGGGGGTCAAGAACGCGCTCGGCCGGAATGCGCAGTCTTTCAATGAGGGGGATGTGCGCAGCATCAATCTGGTCCAGGTTGGCGATCGGACGCGAGTCGTGCTGAACTTGAAACAGATTCGCCAGGCCACGACACGCATAGAAGGGAAGGATCTGTTCATCACCGTCAGTGGCGTGGCTGCCGGCACAATTGCAAAGGCAGAGGAGCCGGGTGCGCAGCGCTTTGCCGAAGTCAAACCGTCCGCGGGAAAGGCCAGCATTCGGGATATCAATTTCCGCCGTGGAAATAATGGCGAAGGCCGTGTCGTGGTCGATCTGTCGGAAAACAATGTGGGTATCGACATTCGCCAGCAGGGCCCCAATCTGGTGGTCGAATTCCTAAAAACCTCCTTGCCAGATGCATTGCGCCGTCGCTTGGACGTGACTGATTTTGCGACGCCGATCACAGCAGTGAATACGCAGTCTCAAGGTGACAACACTCGCATGGTCATCTCGCCCAAGGGGCTGTGGGAGCATAACGCCTACCAGAGCGACAACCAGTTTGTCGTCGAAGTGAAACAACTGATTGAGGATCCGAACAAACTCGTGCAGAGCAGCCGCCGTGGATACCAGGGCGAGAAACTCTCCCTGAACTTCCAGAACATAGACGTTCGTGCCGTCCTGCAGGTCATTGCCGACTTTACGGACTTCAATATCATTACCAGCGATACCGTCGGCGGCAGCCTGACGCTGCGCCTCAAAGATGTGCCCTGGGATCAAGCCCTCGACATCATTCTGCAGGCCAAGGGCCTGGACATGCGCAAGAATGGCAATGTCATCTGGATCGCCCCGCGCGACGAGCTGGCTGCCAAAGAAAAGTTGCAGCTTGAATCCCAGCAGCAGATCACAGACCTGGAGCCAGTTCGTACCGAAACGTTCCAGTTGAACTACCACAAGGCCAAGACGGTCTTTGACTTTCTCAAGAACAAGGATCAAACCGCCCTGTCAAAGCGCGGTACAGTCATCGTAGATGAGCGCACGAACAAGCTCTTTGTAACAGACGTGCCCTCCCGCCTTGAGGATGTCCGGAGACTGATATCTGAAATCGATCTGCCCGCCCGTCAGGTGATGATTGAGGCGCGGATTGTCGAGGCAGAGGACAATTTCACGAAGAACCTGGGCGCGCGGATTGGCTTCAATCAGTTCCAATCAAGTCATATTTTCAATGATGGCGCCAGAGCCGTATTTGGTGGAGGCTTGGCGGCTACGGGTTATCAGAGCGGTCAAATATCGACACCCATACCGAATTTCTATACCAATGGCTTGGCATCCAACCTTCCAGCTACGCCGATTACCGGAAAGCAGGCGGGCCAGTTCTCCTTCGTACTGTTCAATAACGCAGCTACTCGTTTTCTGAACCTGGAAGTGAGTGCTCTGGAGCAGGACGGCAAGGGGAAGATCATTTCCAGTCCGCGCGTCGTCACGGCAGACCAGGTCGAGGCGCTTATTGAGCAGGGTGTAGAGATCCCCTACCAGCAGGCTACCAGTTCAGGAGCAACCAGCATATCCTTCCGCAAAGCAAACTTGGCCCTCAAGGTCAAGCCGCAGATCACACCGGATGGCCGGGTCAATCTGACCGTCGACGTCAACAAGGATTCGCCAAATACACAAATCGCAACGGGCGCCGGCGTGGCGATCGATACCAAACATGTGAAGACGGAAGTCCTTGTTGATAACGGCGGGACGGTTGTCATCGGCGGCATATATACGCAGAATGAAAGGAACATCGTGACGCGCGTACCGGTGCTAGGCGATCTTCCCTACGTCGGATTCCTCTTCAAACACAACGAGAAGACAGATAACAAAACCGAGCTGCTGGTCTTCATCACACCGAAGATCATCAGTGAATCGCTCAGCATGCGCTGAGTTTGCAGTAGGATATTACCGGGCCGGCTTAGCCGGCCTTTTTTTTCAGCAGGCTATTCGCCTGATAAAATCCCATCGTGAAAAGCGGCAAAAACATCTATCTTGTTGGCATGATGGGTGCGGGCAAAACGACGATCGGCCGGCACCTGGCGCGGCGCTTGCAGAAACGCTTCGTCGATTGCGACCATGAAATCGAAGCGCGTACTGGCGTTCGCATACCCCTGATCTTCGAAATCGAGGGCGAATCGGGCTTTCGCCGGCGGGAATACCATGTGCTGCAGGAACTGGCTACCGAAGAGGGGCTGGTCCTGGCGACCGGCGGTGGCGTTGTGCTCGATCCCGAGAACAGAAAGCGCCTGACCGATACCGGCCTGGTGGTTTACTTGTATGCGCCGCCCGAGGAGTTGTACGCGCGCACACAGCACGACCGTAACCGCCCCTTGTTGCGGGTGGCCGATCCCCTCGGCAAACTCCGCGAGCTTTATGCCACGCGTGATCCGCTCTATCGCGCAGTGGCTGATATCATATTCGAGGGGGGACGACGTACGCCGCTGGCGGTGGCACGATTACTCGAGCTGGAAATCCGGAAAAAATGCGATCTCTGACCGTTGCGCTGGATGCGCGAAGCTATCCCATACACATTGATGCCGGCCTTCTGACCAGGACGGATGTCATCCTGGCGTATTTGAAGGCACCGCTGGTTGCGATTGTCAGCAACGAAACCGTATCCCCTCTCTACTTGGGAGGCATTTCCGGCGCGTTGCGCGATCAGGGTGTACAGGTAACCGAGATCATTCTGCCCGACGGAGAGTCGCACAAGGACTGGCAAACACTGAACCACATTTACGACAGACTCTTGAACAACCGCTGCGAGCGCGCGACGACCATCATCGCGCTGGGCGGCGGTGTCATTGGCGACCTCGCTGGCTTTGCCGCCGCCACTTATCAGCGTGGCGTGTCCTTTATGCAGGTTCCTACTACACTGCTGGCGCAGGTAGACTCCTCGGTGGGAGGGAAGACCGGCATCAACCATCCGCTCGGCAAGAACATGATTGGTGCCTTCCATCAGCCGTGCCTGGTGCTGGCCGACACGGATACCTTGAGGACTTTGCCAGACCGGGAATTGCGCGCTGGTTTGGCCGAGGTTATCAAGTACGGCCTGATTCGCGACCCACACTTTTTTGACTGGATCGAGTCGAACATGGATAAGTTGCTGGCGCGGGAAACCGAAGCGCTGATATTCGCCATAGAGCGCTCCTGCATCAACAAGGCCGATATCGTGACAGAAGATGAAAAAGAAGCGGGTGTCCGCGCCCTGCTCAATCTCGGCCACACGTTCGGCCATGCCATCGAGACGGGGCTGGGTTTCGGCAGTTGGTTGCATGGCGAGGCCGTCGCAGCTGGCACCGTTATGGCAGCGGAACTATCCCGCAGACTGGGATGGCTCTCAAGCGCAGACTGCGCCAGAACCGTAGCCCTGCTACGGCGGGCAGGTTTGCCGACGCAGGGACCCGCGCTGGGCGTAGACCGTTATCTGGACCTGATGGCCCTCGACAAGAAAGTCACTGCGGGGAAGATGCGCTTGGTGTTGCTCAAAAAGATCGGCGAAGGTGTCGTCTGCGCCGAAACCGGAGCGGATGAAATCCGCGGCGCCATCGAAGCGTGCTGCCATGGCTGAACTGGCGCCCCATGCCGTCAGCGAGTCCAATTCCCGGGGCAGGCAACACTCGGAGCGGGCGCCAAGCGCACGCAGCGAATACCAGCGTGATCGGGACCGCGTCGTGCATTCCACCGCATTCCGCCGCCTGGAGTACAAGACCCAGGTTTTCGTCAATCACGAGGGAGATCTCTTCCGCACCCGCCTTACGCACAGTATCGAGGTGGCGCAGATCGCCCGCACCCTGGCGCGCGCGATGCGCCTCAACGAAGACCTTGCAGAAGCCATCGCGCTCTCCCACGATCTCGGCCATACGCCGTTCGGTCATGCCGGACAGGACGCACTCAATGCCTGCATGTACGAACATGGCGGATTCGAGCACAATCTACAGAGCCTGCGCACCGTCGATCTGCTGGAGGAGCGATACGGGGCTTTCGACGGCCTTAATCTGACCTACGAAACGCGGGAAGGCATTCTTAAGCACTGCGCGCCGAAAAAGGCACGCGAACTGGGGGAACTAGGCAGGCGCTTCACCGAAGGCACGCAACCTTCTCTGGAGGCGCAGCTATGCAACCTGGCCGATGAAATCGGCTACAACAACCATGACGTGGACGATGGCCTGCGTTCCGGCCTCATCGATCTGCAACAACTCGACGAGGTCGGCATCTGGGCCCGACATGTGGCACTTGTCAGGCAGGACTATCTGCAAATCGCCGGACGCCGCCTGATCCACGAGACCGTGCGCCGTATGATCAATTCTCTGGCGGTTGACCTGATCGAGGAGACGAGCCGAAACGTTGCCGCTGCGGGCGTCCAAACCCTGGCAGAAGTGCGCAAGGCTGTTCCGCTCGCTGCCTTCAGTGCCGGCATGCACACCGAGCATAAAGAACTGAAGCACTTCCTTCGTATCAATCTTTATCAACATTACCAGGTTCTGCGCATGACCAACAAAGCGCGGCGCATCATCAGCGACCTGTTCGGGGCGTTCATGGACGATCCCCGCTTGTTGCCGCCCCAATACCAGCAGATGGCCAGAACAGACAAGCCCCGCGCCATTGCCGACTACATCGCCGGCATGACTGACAGGTATGCCATACGCGAACATCGGCGCCTGTTCGCGGTTGGCGAGATATGACCGAAGGAAATCCCGCGGGATAAGCCAGACCCACCCCCACCCCTTCCCCGAACTATCCCTTCTTGAAGGCACTGCCTTTTGGCGGTATATTTCATGGTTCGCCCGAACGGTTTAGGAGAAGCCGGTGCGCCCCATTTGCACCGGCTTTTTTCTGACTGCGGCCCGCCTGCCAAATCGACAGGCGGCTGGCGCCCCGGCTGACCGGCAGGGGAAGATTTATGTGTCGAGGAAAGTGAGATGGTCCTCCCCCAGCAGCAGGGTCTCTACGACCCAGCCAACGAACATGACGCCTGTGGCGTCGGATTTATAGTCAACATCAAGAATCGAAAAAGCCACGCCATCGTCGCGCAGGGCCTGCAGATTCTGAAGAACCTCGAACATCGTGGCGCCACCGGCTACGATCCGCTGCTCGGCGACGGTGCCGGCATTCTGATTCAGACCCCGGACACCTTTTTCCGAGAGGAGATGGCGAGGCAGGGCGTGATGCTGCCACCGGCAGGCGACTACGGCGTCGGCATGGTGTTTCTGCCTCGCGATGAAGCAGTCCGGCGCGCCTGCGAAGCGGCGATCGAGCGCACCATCCGCTACGAGGGCCAGGTGCTGCTCGGCTGGCGCGACGTGCCGCGCGACAATCGCGGCCTGGCCCAGGCGGCGAAAGACGTCGAGCCGTCCGTGCGGCAGGTCTTCATTGGCCGCGGCAGAGGCATTGCCGACACCGACGCTTTGGAACGCAAGCTCTACGTTATCCGCAAGGCGGCCGGGCATGCCGTCCAGGCACTCAGGCTGCCCGAGAGCAAGATGTTCTACGTGCCGTCGATGTCGGCGCGCACGATGGTCTACAAGGGTATGTTGCTCGCCAACCAGGTCGGCGAGTACTACCTCGACCTGCAGGACCCGCGCCTGGTGACGGCGCTGGCGCTGGTGCACCAGCGTTTTTCGACCAACACGTTTCCGACCTGGGACCTGACTCACCCATTCCGCATGATCGCCCACAACGGCGAGATCAACACCCTGCGCGGCAACGTCAACTGGATCCGTGCACGGCAGAACGGCATCTCTTCGCATGTGTTGGGCGAGGATCTGGAGAAGGTCTGGCCGCTGATCTATGACGGCCAGTCCGACTCGGCTTCCTTCGACAATGCGCTGGAACTGCTTGTGATGGGTGGCTACAGCCTGGCCCACGCCATGATGATGCTGATCCCCGAAGCCTGGGCCGGTAACCGCCTGATGGACGAGGAGCGTCGCGCCTTCTACGAATACCACATGGCGCTGATGGAACCGTGGGACGGGCCGGCCGCGGTGGCGTTCACCGATGGCCGCCAGATCGGCGCCACGCTTGACCGCAATGGCCTGCGCCCGGCGCGCTACCTGGTCACCGACGATGACCTGATGGTGATGTCCTCGGAAATCGGGGTGCTGCCGATTCCGGAGGAAAAAATCGTCAAGAAATGGCGCCTGCAGCCAGGCAAGATGCTGCTGATCGACCTGGAGCAGGGACGCGTTATTGACGATGCGGAGCTCAAGCGCTCCCTCGCCTCGGCCAAACCCTACCGCCAGTGGATCGAGCAGTCTCGCTATTTCGTGTATGACCTGCCCGTGGTCAGGCACAGCGAACCGCTGACCGGCCCGCTGCTCGACATTCAGCAGGCCTTCGGCTATACGCAGGAGGACTTCAAGTTCATCCTCGAGCCGATGGCGACTCAGGGCGAAGAAGCGACTGGCTCGATGGGTACCGATACGCCGTTGCCGGTACTGTCGGAAAAGAGCAAGCCGCTGTTCAACTATTTCAAACAACTGTTTGCCCAGGTGACCAACCCGCCGATCGACCCGATCCGCGAGGAAATTGTCATGTCACTGATTTCTCTGGTCAGCCCCAACCCCAACCTGCTCGGTATCGACGAGACCGAGCCGACGCCGCGGCTGGAAGTCATGCAACCGGTCGTCTCGCCGGCCGACATGGCCAAGCTGAAGCAGATCGATCGCCTGTCCAAGGGCACCTTCCGTTCCATCGTGGTCGATATCACGACGCCCGGCGCCGAGGGCACACCGGGCATGAGTCGCTCACTGTACCGGGTGTGCACCCGCGTCGAACGGGCGGTGCATGAAGGCTTCAACGTGATCATCCTGTCCGACCGTGCGACCGATAAGGATCATGCGCCGATTCCTGCGCTGCTGGCTTGCTCGGCCGTGCATCAGCACCTGGTGCGAGTCGGTCTGCGCACTTCGGTCGGCTTGGTGGTGGAGACCGGCGCGGCGCGCGAGGTGCACCATTTCGCCACCCTTGCCGGTTATGGTGCCGAGGCGATCCATCCCTGGCTGGCCTTCGAGAGCATTGCCGCCATTGCGGCGCGACTGCCCGGCAAGCCGAGCGCGGCGGAGGCGCAGAAGCGCTATATCAAGGCCATCGACAAGGGGCTGATGAAGGTCATGTCCAAGATGGGCATTTCCACCTACCAGTCCTACTGCGGCGCGCAGATCTTCGAGGCGGTCGGCTTGTCCTCCGATTTCATCGCGCGCTACTTTACCGGCACGTCCTCCCGCATCGAGGGCATCGGCCTGAAGGAAGTGGCTGGGGAGGCGTTGCGCACTCATGCCGCGGCCTACGGAAATGATCCGGTGCTGGCGGATGCGCTCGAGACTGGCGGCGAATACGCCTGGCGCGTGCGCGGTGAAGAGCATATGTGGACGCCGGATGCGATCGCCAAGTTGCAGCACGCAACGCGCTCCGGCAAGGTTGACACCTACAAGGAATACGCCAAGCTGATCAACGACCAGACGAAGCGCCACATGACCCTACGCGGCCTCTTCGAAGTCAAGCCGGCGGGCGCACCCGTGCCGCTGGAGGAGGTCGAGCCGGCCCAGGAGATCGTCAAGCGCTTCGCCACCGGCGCCATGTCGCTTGGCTCGATTTCGACCGAGGCGCATACCACGCTGGCCATCGCCATGAATCGCATCGGCGGCAAGTCGAACACCGGCGAAGGTGG
>Ga0154020_10007900_pt1 | contig 12374 bp, 8 predicted proteins | sample Klosneuvirus_201_FD_109709 | JGI IMG/M metagenome (GOLD analysis project Ga0154020, IMG submission 109709) | Active sludge microbial communities from wastewater, Klosterneuburg, Austria - Klosneuvirus_20160825_MG | ecosystem: Engineered > WWTP > Aerobic digester > Activated sludge | place... | reverse complement strand
GCCGGCAGCCGAGGCTTTGCCGGGCTTTCAGGAAGTGAAACCGATGGTCTTTGCGGGGCTTTATCCGACGGATTCTGCTCAGTACGAAGACCTTCGCGATGCGATGGATAAGCTGCGGCTCAATGACGCGTCGTTCTTCTACGAGCCGGAAAGCTCGACGGCACTCGGATTTGGATTTCGCTGCGGATTCTTGGGGCTTCTCCACATGGAGATCATTCAGGAGAGGCTTGAGCGTGAATTCAACCTCGATCTGATCACGACTGCTCCTGGTGTACGTTACCGCGTAACGACGACCGACGGCATCGTTCACGAGATCGATTCGCCGTCCCAAATGCCCGATCCGGGACGCACGACAAAGATCGAGGAACCCGTGATCGAGGCGACGATCCTGACGAACGACAGTTTCCTTGGCGGCATCTTGCCGCTTTTGGACGAGAAACGCGGCGTTCAGAGGAAATTCGAGTATGTCACGAAGGATCGCGTGATGCTCGTTTACGAACTGCCTTTGAACGAGATCGTGCTGGATTTTTATGATCGTCTGAAGAGCGTTTCGCGCGGATACGCGTCGCTCGACTACCATCTGACCGGCTATAAGGAAAGTAAGCTTATAAAGCTCGACATTCTCGTTGCGGGCGAACCGGTCGATGCGCTTTCGCTCATTATGCACAGCGACACCGCTACGGCAAAAGGCCGCCTTCTTGCCGCGAAAATGAAAGAGCTGATCCCGCGGCAACTTTTCGAAGTGCCGATCCAAGCCTCTATCGGAAATAAGGTCATCGCCCGCGAAACTGTCAAAGCGATGGGCAAGAACGTTATCGCAAAATGCTACGGCGGCGATATTTCGCGTAAACGCAAGCTCCTCGAAAAACAAAAAGAAGGCAAACGCCGAATGAAAAAGGTCGGCCGCGTCGAGATCCCCCAAGAAGCATTCCTCGCCGTCCTAAAGGTAAGCGAAGGGTAAAGCTGAGACTCAACTCGCGACAGGTTTGTTGAAATCGTCAACGAAATGTCGGACGTAAAGCTTGAGGTACATGATAAAATTGCGCAGAGGTGTGGCCGCCCACCAATTCACCTGGTTAACCTATGTCCTTCCAAACTCCAATTACGATAAAAGAAGCAATTGAAAACGTCCGATCTAAGAAATATTTCCTCCCCTCTATCCAACGTGAGTTGGTGTGGAGTACGCGTCAAATCGAAAAATTATTTGACTCGCTAATGCGGGATTACCCTGTCGGATCGTTTCTTTTTTGGCACGTTGACAAATCAAGAGTCAGTGAATTTACTTTCTACGAGTTTGTTAAGACTTATCACGAGCGTGACAGCAAACATAATGCGAAGGCCGACTTAAATGGCTCTGACGACATTACCGCAGTATTAGACGGACAGCAGCGTTTGACCTCACTTTATATCGGCCTTCTTGGTTCCTATGCAAAAAAGGATAAGGCAAAACGCTGGAATAATAATCTGGCGTTTCCAAAGCGGTATTTGCATTTGAACCTACTCAAGAAATTCACTGATGAAGAGGAGTTTGATTTAGATCTAGAATACGACTTTTCTTTCCTCACGGAGCAAGAAGCAAAGAATGATGGAGAATCGAAACCCGAAGAATACTTTTGGTTCAAAGTCAGTGACATACTTGAATTCAAAAAACACAGCGAAATCAGTTCGTATTTGATTAGAAACGGTTTGTCCGGAGCCGAGGAAGGTAGGGCAGAATTCGCTAGTGAAACGCTCTTTAAGCTTTATGCGATTATTCATGAGCAACTCGTGATTAACTATTTTTTAGAGAAGCACGGCGACCTCGATAAAGTTCTCAATATTTTTGTCCGCATTAACAGCGGAGGCACCCCGTTAAGCTACGCAGATTTGCTTCTTTCAATAGCCTCGGCAAGTTGGAAGAAGAAGGATGCAAGAGAGGAAATAACGGGTTTTGTTGATGAGTTGGGCGACAACGGCGACGGTTTCAATTTTAATCGCGACTTTGTTCTCAAAACATGTTTGGTACTCTCAGATTTCTCGAATATTGCATTTAAGGTGGACAACTTCAACAACACCAACATGCGAACGATTGAAGGGAACTGGGAAAGTATAACTGATTCTTTAAGATTAACCGTAAATCTGATTGAATCTTTCGGATATAAGCGAGAGACACTAATTTCAAACAATGCCTTGATACCAATTGCATACTACTTACAACTTAAAGGCAATCCAGCGAATTTTGTTGAGTCAGTGCATTTTCAAGAAGACCGGAAATTAATTCAGAAGTGGATGATCGCATCCTTGTTGAAACGAGCGTTCAGTGGACAGCCTGATTCGGTATTGCGACCGATTCGTCAGATTGTAAGTAAAAACTCAGGCTCGTTTCCGTTGCAGGAAATAATCGAGGAATTCAAAGGGAAAGAAAAATCAATCGTTTTTAGCGATGATGACGTAGCAGCCTTATTCGATAACTTCTATGGCAATGCTTATACATTTTCGACGCTTGCGGTGTTTTACCCTTCCTTGGATTTTAAGAACCGTTTTCATATTGATCACATTTTCCCCAAGAGCCTTTTCAATCGAAAAACGCTTTTAAACCGTGGGCTGAGTGAAGAACAGTGCATCGAGTTCTTGGAGAACGCAGACTACTTAGCAAATCTTCAGATGCTTGAAGGCATCCCCAATATTGAAAAATCCAATAAGGAATTTAAGAACTGGCTAGCTGAGACATACCCTGATTCCGAGGCACGAAACGCATACATGCAAAAGAACTTCATCCCCAATATTGATTTGAGTTTAGAGAATTTCTCTGAGTTTTTCGCCGAACGGACCAAGTTAATGACGGCGCGCTTCAGAGAACTTATTCGTTAGATGGTTGAAGAACGGATGCGACAGCTTATGCCGAAATCGGTGTACAAATCGGATTGGAATAAGGAGAAATCGATGGTTTCATTCGAGGGAAAAGTCAAGAACGGGATTATCGTTCCACTCAAACTCTTCCAGCGAGCCGACGAGGGCCGAAAAGTTCTTATTACGTTCGTTGAGGATGCTCTCGAACGGGCTAGTTCAGAAAGCGGCCTGTCGCTGAAAGCTCTTGTCGATGACGTCAAGGTGGACGTGGAACTCATTGCATTTTCGGAAGGCAAGCTAGGCAGTCGCGAGGAATTCATAAGGATTGTCGCCAAATGGCAGGACATAGAAACGGACAAAAGAGCCTTCAATTAGGACCTCCATAGTAGGCCAGAAGACACCTCATGTGTGGACGTTATCTATTGAAGGCGTTGAGTGCCGAGATCATACAGCATTTTGAGCTTGTGGATGGGCTCGAGTATTTTGACGAGCACGGATACAGGTTCGATCGAGAGGTGTTCCCGGGAGAGCCGATACTTGCGATCAACAAATACCACATTCCTGAGGATCTTTGGTGGACGATCCGCGATCGGACATTCGACGGCAAGATCACGAACGCGATAAATGCGCGAAGCGAGACGGTGGCGAAGGTTGCGATGTTTCGCGATGCGTTCAGACACGACCGCGTATTGATCCCTGCGTCCGCAATCTATGAATGGCAGCATCGTGCCGGCGGTGTGAAAGCACGTTACGAAATATCGTTCGACACGCCGCTATTTGCGCTCGCCGGAATAGCACGCGACTGCGAGATCAAGGGCGAAACGCGCCGTTCGACCGCAATTTTGACGACCACGCCGAACGGCACCTTCCGCGAGATACACAACACAAAGCAGCGCCAGGCCGTCGTTATTCGTGAAGAAGATTACGAGCGTTGGCTCGATCCGAGAACGCCGCTTGAGGAACTAAAACCGCTGATGCAGCCGCTGCCGGACGAGGTTACGCACGCAAAAGAGGTCGCTGAGCCGATGGCAACCTCTTCGAAAAAGGGCAAAGGCAGCGACGACGAAGAAGATTCTTCTGATCGCGAGGTTGACCATCCCGAACAGCCAAGTCTATTATTTTAATTCGCCCACAAGTGTCCATGCCGGAGTGGCGAAATGGTATAAGCACCAGACTCAAAATCTGGCGGGCTTAACGCCCATGTCGGTTCGAGTCCGACCTCCGGTACCAATGTTTTCCAATAGCACCAAAACCCTTAGAGAAGATCGAGCTAGGTAGAAACTACACCTCGAAGGTCACTTCTGCGTTTTGGAGGAAGTTGGGTTCGTTGCGTGCGACGCGTTCGAGGAGTTTTTCGTCATCGAACATTTTGACGAGGCCGTTGACGACGGCGAGGCGCGGTTCGTCGGCGATGGTCACGGCGAGATTGATGTAATTCCGCATATACGGCTCGATGCCGTCGAGCAGAGCACCGCCGCCTGTCAGGATCACGCCGCGATCGTAGATATCAGCCGCAACCTCGGGCCGAAGCTCAGTAAGTGTGTCCTTTACAAGCTGTGCTGCTCGTCGGACGATGCCTTCGACAACCGGGAAGAGTTCGCCCGTTGTAACTTCGACGGCCGCAGGACTGCCGGTCTGGACATCGCGTCCGCGCACCTCGATCGTTCTGCTGATATCGTCCGGTAAATACGTGGAAACGAATGAAGTTTTCAGCTGCTCGGTGGTCTCAACGCCGACCTGAAGTCCGCGATGGCGTCGAAGATGCGTCGCGATGCCCTCGGTGATCGCGTTGCTTCCGAACCTCTCGGACGTCGAATGCACGACCGATCCTTTGGCAATGACAGCAATGGTCGTTGTCCCTGCACCGAAATCGACGATCGCGGACGCCCGCTTGTCCGTCGGCAGAACTCCGGCACCGAATGCGGCCGCGAGTCCTTCCTCGACCATAAAGACCTTGCCGATGCCGGCATCATCCGCAGCATTGTGAAGAGCACGCTGCTCGACCTGAGTAACGTCCGAGACCATGCTCATTATTGCCGAGATCGCAATATTCGAGCCGCCCGTCTTCGCCTTTTTAACAAAGTGGGCGAGCATCTTCTTGGTTCGCTCGAAATCCCCGACCACTCCGCCGCTGAGAGGCGCGATCACGGTGATATCACGGCCTTCGCGACCGCTCATATCAGCTGCCTCCTGGCCGTAAGCGACGATCTCCTCGGTCCGTTCGTTGATGGCGACCAGCGACGGTTCATCAAGAACAACGCCGCGGCCTTTTACGGCGATCAGTGTGGTCGCGGTTCCGAGGTCAACCGCCATTGAGTCGGTAACGAGCTTTTTAAGTGACGAAAGCATAAGAGATACTGCCAAGCTTTTCCAGATTTTGGATTTGTTGACTCAATTATAATCTGTTTGCCCGCGAGATAACAGCAAAATTTAACTCCAGCGAAGCTCAAATAATTCCACGGGTTGGACGCGATTCTTGACGATCAGAGGTTCTCTCGGGGTGACTGGAAATACGCCGCCCGCAGCGGCCGCAGAAGCATGACTAAGCAGGACCTGTCCGCCGGTTGCGTTCGATTCGAGCCTCGCCGCGAGGTTAACCGTGTCGCCGATCGCCGTGTATTCGCTCCTTTTATCGGAGCCGATATAGCCAACCGTCGCCTCGCCCGTATGCAGTCCGATGCCGATCGAGATCGGCGAAAATCCTTCGGCCTGTATCTCGGAATTCAATTGATTCGTGCGCTTCTGCATCGCAACCGCGGCCTTTACAGCGTTTACGGCATCGACCGGCGTTGCGGTCGGCGCACCGAAGAGAGCCATCAAACCATCGCCGATATATTTATCGAGCGTCCCGCCGTGGGCGAATATCACCTCGGACATCGCAGAAAAATAACGATTTAGAAGATTTACGATCCTCTCCGGCTTTTCTCGTTCAGAGAGTGCGGTGAATCCGCGAATATCCGCAAAAAGCACCGTCACGAGCTGATTCACGCCGCCAAGCCGAAAGCTTTGCGGGTCGTTCAAAAGCTGACGCACGACGTATTCCGGCATAAAGCGCCCGTAATTAGCGCGTGCGACCTCTTCCCGCGCCAGGCGTTTGTGGGATTTTACGGTTTCGACCGTTACGGCGGTCTGAGCGGCAACGGCGCTGATGAGTTCGAGATGGTCGGGCGAAAACGCCGCGAACGGATCGAGCCGGTCAGCGTAGAGGACGCCGTGAACATTCGATTCTGTGATCAGCGGCGCGCAGATCGTCGAGCGGACGCCTTGCGAGACGATAGATTCCGCGTTGCGAAACATCTCATCGGTTCGTGCATCCTGCGAAAGCAGTGCAACTTTCTCGTGCATCACCTTGCTCGTGATCGTTCGGCTGACGGTCAGCTTTTCGCTCGACTGTGCGACGGATGTATCACGAACCTTCGCCCCGATCTGCACCAAGCTGTATTCGAGGATCTTGCCGTCCGGTGTCTCGTCGGCAAGCAAGGCGACAACGCGATCTGCCGGAGTGCCGCGAAAGATGAGCTCTGTCGCCTTATCGAAGATCTCTTCAAGGTCGAACACGCGGCCGAGCGTTTTGCTCATTTCGTAGAGCAGTTCAAGATTGCGTGCCTTTCGCCGCAGAGCCTTTATTTCCTCGGCCGTTGCGGGCGTCGTTTCGACAGAAAGATGCGATTGTCTGCCGATGATCTCGCGGGCGGAGATCTCCATCATTGTATGGCCGAGAGGTGCGTCGTCGTAACGGATTCCTACGGGTGCGAGAGCAGCGTGTGTCGCGTCTTCCAAGAAGGCGGTCGGCGGCTGATCCGCAAAATGCTGCGAAGGCTGAGGCACGGAGATCGGAAGATCGATGGGAGCAGGCACGCGCTCGATCCCGACGAAGCGGAACCGCAGTTTTGATTCGCCGATCGTGATCTCATCGTCGTCCGCAAGCTGTGTCTCGACAGCGGCCGCACCATTGACGAAAACGTGATTGATGCTGCGTATCAGCCGCCCATCCTCGATATAGCCGTCAATTAAGCGATATCCCGTTGCGGAATCAATGTACGCGTGTCGTCGGGAGACCCGCCGATCATTTAGGACGATGTCGTTCTCCTTTGCTCGGCCGATCGTGAATTGGCGATTCGGCACAATTCCGTATTCGAAGACGCGGCCGTTTGGCTCTGTGATGGAAAGTATTGCGTTCAAGGCAGTTTTCGATTGTAGATCAGCGCGGCCGAGTGATAAATTGAGGGTTCGACTGACCCTGACTCGCACCTGTCCAATATGATCTACCTCGATTATAACGCAACGACACCGGTTGACCCCGAAGTTTTGGCGGCAATGCTGCCATTTTTGAAGGAAGATTTTGGCAATTCAACCTCGGCACATTCGATCGGACAGCGTGCAGCGGACGCGATCGAGGATGCTCGCGAGTCGGTCGCCGCTTTCCTCGGTGCAGATTCTGCGAGCGAGATCGTTTTCACTTCGGGTGGAACCGAAGGCAATAATTGGTCGATCCTCGGCACTCTTTCGTCCTCGGGCGATAGACGCGGGGTTATCACCACGCCCGTCGAACACGCGAATGTCAGCAAGCTTTGTTCAAAGCTCGAAGCCGCCGGTGATGCGCGAGTTTCGACGCTAAATGTTGACGGCAAAGGAGAGATCGACCTCGATGAACTCCGAAAAAGCCTCACGCCCGAAACTGCTCTGGTATCGATGATGCTTGCGAACAACGAGACAGGAGTGGTCTTTCCCGTAGAAGAAGCAGCAAAGATCGTGAAAGATAACAGCGATGCCATCTTCCATGTCGATGCAGTAAACGGTTCAGGGAAGATCCCTTTTTCTCTAAAGGGTACGGAGATCGATCTCGTGTCCATATCGGCACACAAATTCTACGGCCCGAAAGGTGTCGGAGCTCTCTTTATCCGCGAAGGCGTCGATCTGCCGCCTGCGATGATAGGCGGCGGCCAAGAAATGGGACGGCGTGCGGGCACCTTGCCAACACATCAGATAGTCGGTCTTGGCGTCGCCGCGAAGATCGCGAGCCGCCTCGAAGGGATCGGGCGGCTTGGCCGTCTTCGCGATCGCCTCGAGAACGCTCTTTTGCAGATACCGTCAACGCAAGTAAATGGAACTCGCGAAACCGGCAAGCGGCTGCCCAACACGACGAACATCTCGTTCGAGAATACGAATGGCGAGATGATAATGCATCGCCTCGATGAACTTGGGATATGCGTGTCGACGGGGTCGGCCTGCCATACGCAAGATCACGCTGCGAGCTCGGTCCTAGAAGCGATGCAGGTACCATTCTCGTTCGCAATGGGTTCGATAAGATTCTCGCTCGGCCGTCATACGACTGAAGATGAGATCGATATAGTGACCGAGCGAACGACAGAAGTGGTAAATACTCTCCGATCTCAGGCGACGGCCGTGTAGCCGAAGTTCAAGCGGCTTTCTCAATGCCGTATCTCGCAAGCTTTAGATACAGCCCGCGTCTGGTAAGCCCAAGTTCGGCGGCAACACGTGAGATATTCCAGTTATTCCGCGAGAGAGCATCCCGTATCAGCGACATTTCGAGTTCCGACACGGCGGCCTCAAGCGTTGTGCCGAGCCCGAGATTCGTAAAGGGCGAGATCGTCGAGTTGTACGATGAGATCGGCCGCGGCCCCTGCGATCTGCCGCCGCCAAAAGGAGTAAGCGGCCGTGCGGAACGCTTCAGATCCGAAGACAGATGCTCGGGCGTGATCGTGTCGTTGGATTCTGCGCGGGCTACTATGCGCTGGATCTCATTCGTCAATTCGCGAACATTGCCTTCCCAATCTGAGACCATCAGCATATCGATCGCCTGCGGCGTAAACGTGATCCCGGTCTTTCCGAATCGTTCGCTGAACTTGTCCACGTGGTAGCTAACTATCGGCGGGATCTCGGCCCTTCGGTCTCTGAGCGGCGGCACGCGTAGGCGGATCACGTTCAAGCGAAAATACAGGTCCTCGCGAAATGTACCGTCGGCGACCTTTTGTTCCAGCGGCATATTCGTCGCCGCGATGATCCGGACATCAACTTTGATCGGCTTCTTTTCGCCCAACGGCTGCACTTCGCCTTCCTGCAGGAACCGCAGTATCTTCGGCTGCACATCGAGCGGCAGATCGCCGATCTCATCCAATAAAAGCGTGCCGCCATCGGCAGATCGTATAACGCCGGGCGAGTCATTCATCGCTCCTGTGAACGCTCCCTTTTTGTAGCCGAAGAGCATTCCTTCCGCGAGCTCTTTTGGAAAGGCCGTACAGTTGAATGGCACAAAGACCTTGTCCTTGCGGTTCGAGATCGCGTGGATCGCCTTTGAGACAAGCTCCTTTCCCGTTCCGGATTCGCCCGTAACGAGGACGGTGACATCCGAGTTCCGAATCTTGTAGATCTCCTCAACAAGAGCGGTCATAGCGGGCGAAGAGTGAATGAATCCCGGCATCAGGCCGTTCGAGGCTTGAACGCCGATCGGCAGATCGTGCGGCTTTGCGCTGTCACGCTCCCTTAGCGCGATAACGTCGATCCCGAGCTCGGTAACGCTGATGAGCGGTTTTAACGAGGAACCGTCAGTAAGCGATGCTCCCGACCGCGGATGGAGAAGTAGAAAGGCAGGACGCCCGGCCGTAGGCCGCAACTCGAATACCTCAACATTCTTGGCCTGCGAGAATGCCTTGAGCTCGTCGCGTCTGACCGCCGAATCAAGCTTTGCGATGATGTCGAAACTTTCTTTGTTCGCGTACCCGTGCGTAATGAAAGGAGTGAGCGTCTTCGAATCGTTATATTCGGCAATGACGATCTTTTCGGCATTACTTTCCTGCTGGAGCACAGCGACGAGTTCGCGAAACAAAAGTTCTCTTGAAGCCGTCGCTTCCGCAAGGCGAACCGTCAAGAGCTGCGAGATCACCGCATTCTTGCGACGCTCGCTCCCGGGCCTTGAGGGAAGAGCCTTCGATTCTGCTTCTAGACGCTGACTAGCCTCGTGAACATTCTGAGATCTATCGTTAAGGCCGAGCCGCTTGTATATCTCGCCCGCGGCCGCCAGATGCCGCCTCGCCCGCACAACGTTATCGCTTCCGAGATTCTCCGCAAGAAGCACGTGCATCTTTGCCTGATGAAATGGATCGAAACCTGCCTCGAAGGTCGTCAATGCTCGGCTGAAGAAGTGGATCGCAAGCTCACGCTCTTTATTCTTCAGCGCCAGTAGGCCGCGGATCCGCTGAATATTCCCAAGAACGAAGTAGTCGGACCTCGGGTCGTTACTCTCTATTTCGCGAAGGGCGTTCTCGCTCTCTTCCGGATCGCCCTCGATCATTAGGCCTTCGGCAAGAACGATCCCGGCCATGTTGGCGTAATGCTTGTCGCCGGCCTCATGCGCCTGCTCGATCGTGGCCTCTGCGGTCGCGATCGCCAACGGCGTCTCGCCTTTCAGTAAATGACACCTCGCGATGTTCCGCATCGCTTGCAATTTGTACCAGCGACTGTCCCTCTCTTCGGCGATCGTGACCGCCTTCTGAAGAAGCTCTTCCGCCTCGTCGATCTCACCGCGGAGGATGTATAGCTCGGCCAAAGAGTCGTAAATACCCGCAACGTGAATGTAATTCTCGCGAAGACCGAGTTCGAGCGCCCTGCGGATCATCTCTTCGGCACGCTGCCATTCCCCTAGCAGCGTAAGATTGATACCGAGGTTGTTGTATGCGATGAGCATATTGAGGGCATGCTCGGTCTGGTTGAAGAATTCGATCGATTTTTCGAGGCATTCGATACCGTCATTCGGTTTGCGAAGGAACCAGTAGGCTCCGGACATATCCGTGTAGAGCTTGCCGAGCATGAACGGCGCCGAATTCGAGCCGATGATCTTGATGCCGAGCTGAAAGCTCTCGATCGCTTTCTCGCTGTTGCCTTCCTGATTGTGAATATTCGCGATCTCGCGATACGCCTCGGCCATCCCGAGCCAGTTGCCGGTCGATCGGAAATGATCCAAGGCCTTTTCGGCAAAATCACGGCTGATAGGAAATTCGTTGAGTTTTCTGTAAACGCGCGAGAGGGCGATGTCGATCGTACCGAGCAGATGCGGATGAGAGCCTGCCTTCGCCTTCTCGAGGACCTCTTTCAGCAGCGTTACTGCCTTTGGATATTCGCCTCGATTGCTGAATGAGATCGCAAGCTGTGTAATGACGCGAACCTGCGCTTCGCTTGAGAGGTTCGCTAGATTCTGCGGATCGTCGTACGGGCGGACCGCCTCAAGGGATTCTTTATATCGTCCAACGGTCTCAAGAGTGAAAGCGAGCAGACGCAAAAGATTCGCATAGACGTCCGGTGTGAATCGGTAGGCCGGAAGCGTACGCCGCAGAAGAGCCTCGGCTTCAGAAGAACGGCCGTCCCTAAGGTGCCTTCCGATCGAGGAAAAAAGCTCATCGACATTCTTTTCGTTCGCCGCAGGCGCACCTTTACGCCCGATAAGATCGTTCGTAAAAATGACAGCCGTCAGTTCGGGTGTTAAACCCCTGTCCGTCTTCGCTTTCTTCATTGTCGGAACTTCCCGGAAACAACGAATCAGAGCCGGATCTTAGGTCCGGCGGCAAAAAATTGAATACTTAGTAAACAACAGCGCATTTGAAATCTAACAAATAAAGTCCGCGCAGTCCACTTTTTTATGGTAATTGCGGATCGATCGCTCAAATGCGGCCGCACCCGTGCTTTTCCTTAGCGCGAAGGCCGAATTTTGTGATTAAATCCAATCTATGCCCGATCTTCCAGAAAGAGCCGACGATGCCGAGGTCTTATCCGAGACCGTCTCAAAGCTCGAAAAGCCGAAACTCTACAAGGTCCTGCTCCACAACGATGACTTTACGACAATGGATTTCGTCGTTTTTATCCTGTCGCACGTCTTCTCGCGTTCGGAAGCAGAATCGATAGCGATAATGCTGCAGGTTCATAAGGAGGGCGTCGGGGTTGCCGGGATCTATCCGTATGAAATTGCGTCAATGAAGGCCGACAAAGCTACGAATCTTGCTCAGGCACGCGAATTTCCGCTTCTTTGTACGGTCGAGGAAGAGTAGGTTGCCGCAACTTGTCCGACAACTAAAATCTTTCGGCGGGCATCAATGCCGTTTTAGATGGTAAGAATCGTCCGCTGAGCTTTATGATATAGGCCGTTGCGGTCGCAAAAACCTATGAGTTCCACCAAACCTTCCCCGGAACGTCCTGCCGTTTTCTTTGACGAAAAAGGCCGCCGCCGCAAAGCATTCAGCCTTATCGGAATTCCACTCGCGATCATAACGACCGTACTCTTTGGATTTTTCGTAATAAGCGTTCTCGTAAATCCGTTCCTTCCGCAGATCAAACTTAAGCCGATCAGCGTTCTCCCGGAGAGTCAGGATACGGCTCTTGCGATCCCGGATAAGCCCGCGGCACCCCGTGATCCGGTTCTGCGCCGCGAAACAGAAAAGGTCAAGCAGGCAAAAAAAGACCGCGTCGAGCGACGGCGTGAAAAAGCGGCGTTAAGAGAAATGGTACGGGCGTCGCGACCATCCGCCATTGCCGGC
>Ga0154020_10007899_pt1 | contig 12374 bp, 9 predicted proteins | sample Klosneuvirus_201_FD_109709 | JGI IMG/M metagenome (GOLD analysis project Ga0154020, IMG submission 109709) | Active sludge microbial communities from wastewater, Klosterneuburg, Austria - Klosneuvirus_20160825_MG | ecosystem: Engineered > WWTP > Aerobic digester > Activated sludge | place... | reverse complement strand
TGAGGCCTGGGCTCGACCCGGCGCGGTGACGCGGCTGTACCTGACGGCGGCCCGCGCGGATCAGCGTATTCACGGCCGCGTCCTCGGGACGGACGGCGCACCGCTGGCAGACGCGCTGGTGGTTGCGATGCCTGAACGTGACGGGCCTGCGTTTTCGGGCCTGCGCGAGGGCTGGGTACGCCCCGCGGCGCGGGCACAGGCTGACCGGGCAGGTGCGTTCGTGCTGAGCGGTCTGGCGGAGGGCGCCTATCGCCTGCGCGCCTCGGGTGGTCGAGGGGCGCGGGGGCCCGCGGTCTCGCGGGACGTGGTTGCGCCCGGTACGGCGCTGCTGAGCGCGGAGGCCTTGGGCACCTTGACCGGTCGAGTGCTGGGCCTCGATCCGGCACAGCCCCGCTTTGTTGTGCTCGCCAAGAGCGAGGCCCTCGAGTGGTCCAAGCGACTCGAGTCCAGGGATGCTGAAGGCCACTTCAGCCTGAAAGGAGTGCCGGCCGGGAGAGTCTCGCTCACCGTGCGCTCCCCGGTCGCTGGGGCCCATGCCGTAGTCGATGTCGGGCCAGGGACCACCGACGCGCCCGTGCTGCGCCTGAGCCCGCTCGGACAGCTTCGGGTCCGAGTCACCGACGAGCGCGGTCGCCCCCAACCTTCCTGTCATCTGACCCTGGAGGGCGACCTCGACCCGCGCTTTGGGCAGACCGATCTCGACGGAGAGATGTTCTACGAGGCGGTGGGGCCGGGGCCGCACGAGGTGGAGGTCTCCTGCGTTGGCGAAGCGCCTGCGTTCGAGGAGCTGTGCGAGGACATCGCGTACCTCGAGCTGCCGCCCTCGGGTCGCTACGAGCCGGTGACGATCCGCCTTCCGACGCGGCGCCAGGAGGACGGCCTGCTCGACCGCGCCGGGCTCGCCCTCCGCGGAAACAGGGTCCGCGCGGTCCGCGCAGGTGGGCCCGCGATGAAGGCGGGACTCCGGGTGGGCGATGAGCTGGTGGAGATCGACGGCTTTGATGTCCAGGCGCGGCCGAAGCTCATCGAATGCTTGCTGGCCCCGGGCGTCCCGCTGACGCTGAAGCGCGGGCTACGCACCTCGATCGCTGGTCCCTGACCGGCGCTGCACGAAGCTGTTGGGCATGAACGTCGGCAACAAGAGCGGGTGCCGGTGCCGGTACAGCTGCTTGGCCTGGCGCACGCGGTCCTCGAGGATCTGCCCATATTCGCTGGCCCGAAGCCGCGCCGAGTAGTCCTCGAAGCGGAAGTCTCGTGCGCGGAAGGCCGCCGCGAGCGTGTCCGCTGCGACGCCTCCATAGCCGAGCGCGAAGGCGATCCCTTCTCCGAGGAGCGGGTCGGCCCCGGCGCTATCCCCGGCGTAGAGGACGTGGGGCTGGGAGAGCGCCAGCGTGGGCTCAAACCAGCGGATGGGGTGGCCCATCAGCTCGCAGCTGGCGATGTCGATCTCCCGCTCGGCGAGGCAGCCGGCCAGGATCGCCTTGAGATCGGCCCGGGGTCGCTCGGGAGCCGTGCGCGCGTCGTACACGCCGCGGTTGATGTGGGGTCGACCGTCGACCCAGCACGGAAAGTCCCAGTAGTAGCCTTGGAGATCGGCGGGGGCCGGCGAGAAGTCGAAGACCGCCACGCGCTTGCTGAAGAGGGCCTCATCCAGCGGGCCTCGCACGGGGGTGAGCAGCTCGATGGCCCGGCCGACGCGCCCCAGATCCGCGGCGCCGAGTTGCCTCCGGCAGATCCCGTTGCTCCCATCGGCGGCGACCAGGGCGCGCGCCAGGTAGCTGCCCCGGTCCGTAGTCACCTGCACTCCTCCCTTGGTGGTCTCGAGGCGGCTGACGGTCTCGCCCTGGCTGAGGCGCACCCCGGCGGCCAGGACCTTCTGGGCGAGCCAGGCGTCGAAGGCGTCCCGGCGGAAGATGGTGAGCCCATGGCCCGAGTGGAAGGAGGCGCGGTGGCGGCCGCGCACCATGCGCAGCTCATCGATGGGCACCCGCGGCACTTCGGCGATGTCGAGGCCGAGGCCGCTCAGGCAGCGGAGCCCGTATTCGGTGATGCCGCCGCCGCAGAGCTTGTGGCGGGGGTAGCGCGCCTTCTCGAGGATCAAGATGCGCGCGGCCCAGGCGGGGTCGAGGCGGCACAGATGCAGCGCGGTGCTGAGCCCGGCCGGACCACCGCCCACGATGATGAGATCCCAGCGCTCCATCCTAGAAATCTAGCGAATCCTAGCGGTCGTGGCCAGTGGACTACCGCGCGGCCCACGCCGCGAGCTGCTCCGGCGGCCAGGTGTTCGCGACCCTGGCCCGGTCGAGCCCCGCGCGCTCGGCGTTCTTGGCCGCGTACTCCAAGCGCGCGAGCTCCTTGGCGTGGTGCGCGTCACTGGTGAGGACGAAGGTGAGCGCGCGGCCGCGCGCGCGCCGCAGCGACTCCACGGGCAGATCGAGCCGCGGCAGGCCGCCGTTGATCTCCAGCGCGGTGTCCGTCTCCTCGGCGGCGCGGAAGATGACCTCGAGGTCGAGGTCGATCGGCGGGCGTCCCCCGATCAGCCGCGCCGAGGGGTGACCGATCAGGCGCACCGCAGGATCTTGCATGGCCTTGACGATGCGCGCCGTCTGCCGCGCGCGGTCGAGGTCGAAGTGGTCGTGCACCGAGGCCACGCACCAGTCGAAGCCCGCGCGAAACTCAGCGTCATAGTCGAGCTGTCCTTCGGGGCCGATGTTGAGCTCGATTCCGTGGAGCAGCGCCAGCGAGTCCCCGAGCTCGCCCCGCAGCGCTGCGATCCGGGCCCGCTGGGCGATCAGCTCGGTCCGCCCGACACCAGAGATCGTACCCTCGGCGTGATCGGTGATCGCCAGGACCTTGAGCCCGCGGGCCTTGGCCTCGAGGACGACCTCCTCCAGGGTCGAGCGCCCATCCCCCGACACGGTGGTGTGTACGTGGAAATCGCCGAACATCGCGCCCATCGGAGGGGGCAGCGCCCCGGATTCGGCCAGCTCGAGCTCCCCCCAATCCTCGCGCAGCTCGGGCGGGATGAAGGGCAGGCCGAGCGCGCGGTAGATCTCCTCCTCCGTCCGGCTGGCGATCACCCGGCCGCCCTCCAGCTCGGAGAGCGCGTACTCGTTCAGCGTCCAACCGCGATCCAGGGCGCGCTGGCGCAGCTTGATGTTGTGCCCCTTGGAGCCCGTAAAATACAGGAGCGCAGCCCCGAGCTGCCCCTCGGCCACCACCCGCAAGTCAACTTGCGTTCCGCGGTGGGTGACGACGCTCGTCTTGGTGTCCCCCCGGACCAGGACGCTGTCCACCACGCCCATCGTGGCGAAGGACTCCATGACCGGCCCGGGGTCGCTCGCCACCACCACGATGTCGACGTCACCCACGGTCTCGGAGAAGCGGCGCAGCGATCCACAATAGGAGGCGTGGCTGACGCCTGGGACCTCGCGCAGGCGATCGATCACTCGCTCGGCCAGCTTGAGCGCCACGGCGATCGGCGTGCGCTTGGCCTCTCCGGTGGCGTCTTGCCGGGCCAGCGCCTCGGCCAGCTTCTCTTCGGACTTCACGCCGAAGCCGGGCAGGGTCCGGATCTGCTGGGTCTGTACCGCGCGCCGGAGATCGTCGAGTGAGCTGACGCCGAGCTCCGAGCGCAACCGCTTCAGTCCTTTGGGACCGATGCCGGGGATGCGGAGCAGCGCGACCACCGATCGCGGGTGCTTCTGCCGGAGCGCCTCCAGCTTCTCGACCTTGCCGGTCTCGAGCAGCTCACGGATCTTGGCCGCGGTGCTGGGGCCGATACCTTGGATCTTCTGGAGGTCCTTCAGGCTGAGCACCCCCAGGTCGGTGGCCTGAGCCGCGATCGCCTGGGCCGCAGCCTCGTAAGCGCGCACCCGAAATGACTGGGCGTCCCCCTCGTCGAGCAGCGTGAGCTCGGCTAGGTCGCGGAGCATGTCGAGCACGTCCTGCTTCGAGTCGGCCATCCCCCTGCTTTAGCGAATGGAGCTGGGGTTGGCCAAGGCCGCACGGGCGCGAAGGACGGGGAGCAGCACGACCCGCAGCATCGCCAGGCTGCTCAAGAAGAGGCCCCCGCCTGCAGCGCGGCACAGGAGGTCCGAACCAAGCGCGATGCCCGCCGCGCCGAGCAGCACGCTGAGGCCGTGGATGAGCCAGCTCTCTTTGACCCGCGCCTCGGGGAGGAGCGCGCGCATGTTCAGGTCCCGTCCCTGCGGGGCGGCCCGTCCGTGGAGCCATACCAAAAACGGGACGATACGCGAGAGCATCCCATGCACGAGCAAGCCGGCCCAGCCCACGATGGCGAGCCAGCCGAACAGGACCTGCCAGCGCGGCTCGGGCGCGTGGATCGCCAGCCCCAAGGTCAGGGTCGCCCCCGTGAGCGAAGCCAGGGACATCCACCAAAAACGCACGCTCTCGCCGACCTTCTTGCGCTTGCGCGTCCACAGGAGCTGGGCCGTGGTGAGCGGCCCGAGGATGAGCACCGCACCGGCCAGGGGCGCCAGCGCGAGCAGGAGCAGCTCCGTCTGCGCCTCTACCGCCAGCGCCAGGATGGTCGCCCCCAAGGAGATCGCGCTCAGCACGAGGGCCGCTCGCCGCATCCGCCGAGGGTAGGGGCGACTCAAGTAGAACATGGGGACGACCTGCCAAGCCGCCGCCGCGGTGAGGCCGCCGACCCAGCCGCCGAGCGCCAGCCCCACGTGGGCCAGGAGGTAGCGGGGCGAGGCGGCGCCGGGCCAAGCGCCGAGGCGCAGCAGGACCAGACCGACGCCGATCAGCGCCGCGGCGATCAGCGCGAGGCTGGCCAGCCGCATCCCGAGCACGGTCTCGCTCCGCACGCTCGATCGCATCAGCGCCACCAATGCCAAGCAGGCGAAGCAGGACAGCCCGGTGAGGAGCAAGGCCGCGGCGATCCCCAGCGCGATCGGAGCGCCGGTGCTGAAGCCGAACGCCAGGAGGATGGTGGCCCCGGCGAGGACTGCCAGGATCAGTCCGGCGGGCGGCCATCGCGGGAGCGGCACGCCGCTGACCACCGGGATCAACTGATAAGCCGCGCCGATCATCACGGTCGCCAAGAACCCCAACGTGTACAGGTGCACCAAGGCCAGGGTCCGCGGCAGATAGGGCAGGGCCAAGATCGCCCCGCCTTCGAGGAGGATCAGCGCTCCGCCGGCCCCAAGGAACGCCGCGCCGGTCACGAAGAAGGACAGCGGGATCGCCAGCTTTGGGCCCTGCTCGGGCGCGATGCTCAGGGGCTCCGCCACTTCAGCCTCGCCACACCCAGAGGAGCACGGTCTCGTCCTCCAGCTCGAGGATCTCAAAGGCTAGGCCAGGACGCTCGAGCTCCGGGATGAGGAGCGTCGGGTAGCGCGGCAGGCGGACCAGCATCACCTGGGTAGGGCGCAGGGCCCCGAGCGCGCAGAGCATGTGCTGGAGCGGCTCGGGCGCCTCGAGCGCGCTGAGATCGGCCAGCGTCGGCTCCCCGCCGACCACAATGGCCACCACGGCGCCGCCGCGTTTCCCTGGGAAACAGTGCACCGCGTGGCCCCGGCCCTCCATCAGCGCGATCAAAGGCTCGGGGAGAAAGGGCGCGGTCACCACCACCACGCCCGAGGGGCCCACCCGTTCGGTCGCGTTCGAGATCTCGCCCAGGGGCTCGACGCCTCGAGAGAGGAGAGCTCGGGCGTCGATCGAGAGCAAGCGGGGTGCACGAGCAGCAGCGGGCGGAGTCGGCGGTGGGCGAGCAGCCCCCCCTTCGATCCGTAGGGCACGGAGCAGCAGCTCGAAGTGGCCCTGGACCTCGGCGGCCAGGGTGGTGGGCGCGTGGAGCAGGCTCTGGAGCGCTGCGCCTTGGATCGCCGCCAGGAACGCCCGCGCCGCCAGCTCGGGGTCGGCCTCAGGATCGAAGCGCCCCTCACGCTGTCCCTGGCGCATGAGCTCGGCGAACATCGCCTGAGGCGCCGCGGTCAGCGCGATCAACGCGCTTCGCAGGGCGCCCGCGGTCCCTCCGGCCTCAGCGAAGAGCAGGCGCGGGAGGCCAGGCATCGCCTCGGCTTGGCGGGCGATGGCCGCTCCGAGCGCGAGGATGAGCGCGGGCGGGTCCGAGGAGCCACGGAGCACGGCCAAGAGCTCGGCCTCCATCACGCCGCGGGCCTGCGCCACCACCGCCAGGAGCAGCGCGTCCCGCGACCGGAAGTGCCGAAACAGGGCCGGTTGGCTCAGCTTGAGGCGGCGGGCGATCTGCCGCGTGCTGATCTCGGACAGCGGTGTGCTGGCGAGGAGCCGCAAGGTCACCGAGACGATCTGCGCGCGTCGTTCTTCCGTGCTGGCCATAGGCCCGGAAGAATGTTATCACGCGATAACATTGGAGCGGAAGGGAGAATTGCGCCCATGGCTACGATTGGAATCGTCGACTTCTTCACCGAGGACCACGCGGCCTGCGATCGCCTCTACGCCGCGCTCGAGGAGGCGCTCGCCGACGAGGAGGGGCCGGTCCCGGAGGCCGTGTTCGGACAGTTCGAGCGCGCCTTGGACCGCCATCTGGCGATGGAGGAGGGCGTGCTCTTCCCGGCCCTGGAGGCGGCCACTGGGCAGCGGGGCGGGCCCACCGCGGTGATGCGCCAGGAGCACGCGGAGATGCGGGGCCTGCTCGCCCAGATGAACGGGGCCCTGGCCCGCGGCGATCGGTCCGCGACGCAGGACGCCGGCGACACCCTGATGATGGTCATCCAGCAGCACAACGTGAAAGAGGAAGGGATGCTGTACCCGATGGCCGAATCCGCGCTGTCCGCCGAGTGGAGCGCGCTCTATCCGCGGCTGCTCAAGATGCAGAGCTGAGCGATGAGCGCGGAGGCGGCCCCCGAGGTCTTGTCCACCAAGCCCCGGCTGCGCGGCGTGATCCACCAGTGGTCCGCGCTCGGGGCCTTGATCGCGGGCGCGATCTTGGTGAGCTCCACCCCCGCGGGTCCCTCGCGCTGGGCGGTCTTGGTGTACGCGCTGAGCCTGGTGACCTTGTTCGCCGTGAGCGCCACCTATCACCGGGTGTCCTGGCGAGAAGGACCGCGGCGCTGGATGCGGCGGCTCGACCACTCGGCGATCTTCGTGCTCATCGCCGGGACCTTCACGCCGCTGAGCTTGGCCTCGGTGGATCGCGGCAGGCTGGCGCTCGGGCTGATCTGGGGCGCCGCGGCCGTGGGCACGACCAAGTCCTTGCTGTGGCCGCACGCGCCCAAGGCCTTCTCAGCGCTGCTCTATATCGCGATGGGCTGGAGCGGCGTGCTGCTCGCGCCGGCGATCTGGGCGGCCACTGGCCCGGTGGGCCTCGGCCTCTTGGTGGCCGGCGGTGTCCTCTACAGCGTGGGCGCGTTGGCGTACGTCCTGCGGCGCCCCAACCCCGTGCCGGGCGTCTTCGGCTACCACGAGGTTTTCCACGCGCTGGTGGTGTTGGCGGCCGCGCTGCACTTCGCGCTGGTGGCCCGGGCTAGCCTTTGATCCGCTTGTTCTCCGGGTCAAAGAGCGGCCTCAGCGACACCGACGCGGGGACCTTCTGACCAGCGATGTCGACCTCCCAGCGCCCTTCGCGGATCCACGCCTCATCGACGGCCCGGCCGCCGCCGTCCACCATCGCCAGCCCGACCGCCGCGCCCAGCGTATGCCCATAGGACGCGGCTCGAACGTAGCCGACGGGTCGCCCGTCGCGGTGCACGATCTCAGCGTGGTAGAGGAGGGGCTCCGGGTCTTGCAAGATAACTTGCACCAAGCGACGGGTCAGCGGGCCCGCCGCCTTCTGGGCGACGACCTTCTCCTTGCCGAGGAATCCTCCGGGCTTCTTGAGATCGACCGCGAAGCCCAGGCCGACCTCCAGGACCGAGTCGGTGTTGTCGATGTCGTGTCCGTAGTCGCGATAGCCCTTCTCCATGCGCAGGCTGGCCAGCGCCTTCAGCCCGGCGTGGCGTAAGCCAAACTGCGCGCCCCGCTCGACCAAGAGGTCATAGACGTGGGTCGCCTGCTCGGTGGGGATGTACAGCTCATAGCCGAGCTCGCCGAGGTAGGTGATGCGCACGAGGAGCACGCGGGCATAGCCGAGGTCGATCTCCTGCGCGCGGCGAAAGGGGAACTGTTCGTTGCGGAGGTCCGCCGAAGTAAGGCTCTGGAGCAGCTCGCGCGAGCGCGGCCCTTGCACGTTGAGCTGGGCCAGGCCGGAGGTCACGTCGGTGACGAAGCAGTGGGCGTCGGCCGGCGTGTGGCGACGCAGCCAGGTCTCCACGTGCCTGAGCGCGGTATCCGAGGCCACGACCATGAAGCGCGCCCCATATTGCTCGTCGGGGAGCTTGGTGACCGTGAGATCGGCCTCTAGCGTGCCTCCTTCGTTGAGCCACTGGGTATAGGTGATCGTCGACAGCTCTCCGTCCACGTTGTTGGCCGAGATCCAGTTGAGGATGCGTCCGGCGTCTCGGCCCTGGACCAAGAACTTCGACATGAAGGACATGTCCATGAGGATCACGCCGCTTCGGGCCGCCTCGTGCTCGGCCTTCCAGTGCGGAAACCAGCTCTGCCTCCCCCAGGAGAGAGGCCCGATCACGGGCTGAGATGCGTTGAGCGAAGCGATCGCGCCCGCAGGCGAGTTCGCCCCGCCGATAACGGGCCCAGGCCAATCGGGGGTGTACCAGTCGGCGCCCTCCCAGCCGCTGACGTCGCGAAAGTACGCGCCCCGGGCCGCCAGCCGATCATGAAAGGCCGACTTCTTGGCCCCGCGCGCGCTGGTCATGGAGTGCGTCGGATAGTGGCACTTATAGACCATGCCCAGGGACTCGACGGTCCGGACCCGGCGATACTCCGGGTTGGTCTGGTAGGGGTGCAGCCGATCGATGTGAAAGGCCGTGACGTCGACGTCGCTCCGCCCATGGAGGATCCAATGGGCCATCATCCGGCCGACCCCGCCGCCGGTGAGGATTCCGATGGAGTTCAGCCCGGCCGCCACGAAGTAGTTCTTCAGCTCGGGTGACTCTCCTAGGCAGGGCTTGAGATCGGGCGTGAAGGACTCGGGCCCGCAGAACAGCTTCTTCACGCCGGTCTGGAGGGTGATCGGGACGCGCCGCATCGCGGTCTCGATGTACTCACCCATGCGCTCCCAATCGGGCTTGATCTCCCCGAAGGCGAAGTCCTGCGGCATGCCCTCGACCTTCCAGGGCGCGCAGACCGGCTCAAAGAGGCCGATCATCAGGCCTCCTCCCTCCTCGCGGAAGTATCCATAGGAGGCCGGGTCCTCGATCACCGGCCAAGACCTGGAGACGGCGGGGATCGCGTCGGTGATGAGATAGTAGTGCTCGGCGGCTTGGAGCGGGACGCTCACCCCGGCCTCGAGGCCGAGCTGCCTTCCCCAGGCTCCGCCGCAATTGACCACCGTCTCGGCCTGGATCTCGCCGGCGCTGGTGCGCACGCCCGTGACGACGCCGTCCTTCTTGAGGACGCCGCTGACGCTCACTCCCTCGATGATTTTGACGCCCTTCATCTTGGCGCCCTTGGCCAGCGCCATGGTGACGTCGACCGGATCGACCCGCCCATCGCCCGCCACATAGAAGCCGGCCAGGATGTCGTCGGTGCGCGCCAGCGGGAAGAGGCGCTGGACCTCGGTGGCCGAGATCTCCTGCACGTCGACGCCGCAGTGCCGGTTGAAGGCGGCGACGCGGCGGTACTCCTCCAGGCGATCGCGCTCGGTCGCCAGCTCGATGAAGCCCACCGGCCGAAAGCCCGTCGCCTGCCCGGTCTCGGCCTCGAGGCGCGCGTAGAGATCGCGGGTGTACTTGCGAAACTCGGTGGAGGTCTCGGAGGTCGACCCGAACGTGACCATCAGGCCGGCGGAGTGCCAGGTCGTGCCGGCGGTCAGTCGATGCCGCTCGAGGAGGACGACGTCGGTCACGCCGAGCTGCGCCAAGTGGTAGGCGACCGAGCAACCGATGACGCCGCCGCCGATGACCACGACGCGCGCCGAGCTGGGGACAGAGGGTTCGCTCATCGAACCGCTCATACAGCGGGCCAAGGGCTTTGGCTACGCGGGAGGCTCCTTAGTACCCATGGTCCTACTTACCCTGGGCGACGGTGCCGGTCGCGACCGGTCCGAGCGTGTCCCAGTCCAGGGCCGCAGTCAGCGCCGCCACATCCGCAGCGCCCGGCCCTTTACCGCACTCCTTTTGGAGGCCGCGGATGGTGTTGGCCGAGAGGCTGCTCGACGCCCAGTTCACGAGCCAGCCGGGGAGCGCGCCGCCGGGGTCGGCCTCGACTTGGTAAGTGACCAAGGTGGAGCTGGGGCTGATCCGCTCGAGGTCCCAGTACCCGCGCAGGCGCGGCATGCGGATCACGCCCTCGACCACTGGCGCGTTTGGGTGGGTGCTCTCGTGGAAGGTGATGTGGATCGCCTGGCGCGCCCGATCGACCGTGGCGTCCGACTCCAGCACCACGTCGCGATCCGAGATGAAGAACACCGGGCTCTTCGTTCGGTTGTAGTTCTTCACATGCGTGGGCGAGAGGAAGGCCAGCATCGAGCTGGCGATGCAGTCCTCCATCCAGTCCTTCTCACGATTGGAGTCCCGCAAGACCGCGGCGATGGTCAGCAAAGAGGCCTCTACTCGGCCCTGGGCGCGAAAGGCGATGAAGGAGGAGCCGGGGACCTCGCGCTGCCAGGAGGTGATGCCGTCGTCGTCCTTGGCCAGCGGCTGCCAGCTCTCGGCCCGCGCGGCGCAGGTGAGAAGGAGCGCCCCGGTGATCCCGGCGATGAGCCCCCAGACGTTCTGCGGCGCCATGCCTCCTTACAGCAGCGACGGCCTCCCCAGCGCAACAGGAGACGTCCCAGCGTGCCCAGCGGACACCATCTCGCGCGGTATTTCGAGGGGTTGGACGCTGTCACGGCCCCTGGCATGAAGCTGGCTTTGGCGCTTCCGCATGAGCTTCACGCTTCCCAGCTTCTCCTCGGCCGTCGACGCGGCGAAGAAGGCGTTGAGCGCGCCCACCACCCAGCCCCAGGCGGGCCCCACCGTGACCGCCCCTGCCACCCGGGCCGCCTTCGGCGACTTCTTCGATCTCGGCGGCAGCGATGCCGAGTTCAAGAAGTGGGCGGGCGACATCCAAAGAAAGGTCGGCGAGCGGATCCAGCAGGACGTCTCAAACAAGGCGCCGGGCGTCACCGCCGAGGACGTCAAGGCGGGGCGCGCCGGTCCCGCCGACGTTGTGCTGCGCGCCAACGCCTTGGCCGCCGCGGGGGATGTGGAGAACGGCGGCCGCACCCTGACCCAGGCCGGCGACGCGTTCATGAAGGCGGGTAAGTATCGCGAGGCCGAGCAGTGCTTCGCCAAGATGAAGGAGCCGCCCTTCGCCGAGGCCAAAACCAACGCCGCTCGCGACGTCGACAACCCCGCCAGCAAAGGCGGCAACAGCACGATGATGGGCTCCAACACCACCGGCGTGATGGGCAAGGAGAAGTTCGACACCACCTTCGGGAAGGAGGGCGAGGTCAAGCTGGCCCAGTGCAAGCAGCTCGAGGACATGCAGAAGGTGATGGGCCGGCCGATCGACCCACACAACCTGAGCGACGTGAAGGCGTATTTCCAGAAGGTCTCCGACCAAAACCCCGGCCAAAAGGGCACGGCGGTGACCGACGAGTACCAGCGCTACATGAAGAACTTCTACGTTCACCCGGGCAGCGTGCGCTGGGATGACGCGGTCGCGAAGAACGACCGACCGGCGAAGTTCAACGACCTCCTGAAGAACCAGCCGACCGACGACACCGGGCGGAAGATGGTCAACTGCGAGGGCTATATGTACATGACCAAGGACATCCTGGGCGGCATCAAGACCCCGGATGGTAGGTCGAACCGCTACGAGATCTACCAGGCAGGCGGCGTCTTGGTGAACGGCAAGCCCGGCGGTCACGTGGTCTCCGGGATCTATGACAAGACGAGCAAGCAGTCCTTCATCGCCAACAACGACAACGTCGAGAACACTACTCAGCAGCCCCTGATGAAGCTGGATGGGAACTCTGAGCGGGTGTTCGCGCGGTACCTGCACGAGTACGTGCGCTCGCCCTTTGTGGGAAAGAACCCGGCCGACGCTTATGATCCGCGTATCGAGGAGAAGACCAAGGATCTGACCAAGCTGGACTGAGGCCTTGGGAGTTGGGCCTTCGGCCTTGATGCTGTCTACTTCGGCCTTTAGGGCATTTGATCTTCTGTACTTGTTGGCGGCGTGGGCATTCTGTCCGGGTGATCGGGATAGGGGCGGCGAGAGTCTCCTCGCCGGCACCCTCCCACGCCACCGGACGTACGGGTCCGTATCCGGCGGCTCGGAAGGTTGAGGTCACGTGACGAGCCTCGGTAGGCCGAGCT
>Ga0154020_10007898_pt1 | contig 12375 bp, 7 predicted proteins | sample Klosneuvirus_201_FD_109709 | JGI IMG/M metagenome (GOLD analysis project Ga0154020, IMG submission 109709) | Active sludge microbial communities from wastewater, Klosterneuburg, Austria - Klosneuvirus_20160825_MG | ecosystem: Engineered > WWTP > Aerobic digester > Activated sludge | place... | reverse complement strand
GGCGCTGGCTTCGTACAGGTCCGACGGGATGGCCTTGATGAGCCCGCTGCACAGAATCATGATGTACGGGTAGCCCAGCCAGGTGTTGACGATGAGGATCATCACCTTGGCCAGCAGGGGGTCGGCAAACCAGGCCGGGCGCACGCCCAGCAGCGCGTTGAGGATGCCGTTGATCTCGCCGAAGTTCTGGTTGAACAGGCCCTTGAACACCAGGATGCTGATGAAGCCCGGCACCGCGTAGGGCAGGAAGAGCAGCGTGCGATACAGCGTGCGGTGCTTCAGCGCAGGCCACTCCAGCAGCACCGCCAGCGTCATGCCCAAGGCGGTGCTGAAAAGCACGGTCAAGCCGGCAAAGGCCACGGTCCAGAAGAAGATGCTGACGAAGGGGCCGCGGAAGTCGGCATCCAGCAGCATGCGCGTGTAGTTGGCAAAACCGATGCCGACCTTGAAGCCGGGCTGCATGCGTTCGCCGGCCGCATTCTCGAAGAAGCCGGTCGCGCGGTTGGGCTTGAACACGGTGTTGGTCGTGGTCTCGATCACCCCGCCTTCGGGTCCGGGCTTCCACAGCTCTGTGATGTGGCCGAATTCGCGCAGGCCCACGTAGCGGATGACGCGGCCATCGGGCAATTGCAGTTGCAGCCGGGCCAGTGGCTCGCGCAGGCGCACCAGGTCTTTCAACGTGGCCGGTGCCGGTAGCACTGCTGCTCCTTGGGGCTGCAAGATCACCGGCGCGGCCGGCACCGCAGACAAGTCCAGCGGGGGCGAGACCAGCACCTCGCTGCCGCCTTCTTCGGGCAGCAAACGGATGCGGTGCGCGTTGCCATCGGCGTGCAATGTGAAAGCGCGAGAGCCGGCTTCGTCGGCCACCCTCTGATCCAGCAGATAAGCACGTGCACGCGCTTCTTCCAGCAGGTTGCTGGATGAGTAGTTGGTGAAGCCGATCTGCACCGTGTACAGCAGCGGGAATGCCACGAAGAGCAGCATGCCCGCCACGCCCGGGAAGAGGTACTTCCAGGCGACGCTTTGCGCCGTGCCGTACACGTAGAGCGCGCTGCCGCCCAGGGCCAGCGCGCCCACGGCCGTCATCGCCTGGCCGGCGGCCCACAGGCTGAAGACCAGCCACAGCAGTGCCAGGCCTGCGAGGCCGACCACCGCACCCCCCAGCAGCAGCCGCGAAGCCGGCTTGGCAGGGCCTTTGGGTGCGACGCTGGCGCTGCGCGCTGCGCTCATTGCTTCATCCGCGCAGCGGCGCCATCCAAGGCGTCTTTCGGACTCTGCCGGCCATTCGTGATGGCCTCCAGCGCGGCGTCGATGGCGGGGAAGAATCGCCCCATCTCGGGAATATTGGGGATGGGCTCACCAGCCCGCGCATTGGCCATCGTCGCGGCAATGCGCGGGTCGCTGCTCAGCTCGGCGTAGTAGGCCTTGTTGGCCGGCACGCCCAGGGGCACATCGGCGCTGATGGTCTTCAGCGCCGACAAGCTCAGCAGGTGGTTTTCGATGAACTCGCGCGCCACGTCCTTGATCTTGCTGGGCGCGGTGATCATGCAACCCAGCACGCCCACGAAGGGCTTGCCGGGCTTCCCGGCAATCGACGGAATGGGCGCCACGCCGAAATCGATGCCGACCTTCTTGACGTTGTCCCAGGCCCAGGGCCCATTGATCATCATCGCCACCTGGCCACGCGCAAAGGCGCCTTCCATCTCGCTGTAGCGCGCGCCCTTGGGCATGTGGCCTTCGCGGATCAGGCGGTCCAGCATCTGCGCGCCCACCACCGCGCCGGGTGCGTTGACGCCGATCTGTTTGGGGTCCAGGTCGCCCTGCGGCGTGCGGCCGAAGACAAAGCCGCCCGGCCCGGCCAGCAGCGGCCAACTGAAGAAGCTGTTGTTGTAGGCCCAGAGGATGGCGCCCTTGCCTTGGGTTTTCAGCTGCCGATCGATCTCGATCAGCTGCTCGAAGCTGGCCGGCGGCGTGGGCACCAGGGCCTTGTTGTAGATGAGGCCGATGGTCTCGATGGCCAGCGGGTAGCCCCAGGTCTGGCCGCGGTAGGTGAAAGCCGACCAGGCCGCATCGTCGATCTGCGCGCGCAACGCCTTGGCCGGGCGCACGGGCACCACCAGGCCGCTCTTGGCCCATTCGCCCACGCGGTCGTGCGCCCAGCACATGATGTCCGGGCCCTTGCCGGCCGCTGCGGCCGCGGTGAACTTGTCCGGCGCGCCTTCGGGGTGTTGCACCACCACCTGCACGCCGCTTTCACGTGCGAAGGCGTCACCCACCTTCTGCAGCCCGTTGTAGCCCTTGTCGCCGTTGATCCAGACCAGCAAGCGCAGCGGGGTCTGCGCCGGCGCTGCAGTCGTCAGGCACAAGCCGATCAGCAGCGCCAGCGCGCTGCGTTCAAGCGGCATGCCGATACCCAGCCGCCACGAGGCGTGGGAAGGCGCGGCCTTCCGCGTTGAAGAGATAGGTCTTCTCCGCCGGCACGCCCAGCGGCAGCACCTGGCCGTCGTCCACGCGGCGGTCGCCTTCCACGGCGGCCGTCACCACATCGTCCGCACCGGCGTTGCTGCAGTAGGCGTAGGTCATGCTGCCAAGACTCTCGACAAAGGTCACCGTGGTCTGCAGCGCGTTGTCGGCCACACCGGCACGCAGGTGTTCGGGCCGGACGCCCAGCTTGACCTTGTCGCCGGGCTTGGCCGCCGATGCGTCCACTAGGCAGCGGATGCTCTCGCCGCCACCCAGGCGCACGGTGGCGCCTTGGGCGCCGGCCTGCTCCACCGTGGCTTCGAGGATGTTCATGCCCGGGCTGCCAATGAAGCCGGCCACGAAGAGGTTGCAGGGGTGTTCGTACAGTTCCATCGGCGCGCCGACCTGTTCGATGCGGCCGGCCTGCAGCACCACGATGCGGTCGGCCAGGGTCATGGCTTCGACCTGATCGTGCGTGACGTAGACCATCGTGGTCTTGAACTGCTCGTGCAGCTTGGCAAACTCGTAGCGCATCTTCACGCGCAGGGCGGTGTCCAGGTTGGACAAGGGTTCGTCGAAGAGAAACACCTCGGGCTTGCGCACGATGGCGCGGCCGATGGCCACGCGCTGGCGCTGGCCGCCCGACAGATCCTTGGGCTTGCGCTGCAGCAGGTGTTCGATGTGCAGGATCTTGGCCGCGTTGTTGACGGCCGTGTCGATCTCGGACTGCGGCACCTTCGCCAACTTCAGCCCGAAGGCCATGTTGTCGAACAGGTTCATGTGCGGGTACAGCGCATAACTCTGGAAGACCATCGCGATGCCACGCTCGGCCGGCGGCACGTCATTGACCACCCGGCCACCGATGCGCAGCTCACCTTCGGTGATGTCTTCCAGCCCGGCAATCGTGCGCAGGAGCGTGCTCTTGCCGCAGCCGCTGGGGCCGACGAAAACCATGAACTCGCCGTCGCGGATCTCCAGGTCGATGCCCTTGAGGATCTTCACGTCGCCGTAGGCTTTGCCAACCCCGGACAGCTTCACATCGGCCACGTCTGTTCTCCACGCCGCGGGCTCGTTGCGAGCCCCGTCTTTGTAGAGAATATACAGGCCGCATGCCGCCCCAACAACCCGCCGTCAGCCGCAGTCTTCTGGCGTTTACCCTTGTAAATCAGATACTTAGATCGCCACCCGGGAGTGCCCGATGTAGCATTACTACATTCAAACGGCGGCCGTGAACGCGGCCCAGAGCTTCATGAATCTGCCCAGCCGCAGTTCCGGCGTCCTGCTGCACATCACCTCGCTGCCCGGCCCTCACGGCATGGGCGACCTGGGGCCCGACGCCCACCGGTTTGTCGACTGGCTGCACAGCGCAGGGCAAACGGTGTGGCAGTTGCTGCCCATCAACCCGGTGGGCCCGGGCGATTCGCCCTACATGAGTGTCTCGGCCTTCGCCGGCAGCCCGTGGATGGTGGCGCTGGAGCCGTTGGTTGCCAAGGGCTGGCTGGCGGCGCCCGTGTTGCCTGAAGGCGGCTTCGACCCCCAGCGCAGCGATTTCGGCCGCAGCGGCGCATGGCGATTGGCATGCCTGCGCGAAGCGGCCGCGGGCTTCACGGCACGGGCCACGGCCGCCGATCAACTGGCCTTCGCCGGCTGGTGCCAGGGCCAGGCGCACTGGCTGGACGACTACGCGCTCTTCATGGCACTGCGTGGTGCGCACGAAGGCCGGCCCTGGTGGACCTGGCCTGCGCCGCTGCGTCAGCGCGACCCTGCCGCTTTGCTGGCTGCGCGCCAGCAGCATCGGTCACAGATCGGATTCTGGCGCTTTGTGCAGTGGTGTTTCGACACGCAATTCACCGCGCTCAAGTCACACGCCAATGCAAGCGGCGTGGCCCTGGTGGGTGACTTGCCCATCTTCATCGCCCACGACAGCGTGGATTGCTGGACGCGCCCCGATCTCTACTGGCTGGACGAAACCGGCCAGCCCACGGTCATCGCCGGTGTGCCGCCCGACGACCTGGGCCCCGATGGCCAGCGCTGGGGCAACCCGCTGTACCGCTGGGACCGCATGGCCGCCGAGGACTACGCCTGGTGGACGGCCCGCGTGCAACGCGCGATGGCCCATGCGGATGTGTTCCGCATCGATCACTTCCTGGGCTTCAGCGCCTATTGGGAGATTCCGGCCAGCAGCCCCACGGCCAAGCTGGGCCGCTGGGTGCCAGGGCCGGGGCGCGCGCTGTTCGACGCCATTTCAAGCGCACTGGGGCCACTGCCCATCATTGCCGAGGACCTGGGCCTGGTCACGCCCGCGGTGCGCGCACTGCGCGACGGCTGCGGCTTCCCGGGCATGAAGATCCTGCAGTTCGCATTTGGTGGTGACGGCAGCCACGAGTTCCTGCCGCACAACTACGCGCCGCACGTGGTGGTCTACACCGGCACGCACGACAACGACACGGCACGCGGCTGGTGGGACAGCGCGCCCGCGCATGAGCGCGACTTCTGCGCCGCCTACCTGCACTGCAGCGCTGCCGATGTGCACCTGGCGATGATCCGCGCGGCCAGCAACTCCGTGGCGCAGATGGCGGTGTTCCCGCTGCAGGACGTGCTGGGCCTGGGCAGTGCGCACCGCATGAATCTGCCGGGCACGCTGGGGGGCGGCAACTGGGCCTGGCGCTTTGAGTGGGAGGCTCTGGCTGGGGATCTGGCGGCCGGGTTGGCGCGGATCAGTCGGGGCTCGGGGCGCTTGGGTCTGCGTTGAATGGGGTGGGTTTGGCGGGCGCTGCGGGCTCTGCGGCTCTGCGGGCGCTGCGGCGCTGTGGGTGTGGCCCGGCTCCGCTCAGGGAGATTCGCTGCGCCGGGCCACACCCACAGCACCGCTGGACCTGTGGCGTGCGTCGTTCGCAGCGCCCCAGGCTGGGCTGGCGATGGGGTGGCCACCGCAGTGCATAAGAATTCCCATAAACGGAGGTGGCCACCACATTGCCAGCCGCATGCACCACCTCAACCGCTCAACTCAGTTTCAACTGCCGCATCTGCTTCACATGCGCCACCGCCTGCACCGCGGCGATGCGTCCGAAGGTGATGGTTTCGGAGATCGAGTTGCCGCCGAGCCGATTGGCACCGTGCACGCCACCGGTGACCTCGCCGCCCGCAAAGAGGCCGGGGATCACGCTGCGGTCGGCGCGTTGCACGCGCGTGCGGGTGTCGATGCGCAGGCCGCCCATCGTGTAGTGGATGCCGGGCCGGATCTCCAGTGCCGCAAACGGCCCGGTCTTCAAGGCGCGCGGCATGTTGGCGCGCTTGAATTCCGCGTCGGTGCCGGCCGCCTGGTAGCCGTTGTAGGTGTCCAGCGTCTGCTCCAGCGTCTTCGCGTCGCAGCCGATGGCCGCCGCCAGCGCGGCCGGGGTGGCGCCTTCGCGCACCAGGTCCAGGTGGTAGTAGCCCTCGATCTGCTTGAGGCTCTTGCGCAGCGGCGTGTCGAACACCAGGAAGGCGCTGCCGCCGCTTTGCCGCAGCACCGCCGCACTGGCAGCGTCGCGCGTGGTCAGCTCGTTGACGAAGCGCTTGCCCTGCCGGTTGACCATGATCGCGCCGTTGCCGCGCACGGCCTCGGTGATCAGGATCTTGGAGCCCGCGGCCTGAGTGGGGTGGATCTGGATGTGCTCCATGTCGATCAGCTCGCCGCCGGCCGCTTTGCCCAGATCCAGGCCGTCGCCGGTGGCGCCGGGCTGGTTGGTGGAGCTGAAGCTGGCGTAATCGGGCCGGTACTGCGCCACGCGGGCCAGGTTGGACGAAAAACCGCCCGTCGCCAGCACCACCGCCTGGGCCTGCACCGCGAACAGCTCGCCGTACTTGTTGCGCACCAGCACGCCCGTGGCGCGGCCGTCAGGTGCCTGCAGGATCTTCAGCACCTGGCAGCCCGCGCGGATGTCCAGCTTCTGCTGGATGGCCTGCTGGCGCAAGGCGTGAACGATGTTGTGGCCCACCGCGTCGCCGGCCGCCGGGCGGTGCGTGCGGTCGACACTGGCACCGGCCATGCGGCCGACGCCGGTCATGTCGGCGCCCTGCGCCAGCAGCCAGTCGATGGAAGCCGACGATTGCCGCGCCAGGATCTCCACCAGTTCGGCGTTGTTGCGGTTCTGGCCGCCCTTCATCGTGTCGTCGTACATCGTCTTCCACGAGTCGACGATCTTGCGTGCCGCCTGCGGGCGGGTCTCGGCGGCATTCATCCCGCCGGCGGCGAGTTGCGTGTTGCCACCGGTGATGGGCATCTTCTCGAGCACCATCACGCGCACGCCGGCCGCCAGGGCCGACAGCGCGGCGGTGAGGCCGGTGCCGCCAGAGCCGATGACCACGATGTCGGTCACTTCCTGGCGGCTGACGGCCAGTGCCGGGCCACCCAGCAGGGCCAGGGAACTGCAGATCAGTAGGTCGCGTCGTTGCATGTCGGGCTTTCGGTGTTCAGCGCGTGGCCGGCTTGTTGCCGGGCATGGGCATCGAGAAGTTGGTGTGGCAGTGCTCGCAGTAGGCCTTCGACTCCTGGTGGCCCTGGTGGCAGGCGGTGCAGGCCACCTCGGGCCCCAGGTGCGAGGCGTGCGCGTTGAGTGCGGCATTGCTCAGCTTCTTGGCCGACAGCGCCGCCACCGCCGGGTAGCCCTCGTGGCAGGACACGCACTCGCGGTTCTCGACCGTCTGGTTGTCGTCAGGTGCCACCGTGTCGCTGTGGCACTTCTCGCACTTCAGCGCGCCTTTGGGGGTGCGGTGCAGGCCGGCCACGCCCAGCGTGGTTTTTTCGATGCGCTCGCGCAGCGCGCTCATCACGGGCGTGGCTGGCTTTGCGGGCGCCGGCTTGGCCGCTGCCTTCGTTGCCGCAGTGGGCGTCGCGGGGGTGCCTGGGGCTGCGAAGAGCGCGCCGCCGATCAGGGCCGAACAGCACAAGGCCACGGCAAGCAGGAAGCGCCCGTGGCGCGCGACGGGTGGGGAGATCAGAACCATGGGTTCTCCTTGGGGACGGAGGTGCAGTTGAGGCGGCCCACGTTCAGACCAGGCCGCGGCTGGCGGCGAGCAGCCAACCGGCCACGCAGGAACTCGACACGCCGATCAGCCCCGGCAGGATGAAGCTGTGGTTGATGACGTACTTGCCGATCTTGGTGGTGCCCGAACGGTCGAACTGGATGGTGGCCAGGTCGCTGGGGTAGGTGGGCAGGATGTAGTAGCCGTAGCAGGCCGCGGCAAACGCCACCACGTAACCCGGGGGCACGCCGATGGAAAGGCCCAGCGGCACCATCGCGGCGATCGCGGCGGCCTGCGAGTTCACCAGCTTGGAAACCAGCAGCAGCGCGATGGCAAAGGTCCAGGGGTAGAGCTTGACGAGATCGGACAGGCTGGCCTTGATGATGGGCAGGTTGGCCTCGAACACCGTGTCGGCCATCCAGGCGACACCGAACACCGCCACGACGGCGATCATGCCGGCGCGGAAGACCTCGTTCTTGCCGATCTCTGAAGGGTTGGTCTTCGTGAAGATGATGATCAAGGCACCGGCCATCAGCATGAACATCTGGATCACCAGCACCATCGACAGCGGCTTGTTGGCGATCAGCGGGCGCAGCGCCGGGAAGGCACCGAGCAGCGCGACGACAACGATGGCACCGACGAAGATCCACATCGCGGTCCATTGCTGCGTGCTCAGCTTGCGGCCCAGCAGCGAGGCGCTTTCGCCGTAGACGTTCTTGCGCGCTTCCGGGTCCTTGATCAGGGCCTGGAACTCCTCGTCCTTGTCGAGGTCCTTGCCGCGGAACCAGCTGAAGATGCCGATCATCAGCACGCCGACCAGGGTCGACGGAATGGTGATGGACAGCAGGGTCACGAAGTCGATGATGGGCGCGCCGGCCGGGGCCTTGGCCAGGAAGGCGACCAGCGAGACCACGGCCACCGAAACGGGGCTGGCGATGATGCCCATCTGGCTGGCGATGGACGAACCGGCCATCGGACGCTCGGGCCGGATGCCGTTCTTGATCGCCACGTCGTAGATGATGGGCAGCATGGTGTAGACCACGTGCCCCGTGCCGCACAGCATGGTCAGGCCGCAGGTCGTGAATGGGGCCAGGATGGAGACGTACTTCGGGTTGCGGCGCAGCAGCTTCTCGGCCAACTGCAGCAGCACGTCCAGGCCGCCCGAGGCCTGCAACGTGGCGGACGCGGCGACCACCGCCACGATGGTCAGCATCACATCCACCGGCGGTTTGCCGGGGGTCAGGCCGAAGGCGAAGGTGAGCAGCACGACACCGATGCCGCCCAACAAGCCAAGCGCCACGCCACCCTTGCGCGCGCCGTAGAACAGGCAGGCCAGGATGATTGCCAGTTGAAGAAACAAGACCATGATCGTCCTCTTGCGTTGCGCCCTGGATCCCAGGGCATCTGAAAGCCGGCGCTCCTGGAATGGGCGCCCAAGCTTTCTTTGCACCGTTCGTGCCAGCCACGCGGCGCGAGGGGCGAACCCAAAACTGTTGGCCGATCAAGGGCTTGCGCGTGCCGGGCCAGCCACGGCCGAAGCCCGCGCACGGTTTCCCGGGATGCGTGTGCAGGTCGCGCACGGCTTTTCGTGTCAAAGCCGCGGTGCGAGGACGGCTCGCCCGCGCAGGCCGCGCGGTTGCCGCAGAGCGATCAGCGGTAGTCGGCGCTCTGCAACTGCAGCCGCTTCATGCGGTCGTGCAGGGTCTGCTTGGGCAGGCCCATGGCTTTGGTGCTGGCGGCCACGTGGCCGGCGTGGCGGCGCAGGGTTTCGGCAATCAGCGCGCGCTCAAACTGCTCGAGCTGCTCGTTGAGCGCGCGCTGTGGTTCGGCGCCGCCGCGGCGAACCCCAGATCAGCGGGATCAGGGCATGCTTCGGATCGACAGGCCAGTCGGGAAGAACGCCGCAGGCTTGCCGGCGGCGCGCGCTCCAAGGGTCATCAGTGGCTCAGCGGCCGGCCCTGCGCCGCTGCACGCGAACCAGACCCATCAAGCCCAGGCCGGCCAGGGCCAGACTGCCTGGGACCGGCACCGAGCCCCCAGAGCCCGGTGTCACCGTCAGGAAGTTTTGTCCCGAGTGCGGGGAGCCTGAAGTTGCCGGATCGTAGAAGACGGTATAGACATAGTTCGCAGTCGTCGACAGATTCGCGCCATTCACATTCGTCCAGGAGGCGCTGGAAAGCGCGGCCAGGTAGGCATCGATCTGAATCTCCAATTCATCCCGCCCGGCGTTGCCAACGGCAAACGACGTTGAGTCCGTCCCCGCCGAACGAAGCGCACCGCTGGTGCGGCTGTTGGCGTTGACCGCGTCACCGACGATCTCCCAGATCACATAGCTGAACGCCTCTGCCTTGATCGTGGACTCAAAGCTGTCGTTGTAGGCGTGCGAATACAGGTTGGTCAAATTGTTAAGTACGGTGGTCGTGTTCTGTGAGGTAAGGCCAGTTCCCGCATACCCCGAAGAGGCGAATTGCTGCTGGTAGCCGGTCAAGCCACCGGTCAAGGGGGTGTTCAGGAAGTTGTTCAGGCTGGCCGTGGTGTAAGCCCCCGCCACGTCCCAGGCGAAGCTCGTCGGCGGGTCGATGCAGTAAGCCTGATAGTTGGTGGTGCCGACAGTGAAGCCGATGCGCCCGTTCAGATCGGAGTAGTACGAGGTGCCACCGTTGTAATCGTTGTTGTAGTCGTAGCCGGTGGTGAAAGTCGGGTTCGTCAACGTCAACTGGGCCGATGCGGAGACGGCAATACAGCTCAATCCCAGCAGAGCCACCCAAGCAATGGAATTCACGCGGCGTTTAGAATTTTTCATACTTACCTACAAAAGGATGGGAAAGGACACTAGAGTTGAGTCTGCCTTAGAAAATACCGGAAACAACCATACAAATGGACGGCATTGACTGGGAGCCTAACGCTACAAACGATTAGCAAAAGAGATTAGCCAATAGCAATTAGAGTGCCAGTTTCGCAAGCTCTTGATTTGTATGCCATTCATGCAGATCGGCAGTGGCAAGGTTGGTGAAGTGTCAATTCCACCAACAGCAATCAAATCAAAATCAAAGACCCAGACTCGCCTTAAGTGCGGCTAATTCCGGACCAGGCACGGGCGGCGAAGTCGAGGCCAAGGCCGCCTTCAACTCTTCCTTGGCCTCCAGCTTGCGCCCAGCCTTGGCCAGCGCCGAAGCCAGATGCCAACGGATCTGCCCATTGCCAGGCTCGCGCAGGCGGGCGTCGCGCAGCACCCGCACGCCGTTGTCCAGGTCGCCGCTCTCTGCCAGCAGCCAGCCGTAGGTGTCGGCATAGACCGCCTGGCTTGGCGCCAGCTTCACCGCCCGTTCGGCCACGCGCATCGCCTCCGGGTCCTTGATGCGATGCAAGAGCAGGGCGTAACTGTTCATGGCCGAAGCGTCTCGCGGCGATGCGGCGATGACCGCGCCATAACTCTTGCGCGCCTCGTCGTTGCGCCCCAGCAGCGACTGCACCTCGCCCAAGGCGCGCAGGATGACCAGGTCCTTGGGGTTCTTCTGGATCCACCCGTGCAGCAAGGCCAGGGCCTTGTCGGCCTCCCGATTGCCGATGTAGGCCTGAGCCAGCGTCAGCGCAATCGGCGCCGCGGGTTGACGCTGGAAGGCCGTGCGATAGGCCGCGATGGCCTGGGGCGTTTGCTGCCTCGAAAGTGCAACGTGGCCCGCCGTCATGAGGGCGGGCACTTGACCGGGGTGCTTGGCCAGCAGAGCGGCCAGGGCCGCGTCCACTTCCTTCGGCTGCCCGCGCCTGGCGGCCAGCTCGACCTGCAGCACCATCGCGCCCAGATCACTGGGTGCGACCTGCAAGGCCTTGCTGACCGAATAGGCGGCCCCGTCCAGGTGGCCCGCCGCCAATTGCATGCGCCCGATCGTGATGAGGTGGCCCATATCGGCGCCGGCAAAGCGCCCCGCTTCCTGCAGCACGGACCGGGCGATGGGCAAGTCGCCCATCGCTATGTGAGCCTGGGCCAGCGCCAATTGAACAGGTACATCCTGCGGATACCTGCCCGACAGGGCCTTGGCTGTCGCCAAGGCCTGGTCCGTCTGCTTTTGCGCCAAGAGCAGGCTCACCGACGACAAGCCGGCCCGCGGGTCCTTGTCCTGGCTGGCCGCATCGGCCTTGGCCCAATGCGCCAGCGCTTCCGCCGGTCGATTGGCGCGCTGTTCCAGCACACCCAGCTGAAACAGGACATCCGGGTCGTTGGCGCGATCATTCAGCGCGGCCGTGAGCCGCGCCCTGGCGTCATCGAACTTGCCTTCGTCCATGTCGAGCAAGCTCATGTTGATGACGACGGGCCGGAATCGGGGGTCGAGCGCCAGCACGCGCTGGTAAGCCTCGCGCTGACCCTTCCTGTCGCTCAGCCGGCCCTTGATATTGCCCAGGAAGTTGAGCATGGCCGTGTTCGAGGGGTCGAGCTTGACCATCGCATCGGCGATCTGCACGGCCTTGGCTGCATTGCCCAGCCGGGCATGCGAGATGGACAGTTGAACGCCGGCACGAAGGTCCTTCGGATTCCTGGCGTAGACCTTCTCGAGCGTGGCCATGGCCTGTTGGCCCTGACCAAGACCGAACTGGCTGAAGGCCAGTTCACGCAAGGCTTCATTGCCCCCTGCAGGCAGCCTGGCCGCCCGATCAAACAACTCGGCCGCCTGCGCATATTGCTTGCGCGCCATGTAGGTGCTGCCCATCAGGTAGAGCAGCTGTGGCTCATGGGGTGTGAGGCGCAGCAGGTTCTCCAGGATCGGCGCCGCGCGCAGGAACTCTTTCGCCTCCACCAGCACGCTGGCCATCAGCACCTGGGCCGCGTAGTGCTTCGAGTTGCGGGCCAGCAGCGTGTCGAGGTACTCGCGCGACTTCTGCAGGTTGCCCAGCGCCCGGTGCGACAGG
>Ga0154020_10007897_pt1 | contig 12376 bp, 10 predicted proteins | sample Klosneuvirus_201_FD_109709 | JGI IMG/M metagenome (GOLD analysis project Ga0154020, IMG submission 109709) | Active sludge microbial communities from wastewater, Klosterneuburg, Austria - Klosneuvirus_20160825_MG | ecosystem: Engineered > WWTP > Aerobic digester > Activated sludge | place... | reverse complement strand
GCCTCGCGGAGGGCGCGGTCTAGATCACGCTCCGGGAGGCCGGTCTCGCCGGCCAGGTGCAGGCGGAGGTCGCCGAGCTCAAGGGGGACCTCGGCCTCGAGGAGGAGCTCGACCGCCCGGGCGATGATCAGGCCCGCGCGATGGAAGACCACCTCTTCGTCGGGGCGGCGCCAGATCAGGTAGGCCATGGGCACATCGAAGGGCTCAGGGCGGGGGAGGGCCTCGCTCATCTCGTGGACGGGGCGACTATAGATGCGGATCTGCAGCGTGGGGTTGGCGCGGAGTCCGGCCGGGGGCGTTATCGGCGACGGCGAGTTGAGCGGAGCGATCGCGCCCCCAGGCGGATTGGCCTCGATCTTCGCGGGATGGCGGCGGGCCACCAGCTCGACCCACTCGTAGTCGAGCAGATCGGCGTACGGGTGCTCGACGGACTCGGCGTAGGCTACGAAGTCGCCCGGGACCTCGCGATAGTACGGCGTACTCGGCCCGCGATCCTCGAGAAAAGCTGCGTACAGATCGCCGAAGTCCTTCGCGCTCAAGATGCGCCGAGTGACCGGGAAGGCGTTGTCGATCACCGTCTGTAGGTTGGCCCGCATCAAGCGTCGATAGACCTCGGCGCCCGGCATCGGCGGCACGCCAGAGTCCTCGCGCGCCCGCAGGTAACGTTCGAAGGCGCCCAATGCGTTGAGGGGAGCAGACTCGTCGCTCACGTAGCGGGCTCCTCGCCGAAGACGCGCCGGCCGATCGCCCGGATCGCCCCGATCTCCTGGCTGAGCTCCGAAAAACTCGGGAAATTGTGGTCGCGCTCGAGCAGCACCGGTACTGGCCCCGTCCGCCGGAGCGCCTCTTCGAGCAGTGGCCAGACCCGGGCATCGACCGCCTCGCCGTGCGTGTCGATCACCAGATCTTCCGAGTCCCGCCAAAACCCCGCGACGTGGATCTGCACCGCGCGCTCGCAGGGCATCCGGGCCAAGAGCTCGAAGGGATCGAGCTTGAAGTTGAGGGCGTTGACCAAGATGTTGTTCACGTCGAGCAGCAGCCAGCCATCGGCTTGGCTCAGCACCTCGGTCATGAAGTCGGGCTCCGATAGCGTGCTCTCGGGGTAGCGGGCGTAGCTCGAGACGTTCTCCACCGCGAAGCGCACCGGCAGGGCCGAGGCCACGTCTCGCACGCGGCTCGCCATATGCCGCGCCCCCTCCTTGGTGAAGGGCACCGGCAACAGCTCGTGCAGATGCGCCGATTCGCCGCTCGACCAGCAGGCGTGGTCGGAGTGGTGGGGCGTCCCCGTCTTCTCGGCGAAGGCTCCGAGATCGGCGATCAGCCGGCGATCGAGCGGCGCGTTGCCGCCCAAAGACAGCGAGAAACCGTGGGTGAGCAGCGGGTAACGCGCGGACGCGAGGCTGAGCTTTCGCTCCCATTCTCCGCCGTGGTGGACATAGTTCTCCGGAGCGAGCTCGAGGAAGTCGATGAGCCCGTCCGGAGCGCCTAGGATTTCGTCGTGGAGCTCGCGTCGATAACCGAGGCCGACCGCGAAGCGTGCGGAGCGCCCGGGAGCGAGTTGGTGCTTCATGACGGGGGGAGGGAGCTCAGGCCTCAGCCGCAGGAGCCTTGGCCACAGGACTTCTCGCCGTCCTTGCCCTTCTTGTCCTTGTCGGCGCCGCAGCCGCCTTCCTTGTCGCCCTTCTTGTCCTTGTCGCCCTTCTTCTTCTTCTTGTCCTTCTCGTCCTTCTTCTCGTCGTCGCTCGAGGCGGGCGCGCTCTTGGCGTAGCCCTGGTCGAGGGTCTCGTGGTCCAGGAGCTGGGTGGCCTTGGCCGGGCTGGACAGGGCCATGAACGCGGCCAGAGAAGCAGAAACGGTAAGTCCTTTGATAACCTTCATCGAGAGTCTCCTTTGTTTGGGGGGTCGCCGTAGCTACGGCAGCGAGCGGGGTACGTTACTTCAAGGGCAGTCGTTTTGGACAGACCCGCCGAAAAGCCCGACCAGGGTACAGGCGAGCACGGAGCGGACGCGGATGCGGCCCACGCCACCGCCTCCTCCGCCCGCGCCTCCGCGATCGGAGCCATCCTCTCCAGGGGTCGCGTCGACGTTGGGGGTAAGGGCCCCGTCGCCGCCGCTGCCGGCGTTTTGGCTGCCGGTGCCGCCGGTGGCGGCCACGAAGCTGCCCGAGACCGTGGCGCCGGACTGGCCGCGCGCGCCCATCTCTGGACCGCCCGCGCCTCCGCCGCCTCCGCCGGTGTAGACGAAGCCCGCGACGTTGAGCTGGTTGGCCTCGAGCAGGACGCCTCCGCCGCTGCCTCCGCCACCGCCGCCTCCGCCCCGCCGCGCGCCTCCGGTTCCGCCACCACCACCGGAAGAGACGGAGCCGCTGGCGCCGATGTTCAACGAGCCGCCGGCCGAGATCTGGAGCGCGCCGCCGCCTTCGCCCGCTGCGCCGCCAGGATCATGGCCATTTCCGCCATTTCCGCCCGCGCAGCCGCCGACCAAGGGCTCGAGCGAGGTGTTGCCCCAGGCTGCCTGGGGGCTTCCCGCGGCGGCGCCGTTCGCTCCCTCACCGCCTGCCTCGCCGAGCGTGCCGTAGCTCCCACCTGCACCTCCACCCGCGGACTCACCGGCGTTGCCGCCGCCTCGGCCCAGACCGGGACACAGGAGCGTGCGCGAGCCGGTGCCGGCGGCGACGAGGATCGAGCCCGCGATCTCGACGTCGCGCTCGACCAGCAAGATCGCCGGTCGTGCGCCGATGATGCGGAGCTCGCCGGGTGAGCTCGCGGTCCCCTGCACCCGCAGTCTTCCGAGCGCGAACACCGCCGCGGGGCTGAGGTCGGAGAGCACGATGGTGATGCCCATCGGAGGACCAGCCGGGCCGCAGGAGCCGCTAGCGCTCGGTCCCCGGAGACCTTGGCCGGTGTCGAGCGTGCAGGTGCCGTTGGGGGCGACGTCGATCTCCTGGCGCCAATCGCTGACCAGATCGGGCCGTAGACCGTTGCTCGGTGGGTAGGGAAAGGCTGGATTTGCAGCGTCGGGAGCGGTCCCAGCGTCGGCCGCGCCGTCAGTGGCCTGGGCGTCGGCGCTGGGCGCGCCGTCGGTGGCCTGAGCGTCGGTGCTCGCTGCGCCGTCGGTGGGTTGAGCGTCGACCGCTTGGGCGTCGGGGCTCGGCGCTCCATCGACCGCGGAGACATCGGAGGGGCTCGCGTCGTCTCCGCTGCTGTCAGGGTTCTGTGCGTCGAGCCCGGCCAGGCCGGCGTCGATGCTCGTCGCGTCGGTGCTCGTCGCGTCGTCGTTCGCGCCGATCGCGTCGGTGATCACTCCGGCGTCCGCGCCGCCCAGCGGGCCGTAGGCTGGCGGCGAGAACGTGCAGGCGCTGCCCCAGGTGAGGAGCAGGGCTACCGGGAGTGCCTGGGAGCGACCCATCCGGATCAACATACGTCGAACCGGGCCTCCGGGGCGAATGCCTCCCGCCGCGCGGCGAAATACCGGCGTGGACTGGAGGTTTGGCGCCGCGCGTCGAGCGCCTCGTGCAGAGCCGCCGGCGACGCGAACTATCCTAGACCGGCGATGAGTTCGCGTAGGCCCAAACGACTTGGCCCACGATCAAGATCGTAGCGTCGCGTGGAGCAGCAGCCACCGCGGCCTAGGGCGGGCCGGTGCGACGCTCGGGTGTTCGCCCCGGCGTGCACGCGCCGAGGCCGCAGAGCGCTGGTTGAGCCGGCACGCTTGTGCTACTCCCGCCTTCCTCATGGCGCTCCTGACGGCGGAGGACATCCACCTCCAGTTTCGCGGCCGGGCCTTGTTCGATGGCGCGACGGTCGCGGTCGAACATCGCGACCGGATGGGCATCATCGGCGCCAACGGCACCGGCAAGAGCACCCTGATGAAGATCATGGTCGGCGCGATGAGCCCCGATGGCGGTCGCGTCACCCGGGCGCGGGGCATTCGGGTTGGGTATCTGCCCCAGGAGCTCCCCGAGGCGACGTCCGGTACCCTGCTGGGCTCGGTGCTGGCTACGGCTCCGCGGGTCGCCGATGTCAGCGCGCGCCTCAGCGAGGTCGAGGCCTCCCTGGCCGCTGAGACCGACCCTGACCTGGTCCTCGAGATCTCTGACGAGCTGGCCGATCTGCACGCCGAGCTGGCGGATCTCGAGCGCCGCTACGCCAAGCACCGCGCCGAGCGGATCTTGGTCGGCCTGCGCTTCAAGGACCATGAGTTCGATAAGCCGCTCTCGGCCTTCTCCGGCGGATGGCGGATGCGGGCGGCGCTGGCCGGGCTCCTCTTTCAAAACCCCGACGTCCTCTTGCTCGATGAGCCGACCAACCATCTCGACATGCCGTCGGTGCACTGGCTCAACGGCTTCCTCGAGGCCTATCCGCACGCGTTGGTCCTCATCTGCCACGACCGGGAGTTTCTGAACCGCCACGCTGAGCGGGTGGTCAGCCTAGAGCTCGAGGGCGTCCGCTCCTATCGAGGCAACTATGACGACTACAAAGTGCAGCGTGCTCTAGAGATCGAGCTGCTCGAGGCTCGGGCCAAGAATGAGGAGTCCAAGCGGAAGGAGCTGGAGGCCTTCGTGGAGCGCTTCCGCGCCAAGGCCACCAAGGCCCGCCAGGCGCAATCGCGGCTCAAGATCTTGGAGAAGATGGAGGAGCGCATCGTCGTCGTGCCGATCGCCCGCAAGGTGGTCAGCCTCACCTTCCCTCCGGCGGCGCGCGCGGGGGATACGGTGGTGGACGTCGATCAGGTCTCGCACGCCTACGGCGAAAAACGCGTGCTCGACAATGTTCGCCTGGCAGCCCGGCGGGGCGACCGCATCGCGATCGTCGGCCTCAACGGCGCCGGAAAGACCACTTTGCTGAAGATCGTGGCCGGGGAGCTGAGCCCAAGCGCGGGGCAGGTGAAGCTCGGCGCCAACGTGGAGCTCAGCTACTTCGCCCAGCACCACGCCGACATCTTGCGCAAGGACTCCACGATCCTCGATGAAGTCTGGCGGGCCAAGCCCGATCTCTCCCAGACCGAAGCTCGAGGTGTCTGCGGGGCCTTCTTATTCTCCGGCGATGACGTGGACAAGAAGGTCGGGGTCCTATCCGGCGGTGAGAAGGCGCGGGTGGCCTTGGCGCGACTATTGATTCGCCCGGGAAACTTGCTCCTCCTCGACGAACCCACGAACCATCTCGACACCGAGTCCGCTGAGAAGCTGACGGCTTCCCTGGAGAGCTATGATGGGACGCTGATCTTCGTGTCCCACAACTTAGACTTTGCGCGCAGACTATCCACCAAAGTCTGGGACGTGCATGACGGGATCGTGGAGGTCTATCCCGGCTCCCTGGGTGAGTATCTCGATCACCTCGCGGCGCTAGAGGCGGCCGACGACGGAGAGCCCGCCGGGTCCGATTCGTCCAAGACCGGAGCGTTGGTCGGGGGAGACAAAGAGGCCCGGAAGGACGCTCGCCAGAAGGCCAAGCAGGCCGAGTCCGAGCGGCGAAAGCAGAAGAAGGACCTCGAGAAGCGGGTGAGCAAGGCCGAGGAGACGATCGCCAAGCTGGAGGCTGAACACGCCTCGCTGGAGACCGCGCTGGCGGATCCTGCGACCCACGCGGACCCCACGAAGTCCCGCGAAAAATCGGTGCGCTTCGACGTGGTGCGCCGAGAGCTCGAGGCCGCCATGGCGGAGTGGGAGAAGGCCGGCGAGGCGCTGGCGGCCTTTGGCGACGCGGTGCCAGGACTAGGTTAGTACAGGTAACTATCCGCCGAGACGTTCTTCATCCAAGCCCGGTTGTTTCGGACCAGGCGCTTGGCGAGCGGGAGGCCTAGGGCGGCCCGGCGTTGACGCAGGCGCTGGTTGAGCCGGCGGGTCTCGAGGCGCGGGGCGGGCGCTCGGTTCTTGAGGCATTGATCCGCGGTGCTCGCCTCTAGGCGGATCAGCTTGAGCAACTCGGCGACGTCGGGCGGTAGCTGGCCCTTGGTCTTGAGCACCGCTTCGGCCGTGGACGGGTAGAGCTGCGGGTCGATGCCACGCTTGGCTGCCACGGCGGCGACGAAGTCCTCCCCCATCCCCTCGAGCATCACCGCGGCGAGGAGGTGGAGCTTCTGCCGGCAGAGGTCCTCGACGAGCGCGTGGTCCGAAGCGAAGGCGCTGAGGTCCAGGTGCTTCATCACGTGCCGCCGGGCCACGGCTCCCGAGAGGATCTGCGCCTCTACGTCGATACCGCGCACGCTGGCCGGCGTCGGCGCCCACCAATAGTTCAACATGAGGCTGTCTTCGAGGGTGAGCACCTCGTGCCACCAGTAAGCCGGTAAAACAAAGATATCTCTGGGCCGCAGCTCCACGCGGAACGCCCGAGCCCGCCGATAGTTGGGGAAGCGGCGCCGGTCCACCCGTGAGGTGAGCGGGATCTGCGAATAGTTGGGTCGCTCCGCGGAGGTCTCCCGGTAGAGGTACCGGTCGTCCTGCGGCGCGAAGACCATGAACTGCTTTACGCCGTCGAGCTGGAGGATGAGGTTGTGAAGGACGTCTTGGTGGAGCTGGGTGAAGGCCCCGGCTGAGCCCAGCCACAGGTTGGGCTTGCGCATCCCCGGCGCGTTGGCCACCGGCCTCTTCGGCACGTAGCGCTCGAGCGGCTCCGGGACCGCTTGCTGTGCCATGTACCAGACCGCGCCGTCCTCCCCGAGGCAGCGCACGAGATCGCTGAGCGAAGCCGCCCCCACCGCGCCATCGATCTGGTTCTTGACCATGACCTCGGTGGCCTCCCCGACCTGCTCCGCCAACTTCAGATCGAGCCGCGATCGCCCGGCGCCCGCGACGACGAACGGCTGCCCGGACGCCACCAATTGCTTCCACCGCGCGGGGAACGCGGAGTAGCGGGGGATCTTCGTGGTTCGCTGAGTCATCGTGGGGCTGCTCAAAAGACCACGGAGGGGGCTTCGCCGCCCGCCTCCGCGGTCAGTGCGCAGTCAGCACTGCCGGTGGTGGCCTGCTGACTCTCTCTTCTTTAGTTGGCCGCGGCGTGCGAGGGCCAGCCGATGCCACCGGAGACCTTCTTGAGCTGCTCTTCGGTCAGCTTCTTCAGCTTCAGCTTCTTGGTGGGCTTCTTGATCAGCTTCTTGATGTTTGCACCTCGCCACCCCAAAGGGACCACCGTCCGCCAGGATCATGGGACCAGCTGAGGCCCCAACGACCTCCCTCCCAATGCCACCTCGGACGCCGCGCGTCGAGCCCGGAGGCCTCCGTCAGGAGGCCGACGTCCTCCGCTTCGAACGCCCGATCTTCCGCGCCTTGGTGATCGGCACCTTGGGCGGTGGACCCGAGTCCTCGACCTTCGGCTTCTGGCGCGTCCGATAGGACTCCCCGTCCACCACCAAGTCGAACGCGGCGTTGCGGAAGCGATCCACGGCGCTCTGGGCGAGCAGTGCATCGTCGAAGGCCGCGAGCCACTCGGAGGTGTCGCGATTGCTCGTCACGATGGTCGACGCCCGTCCATTCCGCTCCACGAAGAGTTGGTAAATATCCCGGCTCTCCTCGCGGCTCATCGGCTCGAGCGCGAAGTCATCTACGATCAAGACGTCCACCGTGCACAAGGCCACCATCAGCGCGTCCCGGGAGTTGTCCATGCGGCTCTGCTTGAGTTGCCGCAGCAGCGCGTCGGCCCTCGAGAACCGCACGTTGAATCCCGAGCGACACGCAAGGTGGCCCAGCGCGCTCCCCAGATAGGTCTTTCCAACGCCGACCGGCCCGAGGATCACGACGTTCTTCTGGCTCTCGACGAAGCGGAGACTCATCAACTCCGAGAGGACCCGCCGGTCGTAAGTCACCTTTGCCGTCTTGTCCCAGCGTTCGAAGAGCATCGAGGGATCGAGCCCAGCCTCGTCCGCCCGTCGTGCCGCCGCCGTACTTTCTCTGCGGGAAATCTCATCGACCAGGAGCATCAGCAAGAAGTCTTCGAAGGCCTCGCCGGACTCTGTCGCCAACTTCAGGCGCTCCGGCAGGGTGGGAATGAGCCCTCCGAGCCGCAGCCGCTTCAGCGCCGTCACCAACTCCGGGCTCATGACTCACCTCGCGTCGAGAACTGCGTCGTAGGCCGCGCGAAGCGCCCCACCGGCAGTGTTCGGAGCTTGGGAGACGCTTCTTCTTCCGCGCGCCGGGCGTCCTTCAGGAGGCGTTCGACCCGAGAAACATCGACGACGCCGAACTTCAGCGCATGGCTGCACATCGCCTCGACGCGATCGTCGCCGTACCGCTCGCAGAGCCGCATCAGCGCGTAACCTTGCCGCATCCTCATCCATGCCGTCGGCCCATCCAGGAGCTTCTCGGCGAAGGTTGAGATGCTCGCCGGCTTCGCTCGAGCACGGATGAGGAGTCTTTCGACCGTACGAAACGCGGGATCTCTTGCGTCCGCCGGGTAGTCCGCCGGATCCGTCGTCCGCGAACCCGGCCTTCCCCGCGGATGCAGCTTGATCAATTCATCGTTGAGATAGACGCGGACGGTTGTCTTGTCCGCCCGCACCAGCACCTCGCGCCCGACGTGCAGGGTCGGCATCGAATAGAGCGCCTTTTCCACTTGGATGTGATGGTCGTGGTGCACCTTCGAACGGCGCCACGTGGGCACGTCGTAGATTTCTACGGGCGCTGGCTGCATGCGAGGTCGTTCGTGCTCCTCGTAGCACTCCAGCGGCTTCTGTCGCGTCGTCCCGTGAATCCGAGCCCCGGCCACCTCTCGGCACCATCGCGCCGCGTGCTCGCGCGTCCGCTCAAGGTGCGGCGTGAACGTCTCCCCCGCAAACCAGCGCTCCCGAACATGAGCGACCTGGTTCTCCACGCGAGCCTTGTCCTGCGGGGACCGAACGCGCGCCGGATCGACGAAGATCGCCCTTTTGTCCGTGTACTCCGCGAACGCCCGGTGCTTCACGGGATCCGTCGCGCTCGCCTTCACGATCATGCTTGTGGCGTTGTCGGGCACGATCCGTTTCGGGATCCCGCCAAAGAAGCGCCACGCGGCTTCGAGGCCTTCGATCACGTCGCGCGCAGTCTGGGACAAGCATGGCCAGACGAACATGTGGCGGCTCGCGCTGAGCACCACGATGAGCACGTAGAGCTTCTCAGTGCCGCCATAGCCATCCGGGACCCGTCCCATGAGCGCAAAGTCGATCTGCGCCTCGTCGCCGAACGGTGGGTCGTCCACACGCACGCTGGCCTTCCGCTCGCGCCACCCGAGCTCCCGGTGGGCGTAGCGGCGTAGCGTCGTGTAGCCCACGTCCAAGCCCTCTCCGCGGAGCAGCTCGTGCACCCGAGTCAGCCGGAGCGGCTCTTCTCCTTGAATCCAGGCTGCAATCTTATCCCGATGCCGCTCGATCGCGACCCGTGGCTCTGACGGCGCAGGGCTCGGTCGGTCTTGCACGGCGGCCACCACCCCGCGGACGAAGTCATCGTCCAGGGCGTGGTCCTTCCCGAATCCTCGCTCCGTCGCGGCCTCGACGTAGCGTCGCACTGTCTTGCGATCGACGCCGCTCTTGCGCGCGATGGCTCGAACCCCCTCACCGGCCTGAGCGCGGCGAAGCAGATCTCGTATGTCGAACATGGACAACTCCCGAAAGCTCATTGGGCCTCCCGGCAGCGCTCGCGACGCCGCCGTTTGGCCGGTCATGCTTCCGGTCGTTGGAGTCCGGGCAACCCCCTGGTCCCATGACCCTGGCGATCAGCCCAATTCAGCCCGCGAGGTGGTCCCATGACCCTGGCGATCGCCTGGTCCCATGACCCTGGCGATCCGCGCGGCGGGTGGTCCCATGAGGGTGGCGATTCGCAATGTTCATCGCGATACTCCTTCAGTCGATAGCGGTTCAGTGGAACGGAAACGTGTAGCGTCGGGCCTGCGAGGCTCGCCCCCTCACGCAACCTCGGCCAAATTACCGATCGGTCGAAGACTTGAGCAAGCGGCGCCCGTCACCACATCGGTGCAGTGTCAAGGCCGCAGTTGCGCGTTCTAGGCAGCAATCGCGCTCCGGCCCGCGCAGCTCCGAGGAGGAAGTGCGCGGCAGCTCAAGGCCGAAGGGACCGCCTCACTTCACCGTGGCCTCTAAGTTTGGGTAGAAGTGGTCGAGGATCCACTGCACCTTGCCTGCGTCGGTGGACGGAGCGCGCCTTCGACTGTTGGATCGCCGAGACAGCGGCTGTTTCAGTGTACGAAGGGTGCAGGGAGGAAAGCCGGCCCCAAGGGGTTCGGCGTTCTAGCCCACGCGGGCGCGGGCGTGCATGAAGCTATAGTAAAACACCGCGTCAGGATCGTGGGCGACCTCCTCCATCTCGCGCTTCATCCCCTCCACGACCTGCTCCGATACTTTCCCGGCCTCGAGGAGCCCGGGAGCGCCGGAGAGCAGCAGCTCGTGCCAATAGGCGATCATCTCGGCGCGCTCGGCGGGGGCGCGGTTGTCGAGGTGGATCGTGCGGACCTCGGTGATGATGTCGCGATACCCGAGCCGGAGCAGGAGATTTCCGAGCTTGGCCCCGACGAAGGGATCTCCGCCCAAGGCCAGCTGGTGATCATTGAAGGCGGCCCAAAAAGCCAAGGTGCTCGGGCTGTAAGGATCGAGGAAGAAGGTCGCGTTTTGCACCTCGGTGATCGCGATCGGCGCGCCGATCCGGAGCACGCGCCGAACCTCGGAGAGGATGAGCTCGGGGTCCTTGACGTGCTCGAGGATCCAGCAAAGGAAGGCCGAGTCGAAGCTCTCCGCTTCAAAGCCCAAGCGGCCGGCGTCTCCGTGGTGCATCTCATAGCGGCCCTGGGCGCCCGGCTGCGTCGCCAGGTAGCGTCGCGCCGCCTCGAGGTTGGAGGCGGAAGCCTCCACGCCTACCACGTGGAGCTCCGGGAAGTGTCTCAGCAAGATCTCGGTCTGCGCTCCCACGCCCGCGCCGACCTCGAGGAGCTTTCGCGATCGGTGAAAAGGCAGTCCCACGTGCACCCGATGCTCGAGAAAGCGCGCCTGGTGGTGCAGGCGCCGCATCTCATGCTCGGTGAAGCCGTGGACATAGCCGGGGGAGTCGCTCATGCGGCGAGACTACCGTATTTATGACCTCGGATCGGCTATAGAAGAGCCATGCGTGCATCCCATTTGCCGCTCACGCTGAGCCTGCTGATCGCCGCCGCTGGTTGTGAACCCAACGGGAGCGCACCGGGAAACGGCGCCAAAGGTGACCCCGGGCCCACCGGAGCAACTGGCACCAGCGGCGCGACGGGCGCGACCGGGGCGACGGGCGCGACGGGTGCGACGGGCCTCGGGGAGGTCGGCCCGACGGGCCCCACGGGTGCGCCTGGCCCGGCCGGAGGCGCGACCGGGGCCACCGGAGCGACGGGGCCGACCGGCGCCACCGGAGCGAACGGCTCGAGCGGCGCGACCGGGGCCACTGGCGCGACGGGTACCACGGGGCCTGCGGGGCCTGCGGGGCCCACCGGCGCAGGAAACCCAGGTCCTCAAGGCCCAGCGGGCCCTGCCGGCTCGGGCGCATATAGCGAAGACGGCTTTGGCTTCGCCGGCTTCTCCTCCCAAACCTACACCGGTGGCGCGCTGCTCGGGCGCCCCGGGATGCACGGGCAATGTGCGGCGGAGTTCAGCGGCGCCCATCTTTGCCACCTCTCAGAGTATCTCTTGTCCACGTCGGCGACCCCGGTACCTGCAGCGGGCGCCTGGCTGGACGCGAGCATGACTCCTAACGGCGTGCAGGTCACCGGCGGCTCTCCGGTCTTTGGGCGCCGGGTCAGCGGCAACAATTGCAACGGTTGGACCTGGAGCACCGCCGGTACTTACAACGGCTTCTTCGTGGGGCCCCCCGGCGGCGGGACCGACGTCTCGATCTGCTCCACGCCCCGTCACCTCGCCTGTTGTAACGGCGCGCCCAAGACCCAGTTCGCCGGCTTTTTGGCGCTGCGAACGCCGGGCGCGGTCCTTAGCGGGCGCGCCGGCATGCACGCGGCTTGCGCTACCGAGTTCCCCGGCGCGCACTTTTGCCACGTCGCGGAGTATCTCCGCGCCGCCTCCGCGACGGCGGTGCCGGCGGTGGGAGCCTGGATCGATAGTTCGGTGGACAACTCCGGAAGCCTACAAAACGAGGGTCTGTCGAGCGGGGGAAGGGCCGCCTACGGCAACAACTGCAGCCAATGGACCTGGTCCATGGCTGGGACTTATAACGGCGCATTCCTGGACTCCCCCGCGGGAGACCCGGACGTCTCCGTCTGCTCGACCGCGCGGAGCGTCGCCTGCTGCCGTTGACCGGAGCTCTAGCAGCTTGCTGAAAAAGGGGTTGGAGGCGAGAGCGAGGAGACCGAAGCGAGGTTGGCACCCGAGGAGAGAGCACCGGAAGCGCAGTGATTCTGCGCTGAGGAGCGGAACGACGAGGCTG
>Ga0154020_10007894_pt1 | contig 12379 bp, 14 predicted proteins | sample Klosneuvirus_201_FD_109709 | JGI IMG/M metagenome (GOLD analysis project Ga0154020, IMG submission 109709) | Active sludge microbial communities from wastewater, Klosterneuburg, Austria - Klosneuvirus_20160825_MG | ecosystem: Engineered > WWTP > Aerobic digester > Activated sludge | place... | reverse complement strand
CTAAATTCTTTAGGAAGTATTTTTGTTGGTAGGGAATAAGTGGAGCCATCAAACTTTTCTTGAAGTAATTTTATTTCAGATTGATTCATTTATTTTTTTCTATTAGACAAAGTTGTTATAAGGTTTTTCCATTTAACAGAAAATTCAGGACTTCCAACCAAACTATTATTTGCGGTCTTAATATATTTTTCTTTTAACAGTGTGGTTTTATTTAGTGCACCAGATTCAATGAATATATTTTTAAGGTCTAATTTATCTTTCTCAGTTAGGGTTTTACCTAGATATGAAGTAAGTTGTTTTTTATATTTTTTATTCTCAAAAACAAAAGAAGTTAATATTGTTGCCTGAAACCCTTCAATATCCTGGAATGTGTTTTTGTTTGTTATCTTTGTGTCTCCAAAAATGTCCAACAAATCGTCGTCAATTTGAAACATCATACCGATAGAGTCTCCAAATACTTCTGCTTTTTTGAGCACACTTATGTTGTGAGATTCGTTTCTAAACAAGATTCCAATTTGAATGGGTCTTGTGAATGTGTAGCGCGCTGTTTTGTAAAGCATCTTACTTATTACATTGTCTTGGGTATAGTTTAGTTCTTGCGAAAGTTCTAAGTCTAGAGTTTGGCCGAAAATAACTTCTTCTATTAATGTGTCGAAAACCGATATTGATTCTTCGGATTTGTTATCTTTTAAGAATAATCTGTAGCTGTATGAAAAAATTAGATCACCAATAATAATTGATTCATTTTTAGATTTTAATATTTCATTTTCTTTTTTCCCAAAAGAATTAATTGTTTTTTTGCCGTGGCGCATTGTGGAATTATCCATTACGTCGTCGTGAATCAGTGCAAAAAAATGCAAAAGTTCGATTGCTATGAGTTGGTTCTTTATTTTCGCCAAGTCCTGTTTGTTCTTAGCTTCATAAGATAATGCGCAAACATAAGCGCGAATTCTTTTACCTCCAGATGATAAATCTAAAGTTTTTTTTATTAAGTTGTCTATGTTTTTATTTTTAGAATACAAACAAAAATGTGAAAGAAGTTTCTCAACTTCTTTTTTGTAAATAGGATTGAAGTACTCGCAGAAGTATTCTAGGGTCATGTGGTTATTTTGTATGGATATATAGATAGATGTTTTCTAGTGCTTTTACAGCATCTCCTGCAGCGATGTTGTTTTGGTGGTATAGGCCGTTTGTGCAATCTCCTGCAGCCCAAATTCCCGGGGTTTGTGACATTTGTGTCATTGGGTCGATAATTACGCGATTTAAAGCATCTAGGGCTGTTACAGAGCTCAAAAAACTTGTGTTTGGAATTTGCCCAACCTCTACAAAGACTCCAGTTGTTGGGATTTCTATTTCTTCACCAGTTTCTGAATTATTTGCCTTGATGCCAGTTACAAATTTTTCACCAAGAATTTCTGTTGGCATTGTGTAGGTCAGCGCTTTCATTTTTGGGTTTGAAAGAACTTTTTTAACAGTTATTTCGTCTGCTTTGAAATCACTTCGAGAAAGAAGGGTAACGCTTTTGCAATATGCGAGAAGTTGCGCCGCTGTTTCAAATCCAGCATTTCCACCACCTACAACGACAACGTCTTGGTCAGCAAAAATTGGACCGTCACACGATGCGCAATATGTCACACCTTTGTGTTCAAATTTGTCGGCATTTAGTGCCTCGAGCTTTCTTCGGCTTGATCCTGCAGTAGATAAAATTGTTTTTGAAATTATTTTTGATCCATCGCTTAAAGTCGAGACAAAATTTTCTCCATCTTTTGTAACATTCTCAACTCGTTTTCCTTCAACAAGTTCTAAAAATTCACCTTTGTTTGCGTAAACATGATTTTTAAAAGAGAGAGCAAGTTCGTTTCCAGAAATTGCCGGAGTTCCTATCCAGTTTTCAATCTTTTCAGAAACGATGGATTGTCCACCCCATTCAGCAATCACCATAATAGTTTTTAGTTGTTTTCGGGCAGCATACACTGCACCAGAAGTTCCACCTGGACCTCCACCAATAATTAATAAATCATAAATATTTTCTTGCATTGGGAGATTATAACATATGCTTTAAATCAATAAAAAAAGAGCCGTTAAGGCTCTATTTGTTCGTGGTAGGGTTCTAAAAAGAAAAAATTCTTATTACGCATTTTGTGGTCAATTAAATTTAGGTAGGTCGATTTTTCTGGATCCTGTAGGTGAAGGGCGCATTTTTTAGCAATAGACCAATATTCTAATAAGAAACAATTGTGCATTATGCGCTCAAAGTCTGATTTTACTAGTTGTTTGTGTAATCTTTTTGCAAAAAATTTTGCTTCTTCAAGCCAACCCTTGTCGATGCAATTATTTAACATAATACCGTTCTCTGTTTCAGTTGCTTGTCGGTAAAGACTTCTTTCGCATTTTAAAAAAGTATAAATCCAAGTTTTTTTAATTGCGATCGATAATATTTGCTCGTATTCTTTTTTTGTCAAAACACTTTTCAAGTTTTTAGCACACAGCTCTGCCTCGTAAATAAGACCTTTTCCAATGACAATATTTCTAATCTCTTTGAGTTCGTTGTTGTTGGCGTAAGATATAGCTAAGTCGTACTGGCCGTCTACTAATAACTTTTTTATGAGTTCTCTGGTTATCTCGTACATTTTATAAGGTTTTTTAAAAGCTTACTTAGTTAAAGGTTATTAGTCAATTATTTTTATAAGGTTATGGGTATAAAAAAAGAGCCCAATTGGCCCTTAGTTTTGTTTATTCATTTCTTTGTGGATTCTAATAAAATCCAAAATATCAGAAAGTCCTTTCCATGAGTAAGTGCGGCAACTACAACTTACTTCAGGTTCTCGATCGGAATCTTTGAGCATTGTTGCGAAGGTTAATTTACTGTCATTTAAGAGCTGATGAACCCTAGACCCTTCAGCTGATGTTGGTTGACTGTATATAATATTCATTTTTTAGGTTTTGTTTAAGAATAATCTTTGGGGACAAAATGTCAAATAAGATTGTTTGCCAAATTATCGACACGGGGGTAGTATTTCCTCAAACAATTTAAAACTAAAAATATGGAACCATATGTAAATTTATCCGAAAAAACTCAGCTTCAAATGGCTTCATTACTTACACTTTCCGTAAAACGTGCAAAATTAATAGCATGCGGCTTTACAGAATCTGAGATAAATTACCCTGAGAAAATATTGAATTTGAAATGGTATTTGTGTGGTGATTGGAAAATATTAAATTTTCTTAGTTATTTCGGAGAAGAAGGTGGTATAAAGGAATTTAATAATTTTTTATCAGTAGTAAAAAATCGTAGAGTAATTAATAATGATGCGAATAAATATGATAATTATTTAAGATGGTTGTTTTCTTTCTCTAAGGAAGTAGAAGTAAGGGGAAAAGATTTTGAAACTGGTGTTGATAATCTTTTTCAGCTTCTAAGTTCAGTTTATATTAAAGAAGATCTAACCTTTCCTACTATCCTTATTCATAAAGAGAGCGATTATTATTATCAAGGATTTTGGTGGATCCCAGAAAAAGCTGGTTTTGCTAATTTGATGAATCCAACATCAGTTCCGAATTTTGCTAAAAAGTTTTTTGACTCTATGCCTAAAAGAATATAAGTCTAAACTAAAAAGTCCGTTCATCAGAACGGGCTTTTTCTATATTTTTTATACTTCGACAAGCTCAGTATAAGTGTTCCCTTATTTCTTTCTTCTCAAAAATGCAGGCATGCTCCAATCGTCTCCGTCTTCACCTCCTCCAAAATCATCTTCAATTATTTCAATAGATTTGTCTTTCTTTTCTTCTGGTTTTGTTAGTGGTGGGTGATTTATAACTCTTTCTTCGTTTTGATTAGGTTTTGCAACAGTTATGTTTGGAGCGCTTTGGAAAAGATTTCTTTTTGCTGGAGCTTCTGTTGGAAATCCTGTAGCGATAACAGTAACTCTGATTTCTCCTTTCTTTAGTTTTTCGTCATGAATAGTTCCGAAGATAACTTTTGCATCTTTGTCAGCTGATTCTGTGATAACTTTGGCTGCTTGTTGGATTTCGTTGATAGTTAGATCATCACCTCCTGAAACTGCGAACAATACTCCTTTTGCACCACTGATTGAAACTTCAAGAAGTGGGGAATTGATAGCCATAATCGCGGCTTGTTCTGATCGGTTTTCGCCAGATGCAGTTCCAATACCCATAAGAGCAGATCCTGCGTCAGCCATGATAGTTTTGATGTCAGCAAAGTCTAGGTTGATGTCACCTGGAGTTGTGATCAAATCTGATATTCCTTCAACTGCTTGTCTTAGAACTTCGTCACACATTGCAAACGCTGCACGGAAGCTTGTATCTTTTCCGGCAATTGCAAAAAGTCTGTCGTTTGGAATCACAATGATTGCATCAACTTCTTGTTCTAGTTCTTCAAGACCTTTTTCAGCAAGTCGCATTCTCTGAGTCCCTTCAAAAGAAAATGGTTTTGTAACAACACCAACAGTTAGAGCACCTTGTTCTTTTGCTGCTCGCGCAACGATTGGAGCTGCTCCTGTTCCAGTTCCTCCACCCATACCACAGGCAATAAAGACCATGTTTGCACCACTTATTATGTCTTGGATTTCAGCTTTTGTTTCTTCTGCAGCACGACGACCAATATCTGGATTCATTCCAGCACCCAGACCTTTTGTTAGATTTTTTCCAATATGAATTTTCTTTTCTGCAAGAGAATTGTGAAGATCTTGCGTATCTGTGTTCATGGAAATAAACTCAACTCCTTTAACTTTCGAGTTGATCATATGGTTTACAGCATTTCCGCCGGATCCTCCAACACCAATAACCTTGATGCGGACAAACGACTCTATATCTGGGTTTATTCTTGGCATAATTAAATAATATATATTAGCTTCTAAAGCATACAAACTTTACAGAAAAACGACAAAAATGGCAACACTTGCCAGTGACCTCTTAAATGTGTCCTTATTTTAGGGTAAAAGTTGACCGAAAATGTTTTTAAAGGAGGCTTTTGCTTCTTTAAGCCAGCCTGACTCTGTGTGAAAATCTTTCTTTTGATTTTTTGAATTCAAGAAACCATAACTTGGATACCAAGAGATATCTTTTGTTTTTATATTTTGGTCTATGTTTTTCAAAGAAGCTATTCTGACTGGAACTTTTAAAATTTTCTTTGCGATTTCTTCTGCGCCGTTTATTAAAGATCCTTCTCCTGTTAAATTTACTCCGGCAGGTAATAATCCTTCAAGATTTAATATTTTCAGATCCTTATTTGCAATTCTGAATATATCTTCAAGTCGAGCATATACAATATCATCAATTTTTCGTTGCGGAAAATTTCCAATAAAGCTTCCGTTCTTTAAATTTTCTGCTTCTTCTAAATCTATTTGAAAATAAAGCGCTATGTCGTTTGTTATATCAGAACTACCAATTGGGTAAGAGTTTACATGCACTAAGGATCCGTTGTTGTAAACTGTCATGCTAGTTGTATCGTTACCAATATTTATAAGTGCACATCCTGCATATATGTCTCGGTCCGTTAGGGATACACTTGAGGCAGAAACCGCGTCTGGTAGTAAATCAATTATATCGATTTTTAGATTGTTCATTATGGTTTCTATATCTTTTATGTATTGAGAAGAAGTTGTAACTACCAATGCGTCTGCTCCAAGCTTTCCACCTTTTAGTCCTTCAGGCCTACCATCTATTAATACATCATCTAGATAAAATCTTATTGGTTCTATGAAAAGAATTTTTTGGTTTACTTTTGTATTTTTTCTTTCCATTTCTACTAATATTCTTTCTATGTCTCTTTGTGTTACATCTCCATCAGCTTTTGTTAGAACAACTGAAGCATTAGCGATTGTCGATTTTAGATTTGAAGGGCAGAAAGAAATATGAGCAGATAGCTTTTTTGTATCAAGATTTTTTTTAATGTCTTCAATATTTTTCTGTAAAGATTTTTGAACCAATTCAATATTTTTTATTTGCCCACGCCAAATACCATCAACAGCAATGGTGCTATGAAATAGTCCTGGATTTTTATTTTTTGAATCGTTTAAAAATCCACTTACCTTGGAATTATTCGAGTTTAAATAAATTGATATAGTGTGGTCGTAAGACATAAAATTCTTGCGACCAAATTAGACTCTAGGTGTTAACTAGATACTTTTTTCGAAGTCGCAATTCTATCTTATCCATTTTACTACTGTGGACGTAACCTTTCAAATGGAGCATTGCGTGGATAACTAATAAAACAGTAAGTTTTTGGTAATTTAGCTCAAAATCTTTTTTCTGTTTTTCTATGATTTGTGGACACAAAAGAATTTCTCCTTGGTTTTTGTCGAGGGTAATCGACAAAACATTCGTCGATTCGTTTTTTTGTCGGTAAGCATTATTTATTTTTTTTATTTCAGCGGGGCTTACGTACGCAACAGACAAAATATACTTTTTTCCCAAGATTTCATCTCTCAATACATCATTAGGCACTTTCGGTGCCTTTGATTTAGTTTTATTTAGAATCTCAATTTGATTAGGAGATTTTTCCAAGTTTTTTAAGCTTTTCATATTTTGCTCTACTTTCTAGTTTGTGAAGAGCTGATACTTTTGATTTATATTTTGATTGTGTTCTTTCAAAATATCTACCGCCTTTTACTTTCATTATGATACCAGCATCTTGGACACGTCTTGAAAAACGTCTCAAAAGCCCAGTTGGGCTCTCAGATCCAGTTTTGCTTACTTCAATTCTTGTTTTTGCCATGGGTATGAATTTATCACGAAAAGATTAGATTAGCAAGGGTGAGATGTTAAAAAATTTAGTAAATATGTTAAAATCATTAGAGAATGAAAGAAAGTAATCTTGCATTTATAGATGGGCAAAACTTATATTTTGGTACTACAAAATGTAGTTTTTGCGCAAAACGATTAAACAAAGAACTTCACGAAATAAAATTAGAAGATTGTGTTTGTGGTACAGGATGGCAGGTTGATTTACTCAAACTCAGAATATATTTAAAAGAAAATTATGGAGTTTCTGAGGCTTACTATTTTCTAGGTTATCTTCAGGAAAAAAATGATGAAATATATAAAAATATACAGAAAGCTGGTTTTATAGTTGTGTTTAAGGAACACAATAATCTTATTAAGTCTAAAAAGAAAGGAAATGTCGATACTGATATTGTCTTTGAGATAATGAGAAATTTAGTTGATAACAAGGAATTTGATAAGATTATTCTCGTATCAGGTGACGGAGATTACAAAAAACTAGTTAGTTATTTACTATCTAAAAATAAATTTAAGAAAGTTTTGTTTCCAAACAAAAAATACGCGTCTTCTCTTTATAAAGAGCTAGGTTCAGAGTTCTTCGATTACCTAGAGAACTTAAAGAGTTATATAGCTTAAAAAAAGAAAAGGGCTCCTAAGGCACAAGCACCTTTCGGATCCCTTTTCGTATTGATACATGTATTGTATTACAATTGTATTACAAAGTCAATATACAAAAACAACTAAAACAACGAACTACTGTCAATTTCTATGGGCTTACCTAAACTTTCTAGTATTTCGAATAAATCAGGGTCGTTTAGGAACTCTCCGTTTCTTATTTGCCAAGATTCTTTTGGCGCGCGAATAAGGATATTTTGAATAATTTCTCGAGTCTTTTTGTCTTTGTAAGCAAGTCTGTATTTTTCTGGTTCGTAATCTTTCAATATATCCATTATCATTTTTGTATCTTCGACCAAAATATCACTTTCTTTGTTTTTTATTTTTATCTTTATAAGTGTGTGGTATGGAGGAAGAGAAAGTCTGTCACGAAGACTTAGTTCTTTTGACTGAAGTTGTTCAATATTCTCATCTACAACATCATTTAAAATAAAAGAAAGATCTTCATAGTCTTCGATAATTATTTCTTTTGATAGAATTTTTAGGTATGAAATAGTATCTAAAATTCTTTCAGTTATTTTGTAAGTTGGGATTGTGGCAAAAGAATTGAATGATGGAATAAAAGAAAAATCTATATCTTTTTGACTCATTATTAAATATTGAAGAGTTGAAACTAAAAGAGAACCATCTATTCTTTTGAAATTTTCTATAATTTTCTTCTTTTCAGTTTGCTTTTTTGCGCTATCAAGTAAAAAGAGATGACTTTTTTTGAAATGACTACTTAATTCTTTGTAAATTTTTTCAGATCCAGCACCAATTGAATAAAGTTGCCATCCGCCACAGTTTGAGCAAACAGTGTTTGTGGTTAGTTCAAGCTCGCAAGTATTACATTTGAAAAAAGATTTATCATCACCTAAGTGATACAAAACTAGAGGTCGAACACATGTCGGACAAGTAACAAAGTGCCCACAGTCTTTACATATTGTTGCAGGTGCGTAGCCGTTTCTTTGAGACATAACAAAACCCTTTAATCTTTGAGATGTTTTTTCTTTTAATATACTGATAGCTTTTTCTCCAATAAAAGTTTTATCCATTTTCTTGTCTGGTTTTCTAATAAGAGTGATCGGGGATTCAAGACCGAGACGATAGTCGTTTATTTTTAGCTTGAGTTTGTTTTCTCGTATTTCTTTCCAGATTTCAGAACTTAGATATCTGTCAGAATAAATAAGAGGTAAGTTAAATTTGAAGCTCAGAACTTCTATGAATTTTTTTATGTCAAAACCAAAAAGACTATTGCTGTAATATCCAGAATTTTCATTTTCAATAACAACAACTGAAATACTATCCACGACAGATGCCAAATAAGATGCAGTCCCGACGATCAAGTAACCCTTTTTTGAATTTTTGATTTCCTTTATATTGTTTAGTATTTTTTTTGAAGATTCAGAATGGGAAAGTTTTATGACCAATTGTTCAATTCCACGTCCAAATTTTTCTGAGAATAAATCCAAGTCGAAAATACTTGGTACAACAACAAAAATTGATTTTCCATTTCCCAAATATTCCCGAACAAGGGGTTTGAAAAACTTTATACGACTTTCAAGTGGGCCAAATATTGCACCATTTTCCAAAAGTCTCGGCGTGCTTTTTTTCAAAACGCCATCTTTTATTTCTTCTCGGATTGTTCTTGGCATTACGATTTCAGCAATGTCACCGGACTTCACAAAAGAATAGTTTGCGATTGTTTCGATACTATCAAAAACTTTTTTATCGAAAATAGATTCGCCTACTTTTGAAATTATTTTTTTTAGTTCAAAACTAGCATTTCGAACAGAGTATTTTGCATCTTTGGCCATGGTTATTTTTCTGACAATTCCCGTGATAACCCGTCTCCCAAGTGGAATTTTTACTACATCTCCGGGGGCGAGGGCGAGGCTCGAATAATAAGTAAGCTCGTTCTCTGGCGAGTGTTTAGTTATAGGTAAAACAGAGACGATGTTCATAAAATTTAGAATAACATAAAGTGGGTTTTTGTGTTTTGGAATAAAAAAACCGTCAACAAAAATGTTGATGGTTGTAAACTGTGCTATTTATTCTTGCCAGCCGAAAAATTTAGCTATTTTCTTGGTGGCCAGTGCTTTAGCTTCGGGACCTTCAGGAGGATATTCGTAAGCTTCGAGCACTTCGTCGATAGTGGTTGCAAGATCAAGCCATTTCTTCCAAGCCAGTGCTTGAACTTCAGAATCTGAAGGAGCATCTTCGTAAGCTTTGCGCGCTTCGTCGAGTGTAGTAGCTGAATTTACTTTTTCTAAGATAAATTCTTCCCATTTCTTAATAGCCAGTACTTCATCTTCAGAACCTGAAGGAGCCTTGCCATAAGCTTCGAGCACTTCGTCGATAGTGGTTGCAAGATCAATCCATTTCTTCAAAGCCAGTGCTTTAGCTTCAGAATCTGAAGGAGCATCTTCGTAAGCTTTCCGTGCTTCTTCGAAAGTCGCTGCTTCGCATTTACCATTCAAAGGAATATTTAGCGCTTGTTTTATTTCAGGAATAGATATTCCTGTTTCTTCTGACATTTTTTTAATATCAAAATCGGTGGTTGTTTTTGCTTCCATTTATCTTTTTTATTTGTTTTAAATGACGATTTAGTAGAACAATAAAATATAAAATATTAAATGTCAATATATCGTTATTTTTTAGTATTGTTGAGAACTGATTGGTTCTCAAAACAAAGCTCGTACTCCTCTATGATTAACGAGCTTTGTTATGTTATACTTCCGCCACAATATGAGTATTTTTACGAACAAAATCGGTATAGACTTAGGGACTGCCAATACGCTTGTTTATGTGCCAGGAAAAGGAATTGTACTCAACGAGCCATCAGTCGTCGCAATATCTGAACAAGACAATAAAATACTTGCTATCGGAATTGAAGCCAAAAATATGGTTGGTAAGACTCCAGAGCAAATTATCGTTTATCGACCAATGAAAGATGGCGTTATTGCTGACTACAAAGTTACCGAATCAATGCTTCGATATTTTATTGGAAAAGCATTGGGAAAATTCAATCTATTTCGACCAGATGTTTTGGTTTCAGTACCCGCGGGTATTACATCAACAGAACGCCGTGCAGTAATAGAAGCGACTGTGCGCGCCGGTGCTAAAAATGCTTATGTAGTCAAAGAGCCGATCTTGGCAGCAATTGGTGCAGGTATTCCAATTTACGAATCTCACGGCCACATGGTTGTAGATATTGGCGGAGGAACAACAGACGCAGCTGTTATTTCGCTTGGTGGAATAGTGGCATCAACTTCTGTTAAGTGTGCCGGAGACAAAGTCGACGCGGCAATTGCTGACTATATAAAGAAAACCTTCAATCTAAGTATTGGAGATAAGACTGCAGAAATAATAAAAATAAAAATTGGTTCTGCTGTTCCGCTTGATGAAGAAATATTTGTGACAATAAAAGGAAGAGATCTTGTGCAGGGACTTCCGCGCTCTGTTCAGGTTGGAACAAATGAAATCGTTCGAGCGATTGAAAAAGAACTTATACAAATTGTCGGAGCTATAAAAACTGTCTTAAAAGAAACACCACCAGAACTCGCATCTGATATAATTGATTACGGTATAACACTGACCGGCGGAAGTTCAATGCTTCGAGGTCTTCCTGAGCTTGTTTATCAAAAAACTGGTGTTAGTGCACGACTAGCAAATGATCCACTTTTTGCTGTAGTAAAGGGTACAGGTATTGCACTTGATCATTTGGATACGTATAAGAGAGTTATCGTAAGTAAGAGATAGAAATAGTTATAAAGTAAAAAGTTGAAAGTTGTAAAGTATTAGTATGTTAGTAGTTAGTATTTAAAACATAAAAATGAGGGAGGAAATTAATAATATAATCCAAAATCATCATGCGATTTTGCTTGAAGGAGATAAAAATCTCGCTTTTGAAATTCGAGATTTTTTGAAAGAAGATAATGATGTTTTTTTAATTGAAAAAAATGAAATCAGTATCGAGGACGCAAGATCTGTTAAGGAAAACGCAAATTTAAAACCCTTGTATGGAAATTTTCGTTTTGTTTTAGTTAGCGCAAATAAATTAGGTAGAGAGGCTAGTGAGTCATTGTTGAAAATATTAGAAGAACCACCAAAAGAAACTAAAATAATTATTGTTACGCCAAATCCAAAATTTATTAGTCCGACAATTTTATCTCGAATGGTTAAGGTGAAAGATAGTTTTAGGCACGTAGATGAAGAAGTTTTAAGCTTTTTAAAAAAAGATAGCCTTGCGAGATTAAAAATTGTTGAAGGTTTTTTAAAGAATGAAGATTTTAATTCTGTAAATTTTTTAGATCAATTGGAAAATGCGATCTCAAGAGCTAATCTTTTAGATAATAAAGAATTTAGAGAGTCAGTTTTAGATATCTATAAATCAAAAGAAGCATTGCAGATAGCCGGAACATCTAAGAAACAAATTTTAGAATATATCGCACTGACACTGCCTAAATATTAATAGTCTTGTATAATATAAAAATATGGATTCAATAATTAATCAATTCGATGTAGATTTTAAAGAAAACGAAGAAAGACTAAAAAAAGAATTTTCTTCTATTCACACAGGAAGAGCAACACCTGCTTTGATAGACAATGTTTATATTTCTGCGTATGGGCAAAACCAACCAATTAAAAATGTGGCGTCTATTAATATAGAAGATGTAAAAACTCTTCGTGTTGCTCCATGGGACAAGGGTCAAATAAAAGAAATCGAAAAAGCTATTTTGGTTTCAAATCTTGGACTTTCTGTTTCGTCAGATGAGGCTGGTATTCGCGTTATTGTTCCACAACTTACTGGAGAAAATAGAGAAAAATTGGTTAAAGTTTTAAAGCAAAAATTAGAAGACGCAAGAATCTCTGTAAGGCAAATACGAGAGAAAGCTGTAAAAGAAGTAGAGCAAGCTGAAAAAGATAAAAAGATTTCTGAAGATCAAAGAAAGGCTTTGAAAGATAAAGTTCAAAAAAAAGT
>Ga0154020_10007893_pt1 | contig 12380 bp, 10 predicted proteins | sample Klosneuvirus_201_FD_109709 | JGI IMG/M metagenome (GOLD analysis project Ga0154020, IMG submission 109709) | Active sludge microbial communities from wastewater, Klosterneuburg, Austria - Klosneuvirus_20160825_MG | ecosystem: Engineered > WWTP > Aerobic digester > Activated sludge | place... | reverse complement strand
GTTACTTATCCTGTTCCTTTAGCACAAGATACCGGTTATAAAACACGCGATGAATTGGTGGTAAGCGGATTATTATTTGGAGAACCTCTAGCTTTGATCATCAACCATTGGCCATCGCGCCGTGGCGGTGAATTGGCAAGCAGACCAGGACGAATTACAGCGGCAAAAATCGCTAAGCGTATTGCTGATTCAATCACTAAAGCCAACCCTGTTACGAAAGTGGTTATCATGGGTGATCTTAATGACGATCCAACAAATGAAAGCGTAAAAAAACACTTGAATACCGTAAGCGACCACGCAAAGGTTAAAGACAATACGTATTTTAATCCAATGGAACCATTGTTCCGGCAAGGTATTGGCAGTTTAGCATGGCAAGATTCATGGAACTTATTTGATCAAACCATTTTGAGCAAAGCGTTTTGTCCTACCGATTACAAAACATTCCAATACTACAAAGCCTTTGTATATAACAAAGCTTATCTAAAAAGTGATTTTGGAAATTTTAAAGGATACCCATTCAGAACTTATTCAGGCGGAAGCTATACTGCGGGTTACAGTGACCACTTTCCTGTATATTTCATTATGGTAAAAGAAAAGATCTAATTCGCTGCCTCCTGATTTACATTCTTGTTGCTATAAGCAGAATCATCGATTTTACAATTAGGCAGAGCTTTCTTTAGTTTTTTTAAATCCGCTTCACTTAACTTGTTCAGGTAAATCGTTTTTAAACTCTTCAACCCCAATAATGGAGTTATATCTTTAATGTTATTTCCGGTAAGATAAAGCTGCTCCAATGCTGTTAACTTTTCAATGCCACTTAAACTTTTCAAATTATTGTCGGTTAAATTAAGGTATGTTAATTTATTTAATGAAACAAAGGGTTCGAAATTTGAAATGTTGTTGGCGGTCACGTCCAGGCTGACAAGATTATCTAAACCACTTAAAGCTTTAAATCCTGTTCTGATTTTACAGCCACTTAAATTAAGAACCTCCAGTTTTTTAAGTTTATTAATTCCCTCAATAGAAACTAAAGGATTTGCATCAATAACAAGTGTTTTCAGATTTAAAAGATTAAACAAGGGCTCAATATCTTTTATCTGATTGCCTGAAATATACAATTCCCTTATTGAGTTAATACACCAATGCCGGCCGCATTTGTGATTTGATTACTATAAACTTCCAACTTGCTTAATTTAGGAAAAATAGCTTGAGCTGTGTTACCATCTATGAAATCATAAAAATTAGTGAGTTCGTTGTTAGCTATATTCAGGTTTTCGAGCTGACTGCAATATTTAATTTGTTCAAGAATAAATTTAGCATAAACAGGTTTTATTTGATTGCTGCTAATATCAAGCGTTCTCAAATTGGTTAAAACCGGAAACGAATCAATCTTTCCGTTAAATGTTGAAGCAATATTGAGTTTGTTAAGCGTACTGAATTTACTCAGTTCTGCAAAATCCGTAAGGGAATTAGACGACAAATCCAAGTCCATTAATTGCTTAAATGAAGGTAATGCTGTAAGTTCTCTTAGCCCGCAACTTTGCATAAACAATTTGTTCAACTCAGGCGTATTGCTTAATTTCTGGATATTGTTCACAGGGTTTCCGGACAAATCGAGGTCAGTTAATACAGGCAATACAGGAAAATCTTCTAACGAATCGATTTGGTTATTTCTTAAATTAAGTTTCTTCAATTTTTGAAAATTGCTTAACTCACTCAATTTACGGAACTGATTATTTTCTAAAAGTAAATCTTCAATATTTGTGATTTCTTTCAACGGCTCTAATGAAACTATACTGTAATCATTATTGAGCTGCAAGGATTTTATTAAATTCTTTTGGTTTAGATTTAGAACCTCATCATACACGCGGTTTTTTTCGACACACCACGATTGCCATTGATTGTATTTATAATAATCTTTCAGGAATAAATAAAGTTTTTTGTCGAGGCCCGATTTGAAGTTATAAAAATAAGTCCCCCTCGAAGAGAAATAATAATCCCGCGCATCATAATCATCATAAGCCTGTATAGAGTCATTTAAACTCAAAAGGTCAGGTATGTTTTTAAAACTTAAATCAGCCAGATAATATTTTTCTAATTTCTTATTTTCATTAATGGCCTTATTGATATTAAAACGTGTGATGATGACATCCCAATTCACAGTGCAACTTAATACCATAATGGCATAATAAACTTTTGGATTGACACGGAATAAAAACCAATTGCTTTTATGTTTAGACACTTTGATGTAAGTGGTAATTAATCCAACTAAGGTTAATCCAAGATAAACGTACACCCCTATTTTCTTATAACTGATACCAGATTCAGAAATATACATGTTCATACGGTAAGCCGTAGAAAAAATCATGAAAGCATTTTGTACTATCCATATATAAGCAAGAAGCTTTAATGTTTTGCTCTTTGAGTGATAATTTAATCTTCCACGGAATACGTAAAGAATAATAATTATGGCAAATATGATTGAACTAATTAAGGAACCAACTCCATCATGTACAAATTCCTTGTGTTGCATGCCTTCGGGTAATTTCCCATCGAACCACAAATAATTTAAATCCAGTGCGTTTAACACAAGCAGCATCCCGTTCAATACAACAAACAGAATAACTCCTGTCAGGAATTCAGTATCTTCTTTAAATAAACGGTTTAAAAATCCGGAAGAAATTGATTTCTCCTGATTCAAATCATTACTAATACTTAATTCAGATGATGAAAGCGATCCCAGGTGACGGTTATAATAAAATCCATACAACATGATTAAGCCTACCAGCGTAAAAAATATCCAGGGAACAGAAATAAAATCGAGATTAATGTTTTTGGTAAAATCCTTAAACAAAGGGTTGGAGGTTTGGTACATCAGGAAAAACAAAACAGTAATCACCAACACAACAAAAATCATTAACACCTTCACGTAAAACGGCCGTTTGTGCTCCTTATCCACGGAATTCTTTTTCCGGCGAATCATGTCGATAAACATGAACACACAACTTGAACCCACAGAACACAAAGTGAGAATTAATGACAAAACAACAGAGGTATCAGGTGAAAAACTCATTACCGATAAAATTCCTAATGAAAAAATATTAGTTACAATGGCAAGCGGACTGGAGTAAACCATTATAAAGACAGCTGATACCAATGCGCCAGCGGCAGCCATTAGCCAGTTTTTATTTTTATGAGCTTCCGGGAATTTTAAAACCGCACCTGCTACAACAATCACATTAAATATTAAGAAATTTATTCCTGCTGCTTGTTGGTAAAACAAATAGCTGTACGCTAATACTGAAATCAGTAGTATCCAGTCGTTTTTTTTCATAGCAAGGGGTTTGTGTTACAACGTATTTATACCTTCAATAGTATAAAGGTTTTCACAAAAAAAGCTAAATATTAATTTGAGCAGGCTTTCTGGATTACTTTTTTACGGTTTTCCGTCTCTCCTTTTCTTTCATAATCAGAGATAATTCACGACCTGTTTGCCCTTTTACGCTGGTATTTTCCTGCGCTCTGCGGATTAAATACGGCAAAACTTCTTTTACAGGCCCATAAGGAACGTATTTTGCTACATTGTATCCGCCTTGCGACAAATTGTAACTGATATGGTCGCTCATACCTAATAATTGAGAAAAATAAATCCGTTGATCGTTAGAAGGAATATTTTTCTTAGCCATTAAGTTCACTAAATGCATGCTGCTTTTTTCATTATGTGTTCCTGCACAAAGTCCAATCCTGTCGATGTGTTCCACACAAAATTCAAGGGCAAGATCATAATCGCGGTCGCTGTCTTCCTTTGTGTTATTGATGGGAGATGGATAGTTTTTCTGAATAGCACGTTCACGCTCTTTCTCCATATAAGCACCACGAACAAGTTTTGCACCAATAAAATATCCATTGGCTTTACCAACTTCGAATGATTGCTTCAAATAGTTAAGCCTGTCTTTGCGGTATAACTGAAATGTATTATAGATAATAGCAGACTTCTTATTAAACGCTGCCATATTTTCGTTCGCTAAATCATCAATCGCTTTCTGAATCCAGCTGTCTTCGGCATCAATAAATAATGGCTTGTTATTATTGAAAGCTTCCTCACAGATTTTACGCACACGCTCTTTCACTCGGTTAAATTCGTCAGTTTCTGAAGCAGACAATCCTGTACCTGAAGATACTTTTTCAAGCAAATCAAGTCGGGCTAAACCCGTTACTTTAAAAACGCAAAATGGAATATTCGAATCATTTTTAGCACGGTGAATGGTTTCAATGGTTTCAGTGCAACAGTGGTCAAAATCTGTTTCACTTTCTTTTCCTTCCACACTATAATCTAAAATAGTTCCGATTTTGTATTTGGCTAATTGCGAAATGGTTTGATTACAATCTGCAATATTTTCTCCGCCGATAAATTGCTTAAATATGGTATTCTTTAATAACCCTTTAAAACCTAATCTCAATGCTAAAGGCGCTAATCCTCCTCCGTAATTCACTAAAGTTGGATAACTGATGAGTTTAAATAACAAGTAAGATTTATTGAGTTCCGCATCATTTTTTGAAATGAAAGCAAGCTGAGTATTATCGAAAGAAACCATCAGATTTTAAAACTATTTTCAGTGAATATCTGTTACCTGTACATTACTTCTTTGACAGCCTTCACTACCTTTTCAAGGTTAGGAAGTGAAGCATCAATTAATGTTGGTGCATATGGCAAAGGGACATCAGCGGTAGTTACTCTTCTTACCGGTGCATCTAAATAATCGAAAGCGTTTTTCTGTACATTAAAAGCAATTTCACTAGATATACTCGCCAGAGGCCAAGCCTCTTCAACAACCACCAATCGGTTGGTTTTTTTAACCGATGCAATAATTGTTTCGTAATCGATTGGCCTTACTGTTCTCAAATCAACTATCTCAGCACTTATTCCTTCTTTCTCAAGTTCATTTGCCGCTGCTATCGCCACTTTCAAGATTTTTCCGAAAGAAACGATTGTAACATCGCTGCCCGGTTTTTTGATATCGGCTACTCCAATAGGAATTAGATATTCTTCATCAGGAATTTCCATTTTATCGCCATACATCTGCTCACTTTCCATAAAAACCACAGGATCGTTATCGCGTATAGCAGATTTCAATAATCCTTTAGCATCATAAGGATTACCCGGAACAATCACTTTCAGGCCGGGGCAATTTGCATACCAGTTTTCAAATGCCTGTGAATGTTGTGAACTTAACATCCCGGCGCTTGCAGTAGCTCCTCTGAATACGATTGGTGCAGAATATTGTCCGCCACTCATACTTAGAATTTTCGCAGCCGAATTAATGATTTGATCTATGGCAACCAATGAAAAGTTAAACGTCATGAATTCTACGATCGGCCTTAGTCCGTTTATTGCGGCCCCAACACCAATTCCTGTAAAACCCAATTCGGCAATAGGGGTATCGATCACTCGCTTAGGGCCAAATTCAGCAAGCATTCCCTTGCTAACTTTATAAGCACCATTGTATTCGGCAACTTCTTCACCCATTAAAAAAACATTGGGGTCGCGGCGCATTTCCTCGCTCATGGCTTCCCTTAAGGCTTCACGGAATTCGATAACTCTCATAAATATGATTAATGACCAACAAAATTAGAGCTTTTCTGTTTAAATCCTAGGATAAAACAACCTAAACTTTTTTTTGCCAGACGGTCTAAATTTTTAACTTTGCGAACCATTTTTATATTCTCAAAATGAAAATATTAGTAGCCATCAGTAATGTACCTGATACAACCACAAAAATCGCGTTTAGCGATAATGACACAAAGTTTAACAACGCAGGGGTCCAGTTTATCTTAAACCCTTACGATGAGTGGTATGCCCTTGTACGTGCCCTCGAGTTAAAAGAAGCCGGAAAAGCAGAAAAAGTAACCCTTATTCATGTTGGCCTTACTGACAGTGAAGCCACTATTCGTAAAGGTTTTGCTCTTGGAGCCGATGATGGTGTAAGAATTGATGCTGAAGGGCCTGATGCCTATTTTGTGGCAGAACAGATTTCAAATTATGCCAAATCAAATGGTTATGATTTAATTATGGTAGGAAAAGAAACCATAAATTACAACGGTTCATCGGTTGGCGGAATGATTGGCGGCTTCAGTGATCTTCCTTTTGTATCATTGGCTACCAAATTAGACATCAATGGAAATGTAGCTGTAATTGAACAGGAAATAGACGGAGGTTCTCAAGTGGTTGAATGCGAATTACCGATGGTAATTTCTTGTGCTAAAGGAATGGCCGAACAACGTATCCCTAATATGAAAGGTATTATGGGTGCCCGTACTAAACCTTTAACTGTTGTACCGGCTACTGCTTCTGAAAAACTAACCGAAATAAAATCATTCGCCTTGTCTGCAGGAAGAACTACTTGCAAAATGATTGATGAAAATAACTTAGACGAGTTAGTGCATTTATTACATACTGAAGCGAAGGTGATCTAAGGTTGAAAGATTCAAAGATTTAAAGATTCAAGATTTAAAAATAGTTATATGTCAGTACTAATTTACACAGAGATCAATAAAGGAAAAGTTAAAAAGGCTTCTCTTGAAGCTATTAACTACGGCGTTAAAATTGCTGAGCTTACAGGTTCAAGCGTAACTGCAATTGCCATTAATGCCGATGCTAGCCAACTTGAAGAAATTGGAAAAGCAGGTGCTAAAAAAATTCTTTCAGTAAAAAATGATGCTTTAAAAGGCAACGATAGTTTGTTAATTAGTGCGCTGGTTGAAGGAGCCGCTAAGGCTGAAAATTCGAAGGTGATAATATTTTCTTTCGATATTACAGGCAAAGCAGTTGCTCCACGCTTATCAGCAAAATTGAAAGCAGGTTTAGTAGCCGGTGCGGTTGATTACCCTGCAGTAAATGGTAACACTTTTGAAGTGAAGAAAAATGTTTTTTCAGGAAAAGCTACTGCGGTTTATGTTATGAAAAGTGATATCAAAATAATTTCACTTCTTCCAAATTCGTTCCCTGTAAAATTAGGCGATAATGCAGCAAACGTTAGTGAGTTTAACTTCGATCTAAGCGGAACAAAATCAAAAATTACAATTAAAGAATTAAAATCTACAGATACCAGCGGCATGGTTCCATTACCGGAAGCAGAATTAGTTGTAAGTGCAGGCCGCGGAATGAAAGGACCTGAAAATTGGGGCATGGTTGAAGAATTAGCAAAATCCCTCGGAGCAACAACCGCTTGTTCACGCCCTGTTGCTGATATGCACTGGCGTCCGCACCACGAACATGTTGGACAAACCGGATTTGCAATCCGACCGAACTTGTACATTGCAATTGGTATTTCAGGAGCTATACAGCATTTAGCCGGAGTTAATGGAAGTAAAACTATTGTTGTTATTAATAACGACAAAGAAGCACCTTTCTTCAAATCGGCCGACTATGGCGTGATTGGTGACGCTTTCACCATTGTTCCAAAATTCCTTGAAGCCGTTAAAAAATTTAAAAGTAATCAGAACTAATTAATACTTTTTTTGTAAATTAGATGTTCTCATGGGAATGAAAAAAGTAAGACTTGAAATAGTTGGCCTGTCATACAGCCAAACGCAATCAGGTGCGTATGCCCTCGTTCTCGGAGAAAGCGCAGGAACCCGTCGTTTACCAATTATTATTGGGGGATTTGAAGCGCAAGCAATTGCGATTGAGCTGGAAAAAATGACGCCTAGCCGCCCCTTAACTCACGACTTATTTAAAACATTCGCAGAAACGTTTGACGTTCAGGTGAATGAGGTTCTTATTTATAATTTAGTAGAAGGGATTTTTTACGCGAAACTTCTTTGTAACGACGGCACTAAAGATGTTGAAATCGACGCAAGAACAAGCGATGCTATTGCTTTAGCAGTAAGGTTTGCTTGTCCGATTTATACTTATGAATTCATTCTTAAATCTGCAGGTATTGTATTAGACGATGAAACGACCGGAATCACTGAAAGTGTTGAAACCGAAGCTGCAGTGAAAGAAACCACCTCATCACCGGAAGACTTAAAGGGTAAGAGTACTGAAGAATTAAAAAGCTTGTTGCAAACTGCACTTGACGAAGAACAATACGAAACGGCTTCGAAAATCCGTGATGAGTTGAATATCCGGAAAAAATCATAAGACTAAATTATAAGCAAAAATCAAAGCCTTTAGCTTAATCAAACCATGAAGGGATTTTTTGCCTTTATAAAATCAAAACAATTTTTCTTACACCTTGGCATAGGACTACTAAGTATATTTATTGTTCTATGGATATTGGTGAAAATGCTTAATTCATATACACAGCATGGAGATAGCGTTGAAGTACCCGATTTTAAAGGAAAAACAATAGCAGAATTAAAGGGCTTTGTCACCGGAAAAGATGTCCGCTACCTTATAATCGACAGTATTTATGCTCCAAAGGAAAAACCAGGCATTGTCATTCGCCAGGATCCTGAAACAAAAACAAAGGTTAAACGCAATAGAACCATATATTTGTACGTTACTGGCATGCAGCCCCCTCAGTTAGCTATGCCTAAATTAATTGACAGAAGCGAAAGACAGGCTATTTTGATGTTGGAGAGTTATGGTTTGAAAGTAGGTAAAATAACGCAAGTGGCAGGCGATTGCAACGGATGCGTTCTTGGCCAATTTATAAAAGGCAAAGCAGTTGAGCCGGGGGTATTGATTAAAAAAGGAAGTGTAATTGATATTTCAATTGGAAAGAAAGATAACTTTACTTCAGCAACTGACACAACAGCATCAAGTACCGGAACTACTAATTTTGATGAAGAATAGAATGAAAAAATTATTAAAAATATTTCTTTTGATATTTATTTTATTTACCGGGAATTCATACGCCCAGGAGAAAATAATGCCATTGCAAGGAAATATCAACCTCATCAATTATAATCCTGTTAAATCACTTGATAAAAATTATTCAAATAAGATTGCGGCGGTTTCGGATACCCTGCCGTTTTTTGAAGATTTCTATTACGCACCCAATTCCCCGTATCCAAGCGGTAACCATTGGACCGACTCAAGTGTTTTTGTAAATACAGGCTTAGCTTTAGCGCCTCCAAGTATAGGAATTGCTTCCTTTGACGGATTGAATAAAAAAGGCTATCCATATTATTTAGCGGCAATGCCAAATATTTCTTCCGCTGCCGACACCTTAACTTCAAAACCTATTAATTTGTATTTTCAAAGTAGCGTGTTTCATTCACCTGCCGATAGCTTAGCATTATCATTTTTATACCAACGCGCAGGCTTTGGAGAAAATCCGGAAGTGGATGATTCGCTTGTTGTTGAATTTTATAAACCATTATACACAAATTCACTTACTGCAACTGTTGGCAAATGGTTCAGGGTTTGGAGCACAAAAGGGAACAACACCATTGCATCAGGCGACAGTTCCTATAAGCGTGCGTTCATTAGAATTCTAGACACTGCTTATTTTCATGATGGTTTCAGATTCCGTTTAAGGAATAAAGCAACACCAAGCGGCAGCGTTGACCATTGGAATGTTGACTATATCAACTTGAAAAAATTCTATTCAAAAACTGATACAACTTATAATGAAGTAGCTTTCGGATATATGCCTCGTCCGATACTAAAAAATTATTCATCAATGCCGTATTACCAATACAATGCCGGTGAGATGCGTTCTAAATTTTCAAACTTCATACGTAACAACTCAGTTGGTCTCGTAAAAAACACTAATTACGAATACTCTATCATTGATGCTGCAGGCACTACACTTTACAGTTATGGAAATGGTGCAAGCAACACAGGTAATGCTAATCCATTTGCCACCCGCGGATGGGATTCTGTTTTAACACACAAAAATCCACCCGTTAATTATACACTATCACCTATGACTGACAGCACCCACTTTTATGTGAAACATGTTATCAGTTCTAATCCTGATGTGTGGAAATATAACGACACCATTTATCAGCGCTTAGAGTTCAATAATTTTTATGCTTATGATGATGGAAGTGCAGAAGCAGGATATTACCTGAATACTTTTGGGGCTAAACTTGGTTTACGTTATACATTAAACGTAACTGATACTTTAAGGGCGCTCGATATTCATTTTGATCCTATCACGCAGGGAAATTTAATTCAGGCTGCAGGATTTAGAATGTACGTATGGAGTGATGGTGGCGGACAGCCGGGAACCGTTATAAGAAAAGACAGCGTGATGTATCCTAAATATTTACAATTCGGACATAATAAACTGCCTCGCTATTTTTTCTCTAGTCCAATGGTATTAAGCCCGGGCACTTACTATTTCGGTTTCCAGCAAATTACTAATCAACAATTAAATGTTGGCTTTGACAGAAACTTTAACCACAGTGATGCCTTGTATTACGATGTGTCAGGCTTCTGGCAGCAATCCGGTATTCCCGGTTCGTTAATGATTCACCCTGTTATGGGACACGCATCAAGGGCCTTAGTAGGCATAGAAGAAACTGCCTACAAACCTAAAGAAGGTTTAATTAAAGTTTACCCGAACCCGGCTAACGATAAAATATTTATTGCCACGACCGGACTTGACAAACAAAACACTTACGAAATTGAATTGCATTCGGTTTTAGGAGCTCAACTGCAATCGGTAGTTCTTGAAAACGGACAAACAGAATTGAATTTACAAGAATATGCTGCCGGACTTTATTTTGTGGTATTGAAACAAAACAATACCGTTCTGTCGCAGCAAAAATTCATTATTTCGCGTTAAGCCATGACTACAGGGCCTGAAACCGACGACTTTTTAGAGGAAGAAGACGATCGCGAACTCTACGAGCATCATAATATTAAAGTAGATAAGGGTCAGGTGATGATGCGTATTGATAAATTTATCATGATACGCATTTCTAACAGCACACGTACTAAAATTCAGAATTGCTGTGAGGCGGGTAGTGTTTTAGTTAATGGCAAGCCAGTAAAATCCAATTACCGGATAAAACCTTTCGATGAAATCTCAATCGTACTCACCGTTCCGCCACGCGATGTAGAAGTTGTTCCGGAAGATATTCCGCTGAATATTGTTTATGAAGACGAATACATTGCCTTGGTAAATAAACCACCGGGCATGGTAGTACATCCGGGTTACGGTAATTACAGAGGCACATTAGTAAATGCATTAGCTTATCACTTTAAGAATTTACCCACCTCCAAACAAAAAATCGGACACGATATAACACTTGAAAGACCGGGCTTAGTTCACCGTATTGATAAAAACACATCAGGTATTGTTATTATTGCTAAAACCGAATTGGCCATGACACGCTTGGCTAAAGATTTTTTTGATCACACCATCGATAGAAAATATGTGGCGTTGGTGTGGGGTAATTTAAAAGCTGATGAAGGTACTATTACAGGTCATGTTGGACGTGATTTAAAAAACCGAAAGGTGATGACAGTGTTCCCCGACGGATCGCATGGCAAACACGCCGTTACACATTACAAAGTAATTGAACGTTTTGGTTATGTAACTTTAGTAGAGTGTAAATTAGAAACCGGAAGAACACATCAGATACGCGTACATTTTAAATCCATTGGCCACCCGTTATTTAATGATAATGAATACGGTGGTGACATTATTTTAAAAGGTATTAATACTTCTAAATACAAACAGTACATCAATAACTGCTTTGCCATGTTACCACGCCATGCCCTGCATGCAAAAACATTAGGCATCACCCACCCTATTAACGGTAAAAAATTATTGTTTGAAAGCGAGATTCCTGCCGACATGCAAAGTGTTATTGATAAATGGCGGAAATATGCTTCCAGTAAAGAATTTGAGGTTGAAGATTAGTATTCTATTTTATTAGGGGCTTACCGCCGAAAAGGCGATAAAAAAATCCTAAATAATATTTCCCAGAGAAGATTGTCTTCATTCCGCATCATCTTTAATTAAGTATCTGCGCGAGGGATTGCAGCGGAAATCCTTTTTGCCTGCCTCTTGCAAAAAGATTGCAGCCCTTCGACAAGCTCAGGATAAACTCCAAGCACGTCCGCCTTTGGCGGAGCGCCCTAAATCAAAAACCTGTGAAATAAAATCTGAATTGAAAATTAAAACTCCGCTAAGACTGTTTGCGAACCTTTTACCACATCACCGATTTTTACTTTCACCTTCACATCTAATGGTAAATATAAATCCACACGCGAACCAAATTTAATGAAGCCCATTTCCTGGCACTGAGAAGCTTTATCACCTTCTTTGCAATACCAAACAATACGGCGCGCTAAAGCTCCGGCAATCTGACGGAATAATACTTCTTTGCCGCCACTGTGTTTAACAACCACTGTTGTACGTTCGTTATCGGTACTTGATTTAGGTTCCCAGGCCGCTAAAAATTTCCCCGGG
>Ga0154020_10007892_pt1 | contig 12381 bp, 5 predicted proteins | sample Klosneuvirus_201_FD_109709 | JGI IMG/M metagenome (GOLD analysis project Ga0154020, IMG submission 109709) | Active sludge microbial communities from wastewater, Klosterneuburg, Austria - Klosneuvirus_20160825_MG | ecosystem: Engineered > WWTP > Aerobic digester > Activated sludge | place... | reverse complement strand
TTAATTCTGTGAACAAAATAGGTCAGGGAAGCAGCCTAAATGCGATCGCCAATGGCGTCGTTGCTGGAACCGTTGCTAGGGAAGTGCTTCGGCATTCACCCTACCCTTACGGCACCAATCATTCCCATGCAACAGGCAGCCCCCATGCACCGGTCGGCGCACACGCGGTGAATCCTGGCAATCAGTATAGTGTTGGCGTTACCATGAATGATGGCAGCCAAACCATCATCACGCTTCCTGATGCAAGCAATTTCCAGCAAGGCGATAGGGTTCAATTAATTGATGGTATGCTGGTACTGGATCGGTAATGAAAGTTATCTGCGTTTAACGTGGGATCATCAATCTGACCATTTCTTTATATAGCAGCAATGGCATATGCTTTCTCAGACGATGCCAGACAATGGAGAACTAGAGTGAATTCTTCTACCCTCGAACAAATTGAATTACCGATTGAAGGGATGACCTGCGCTGCCTGCGCGTCACGGATAGAAAAGAATCTGAATAAGCTCCCTGGCGTCGAAGCGGTTGTCAATTTTGCCAACGAAAAAGCGCATGTCAATTACGATGCCACTCAGACTGGAACAGATAAACTGGTCAGAACAGTAGAAAAAGCTGGCTTTCATATCGCACCACAATCGATTCAGCTGCAACTGCACAAAATGACTTGCGCTGCTTGTGCAGGACATATTGAGAAAGCGCTGAATCAATTACCCGGCGTCACAGCTACTGTGAATGTAGCTACCGAAACAGCCAAAGTCAAATTCATACCAGGTCTGGCAACCATCGATGACTTGATCAATGCCGTAATTCGCGCTGGCTATGATGCCAGTGTAATCAATGCATCAGATCATGCGGAAGAAAAAATCCGGCGTTTGGCTGCTTATCAAGCTGAATTACGTTTATTCTGGGTTTCCGTTGCCCTCACCTTACCGTTGGTACTGCAAATGGGTGCGATGTTTTCAGGTCACGAGATGAACATGCTCCCCGGTTGGTTGCAATGGCTATTGGCAACCCCGGTACAATTCTGGATTGGACGGCGTTTCTATATCGGAGGCTGGCATGCCTTGCGCAGTGGTGGAGCCAACATGGATGTGCTGGTTGCATTGGGCACCAGCATGGCATACTTTTATAGTGCCATCGTCACCGCTTTCGGGTTGAATCAGCATGTCTACTTTGAAGCCAGTGCGGCCATTATTACCCTTGTTTTATTGGGCAAATTGATGGAAGCGCGTGCTAAGGGAAAAACTTCTGAAGCAATCGAAGCGTTGATTAGATTGCAACCCAAAACGGCCCGCATTGAGCGCAATGGTGAAATTGTTGAAGTGCCGGCCAGTAGCTTGCAAATCGATGATATCTTCATCGTACGTCCGGGCGAAAACCTGCCTGTTGATGGTGTTGTTATTGAAGGCATTTCCAGCATCAATGAGTCCATGTTGACCGGTGAAAGTTTACCTGTTGGCAAGCAGGCAGGTGCAAAAGTGTTCGCTGCCACCCTGAACCAACAAGGGCTGCTCAAATGTCGTGCAACCAGCGTGGGAGCTCATACCCAATTGGCAGCCATCATCCGTTTAGTAGAGGAAGCGCAGGGTTCGAAAGCACCCATTCAGCGCATGGCAGACACCATTTCTGGCGTGTTTGTGCCCGTTGTTGTGGTCATCAGCATTTTCACTCTGGGAATAACCTGGTGGCTCACGCACGACTATGTTTCTGCTCTCATCAATGCGGTCTCGGTCCTGGTTATCGCCTGCCCTTGCGCATTGGGATTAGCCACCCCCACCGCTATCATGGTCGGCACCGGACGCGGCGCGCAAATAGGCGTTCTGGTCAAGAATGCAGCCGCACTGGAACATGCCGAAAAAATTCAAACCATCATTGTCGACAAAACAGGCACCTTGACTGAAGGTAAACCGGAAGTTACCGACATGGTTCCAGCGGAATCCATCCGCGTGCAGGATCTGCTGCAAATCGCCGCTTCATTGGAACAGGGATCAGAACATCCATTGGCTCGGGCAGTTCTGGACAGCGCACAGAAAATGCATAGGCAACTTTTAACCATTCAAGATTTCTCCGCGATCACCGGCAGCGGCATCACAGCCCGCATAGAAGGCACTCAATATCTGTTAGGATCACCTAAATTTCTGACTCAACAAGGCTTCACTTTGGATGAGCAACAGATCTCCGCTCTGCAAGCAGAAGGCAAAACCGTCATCGGAGTGGCATCCCTGTCTGAACATCACCCCCAAGTACTCGGCTATCTGGCTATCGCAGATCGCTTGCGGGATACTTCCCTGAAAGCGATTGAGCGCCTGCAATCGATGGGGATTGATGTGGTGATGCTAACCGGCGATAATGCCATCACTGCCGCCGCCATTGCCAAACGTACTGGCATTACGCACTATCGCGCGGAGGTCTTGCCGCAAGACAAAGCTGCTGAAGTAAAAAAATTCAAAGCCAGTGGTCAATTTACCGCCATGGTGGGCGATGGCATCAACGATGCGCCAGCCTTGGCAGCAGCTGATGTCAGTTTTGCCATTGGCGCCGGCTCGGATGTCGCCATTGAAGCGGCTGATATTACTCTGATTCGCAATGATTTGATGAGTGTTGCCGATGCGATTGCCCTGTCACGCGCCACACTCAAGAAAATTCGCCAGAATCTGTTTTTCGCTTTTGTCTATAATATCCTGGGCATCCCTCTCGCAGCGGTGGGGATGCTCAATCCAGTCATCGCCGGTGCCGCCATGGCGATGAGCTCAGTATCCGTGGTCAGCAATTCATTGCTATTAAAACGCTGGCAACCCGATCGTTAAAAACTCATTTAAGGAAAATACATCAACATGCAAACCACCACCATCAAGATAAAAGGCATGACCTGCATGGGCTGCGTCAATAGCGTTAAATCCGTACTGACCAATCTGGCAGGTGTAGCACAAGTAGAAGTGTCTCTCGACCCTGCTCAAGCCATTATCCAGCATGATCCAGCTAAAACCAGCCTCCACCAACTCCATGAAACCATTATCGATGCCGGTTTTGAAGTAGCATCGTCATAGAAATAACTGCCAGCAATCCACTACCACGACTATTTAGAATTTTTGGATGGTAAAAAACAACTTATCGCTGCAGGTGTAAACGCAAACCCTATACACTGTTGACAGCATTTCGTTAAATGATCGCCTGAAATCAGCGATAGGGAATGGCTTCTAGCCAATCATCTATCAAGATGATTGTCCATTGTAAAACCAAGAAAGAATTCGATTCTCATACGGACAAGATTGTATCAATAGGCTGATTTTTCCAATAACTTACTATTAGCAAGGCTAATAAATGACAACATATCAACTACAACCAGTGACAAGTATAAAATTTCTAAGCAAAAAAATGCATTGGATCACTGCAATTATTACGACCCTCATTTTACTTAGTGCCATTGGTATGGACGTACATGCACATACACCGCATGATCCGGTATTTGGTTTGGGAATATCTCCAAATTTTGCGAATGACAAAACCTTATTCGTAGCAACCGATGGAGAGCTAACTGATTGGAGCTATCCAGATATTATGAGATCGACCAATGGTGGTTTAACCTGGAACAAACTCCCTAATGGAATGGATAATCGAGGCAAGTTCTCTTCCATCCGCGTCTCACCCAACTTTAGCAGCGATAATACGGTGTTTGTTACAACATTTGGCATTGGTCCTGGTGTTTATAAATCAACAGACCGCGGAAACTCTTGGCAGCCTTTTAATATCGGCCTTTTGAATCGACATGTAACTGAATTAAAAATTGCCAGATCGGGAGCCTCAGATTATGTGCTTTTCCTGGCACCTGGCGGTGGTGAACTATACCGAAGTTCCAGTACACAAGCGGACTGGACCATAGTACTAGAACCATCTAGTTCAATGGTCAGCGTAATTGCCGTATCACCCGACTTTACGCAGGATAATACTGTGATTGTAGCAAAATCTACTGGAAATCTTCTTATTTCGACTGATGAAGGTAATAATTGGAGTGACATAGGAAACCCAGTAGGTACGAAAATTCATGGCATAGCCATCGCACCAGGTGGTGCCAAGGAGATATTCTTGGCCACTAGCAATGGGATTTTTTATAGCGATGACTGGAGTAAAACATATACATTCAAATCTAGCAATCTGCCAATTGGAATCATCAACAATATCGCCGTTTCTCCTAATTATTTATTCGATAAAACAGTGTTTTGCACTACCGCAACCAAAGCTGTATACAAATCAACAGACCGTGGCAGTAGCTGGGTGCTCCATAAGTCAGGAGCTGTAATTACCGGCCAAGCACAGACAAAACTCGCAGAATTCAGCGAACTGCAAATATCAAATACGTTCTCAACGGATGGCGCAGTTTTTCTCTCCGCGTACGATGGATTATTCATCTCGACAGATGGTGGCATTATATGGACTCAAAAACAAACTCGGCAAAACCTAGTGACGGGTTTGGCATTTTCCCCAAACTTTAAGGATGATAGAAGAATCCTCGCGACTACTTACTTTGGAGGTGGTTATTATACTTCAGAAAATAGCGGCACCACGTGGACTCGTGGCTCGCCTATTGGTTGGGAAGGAGTTGCAAACAACGGGCAACTCTCTAGTTTTAATGTTGATTTTGTGCAAAATCATACAAGTACACCATTAGCGGTTGCCGCGGCGCATCATTCAAAACTGGGATTTTCCAATGATTATGGGAAGAGTTGGAATATATTATCCATTCCACAATTTCCTGACATCGCAGTCGGTAATGTTTTTGTCAACGTATTTGCGCTATCCCCAAACTTTGATATTGACCAGGAGATCTACATTGGATCAAATACACAAGGAGTTATTCAAACAACTGATGGAGGAATCAGTTGGCGGGCAACAGGTGAAGTGACAGCGAACAATAGCATTAGCACTATAGCTGTCTCACCCAATTATGCGAGGGACAAAACTGCTTTTACAGCTAACATTTCGGGAGAAGTATGGCGCACACAAAATGGGGGCGACAACTGGTCACGTATCGGATCGGATTCGATCATTACACCAGCTACGCTCAGACCCTACATGTGGATTGCCATTTCACCCCAATTTGCCACCGACCGGCTGGTCCTCGTTGGCACGAATAATGGTGTATTTCGTTCGACCAACGGTGGAGACAAATGGGAACCGATCACCAATCCCAGAATCGGACCATCAACCGTGATCCAACAGATTGAGTTTTCTCCCAACTTCGGCAATGACAATACAGTGTTTATTAATGTTCGGGGCAAAGGTCTGTATCGCTTAAATATGAGTAATTTAGGATGGGTGAAATCGACAAGTAACGTGGGTTTGTCGCTACTTAATAAAAATATTCAATTTACCGAATTCCGCATATCTCCCAATTTTGCGCAGGATGCCACTCTAATAGGTGCTTCAAGAACTAATGTATATATATCAACGAATGGTGGCCTAACCTGGAAAGAAACCGGGCATCCTCAATAAGATAAACTTTATTTTTTATAGTCTGCAATCCTAAAAGGACAACTACTGAGAAGTAGACTTGGCACCAATATAAATACTGTAAACCGCCCTAGTCATGGAGTGATTTACCTTCAATTTTAACCGCATCGCGAAAATCTCGGGGGCTTGCCCCCGAGCTGCAGAGAAATAGTCATCATGTATTCAGGCTGATGTATCACTTTGTATGGATTCCGGAATACCGTCATAAAGTATTTATGGAACCATATAGAAGCAAGTTAAAAGGCATTATTGGCAAGATAGGGTATAACTACAATATAAAGATTGTGGAATTAGAAATTCCAGTGGATCACATTCATATGGTAGTGAGAACGGATCCGAAGATTTCGCCAGCATATGTCATGCAGGTAATAAAAAGCATATCAGCCTGAGAATTTTTTCGTATACGCCCAGAGATAAAGAGAAAATATTTTTGGGGAGATAAGTTATGGATACAAAGCTATTTTGTTGAAATTATAGGTAACGCTAACAAGGAGGTTATTCGTCAGTATGTACAAAATCAACTCAAAGTGATGGATGAAATGGAAAGGAGGTTTGGGCAACTACCGCTCTTCTAAAACTCGGTCGCTTGCGGTCGAGTTCTTTATAGCAGCTCACGTGTTGAAGAATATCTGCTGTTATCGGAGCTTGTTACTTATTTAATATTTTTATTCAATAGATCAATGTCCTTAAACAGAAACTTCATAAATGACCAAGGAGTTCCATCTCCTATCAATTACACCTCAAGTTTAATCAATCCAGCAATAAACTATTCGATTAATTTTTACAAACGAGGTACTGTTCATGATGTAAGCAATGGAGTCTTATTAGTTATCAATTATTCAGGCAGACTCCCCAATAACTTACCATCAAGAAAATCTACAAATGACACTATCAATTATGAATAAAAGATTTTTAAGCAAAAAAGTGCAATGGATCACAGCGATTTTTATCACTCATCTGATGTTTATTGTCACATGCTTGGATGTACTCGCACATAACCCGCACGACCCAGTATTGGGTTTGGGGATATCCCCCAATTTTGTGAATGACAAAACGCTATTCGTGGCTACCTATGGCGAGCTGACCGATTGGAGTTATCCAGACATCATGAGATCGACCAATGGTGGTTTGACCTGGACCAGACTGCCCAATGGAATGGACAATCGGGGCAAGTTTTCCTCCATCCGCGTCTCGCCCAATTTCAGTAGTGATAATACGGTATTTGTTACAACACTGGGCACGGGTCCTGGTGTTTATAAATCAACAAATCGAGGAAATTCCTGGCAACCTTTTAATACGGGTCTTTTGAATCGGCATGTCACTGAATTAAAAATTGCCAGATCGGGAGCCACAGATTATGTGCTTTTCCTGGCACCTGGCGGCGGTGAGTTATACCGGAGCTCCAGTACACAAGCTAACTGGAGCATAGTACTGGAACCATCCAGTGCGATGATCAGTGTAATCGCCGTATCGCCCGATTTTATGCAAGACAGCACAGTGATAGTAGCAAGAACAACTGGAAATCTTCTGATATCTACTGATGGAGGTACCCAGTGGAACGACAAGGGAATTCCGGCAGGTGCAATCATCTATGACATTACCATCGCACCTGGAAATGCCAAGGAAATATTCCTAGCCACCAGCGATGGCGTCTACTACAGTAATGACAGGGGCGACACCTTCACGCGCAAGCCAGCCAATCTGCCAGTTGAGATCATCAACAATATTGCCGTTTCACCTAACTATCTAATTGACAAGACGGTGTTCTGCACCACTATAACCCATGCTGTATACAAATCAACAAACGGCGGCAACAGCTGGGTGCTACACAAATCCGGGGCTGTCATTACCGGCCAATCACCGTCAATACTCAATGAATTCAGTGAACTGCAAATCTCAAACACCTTCTCGACTGATCGTGCAGTTTTCTTTTCCACGTACGACGGATTATTCGTATCAACGGATAGCGGCGTTGTGTGGACCCAAAAACAAACCCGGCAGAACCTGGTAACGGGCTTGGCATTTTCCCCACATTTTAAGGATGACAGAAGAGTCATTGCCACTACTTATTCGGGCGGAGGGTTTTACACTTCTGCGGATAGTGGCTCCACGTGGGCTCTTGGCTCACCTGTTGGTTGGGAAGAAGTTATCGACAAAGGCCAGCTTTCCAGCTTTGATGTCGATTTCGTACAGAATCACGCAGGAACACCCGTAGCCGTCGCCACCGCGAATCATTCAAAATTGGGATTTTCCAATGATTATGGGGAAAACTGGAATGTATTATCCATCCCACAATTTCCTGACATTGCGGTCGGCGATGTTTATGTCAACGTATTTGCGTTGTCTCCAAATTTTGATATTGACCAGGAAATCTATCTGGGATCACGCACACAAGGTGTTCTACAGACCACGGATGGCGGGATCAGTTGGCGCACAACGGGTGAAGTTGCAGCGAACAAAGACATTTCCAGCATCGCTGTCTCACCCAATTATGCGAAGGACAAAACTGCCTTTGCAGCTAATATTTGGGGAGAGGTATGGCGCACACAAAATGGGGGCGACAACTGGTCACGTATCGGATCAGATTCAATAATTACACCGATTACACTCAGACCCTACATGTGGATTGCCATTTCACCCCAATTTGCCACCGACCGGCTGGTCCTCGTTGGCACGAATAATGGTGTATTTCGTTCGACCAACGGCGGAGACAAATGGGAACCGATCACCAATCCCAGAATCGGACCATCAACCGTGATCCAACAGATTGAGTTTTCTCCCAACTTCGGCAATGACAATACAGTGTTTGTTAACGTTCGGGGCAAAGGTCTGTATCGACTGAATATGAATAGCTTAGGATGGGTAAAATCGACAAGTAACGTAGGATTGTCGCTACTTAATAAAAATATTCAATTCACCGAATTCCGCATCTCCCCCAATTTTTCGCAAGATGCTACTCTCATGGGCGCCTCGATGAAGAGTGTGTATATATCAACGAATGGTGGTTTAACCTGGAAGGAAACCGGAAAACTTCAATAGAATAAACCTTGTGCTTTTAGGATTACCTCGCATTTAAAAATCTCTCTCTTTTTTTGACAACTAACGAAGCGGCAGCTTTGTTAGGGAAGCGCTGATTAATTCAACGAACGTGATGAAAGGCGAGGCGCACGGAACGCAACAACCGAGACATATCAATCTGATAGGCGAGGGAGTGAGTACCGCGCAACGAAGCAATTCGCTCGTGCAGTCAATTAATCAGCGCTTCCTTAGTTGTGCTTCGATAAAAATCAATAATCGCCCCATTGTGCTATTAAGCAGATACCGATATGGCCATAAGCCGCAATTGATGTGAACAATTGCCCCCCTCAGTGACCAAGACGGCTTTTTGTGTTTTCACTGCATACTCACCAATCTCCTATCACTTCGTTTTAAGCAGCTTACAAGCTAAGGAATAGTTAGCATTATTAAAGCTTGTTACCTACTTGATGAGGTTTTTGCAACAACCTCATGATTTTAACTATCAATCTTCATAAAAGATTGAGGAATTACACCTTCGATGCATTACACTCCCAATGCATTAATTAATCAATCCAACAACCAACTATCCGATTCAATTCTCACCAATGAGGTACTGCGCATGACGTAAGCACGTGAATTCTTATTAATCATAGATTATCAATCAGTTGCACAAACAGCCCAATAACTTGCCATCGAGACAATTTACAAATGACACTATCTATATTGAATAGAAAATTTTTAAACAAAAAAGTGCAATGGATCACAGCGATTCTCATGACTCATCTGATGTTTAATGTCACGTGCATGGATGTGCTCGCGCACAATCCACATGATCCGGTGTTAGGTTTGGGAATATCTCCCAATTTTGTAAATGACAAAACGCTATTTGTGGCTACCTATGGCGAGCTGACTGATTGGAGTTATCCAGATATTCTAAGATCGACCGATGGTGGTCTCAGTTGGACAAGACTTCCCAATGGCATGGACAATCGAGCCAAATTTTCTTCTATTCGCGTCTCACCCCACTTTAGTCAAGACAATACGGTGTTTGTTACCACTGTTGGCAATGGGGCTGGTGTTTATAAATCAATAGACCGGGGAGATTCTTGGCAATCTTTTAACACAGGACTTATTAACCGTCATGTAATGGAATTAGAGATTGCCAAATCAGGCACTGATACTTATGTACTTTTTATGGCGCCTGGCGGTGGCGAACTTTATCGCAGCACCAGTATACAAGCCGACTGGACCAAAGTGCTCGATCCATCAGGTTCCCCTATCGGTGTCATTGCTGCATCGCCAGATTTTATGCAGGACAGCACCGTAATGGTAGCAAGAACAACTGGAAACCTTCTGATATCCTCTGATGGAGGTGCTCAGTGGAGCGACAAAGGAAATCCGGTGATAGATGGGATCATTCATGACATAGCCATCGCGCCAGGAAATGCCAAAGAAATATTCCTGGCCACCAGCGAGGGGGTCTTCTACAGCGATGACTGGGGTGACACATTCATCCAAAAACCTGCCAATTTGCCCATCGAAGCTATCAACAATATCGCTATTTCACCCAATTATCTAATTGATAAAACGGTGTATTGCACTACCATAACCCAGGCTGTTTATAAATCGATAAATCGCGGCAACACTTGGTGGCTGCATAAATCAGGCGCTGTCGTTACTGGCCAGGCACTGACTAAACTCGCTGAATTCAGTGAATTACAAATATCCAACACATTTTCAGCGGATGGCGCGGTTTTCCTGTCCGCATATGACGGATTATTCATCTCGACAGATGGCGGCAAAGTATGGTCTGAAAAACAAACTCGGCAAAACCTGATTACAGGTTTGGCATTTTCACCAAGCTTTAAGGATGATAGAAGGATCCTTGCGACTACTTATTTTGGAGGAGGTTTTTATACTTCCCCGAATAGCGGCGCCAAATGGACTCGTAGTTCGCCCGCTGGCTGGGAGGAAATATCCAACAAAGGTCAGCTTTCTAGCTTTGATGTCGATTTTGTACAGAATCATACAGGCTCACCGATAGCGGTTGTCACGTCGAATCACTCGAGATTGGGATTTTCCAGTGATTATGGAAGGAATTGGAATAAAGTGTTATCCATCCCACAATTTCCCGAGATCGCAAGCGGTAATGTTTATGTCAACGTAATTGGGTTATCTCCAAATTTCGATATTGACCAGGAAATCTATCTAGGATCCAGAATACATGGAGTGCTTCAATCCAAAGATGGGGGAGTCAGTTGGCGCTCAACTGTAGAAATCCCAGCCAAACATGATATTTCCAGTATCGTCACTTCTCCCAATTATGCGAGTGATAAAACTGCTTTTGCAGCTAATTCTGAAGGAGCCGTATGGCGTACTCAGAATGGCGGTGACAATTGGTCACGCATCGGGTCGGATTCGATATTATCACTAGGTAACAGTAAAGTTTTCATGTGGCTAGCAATCTCTCCGCAATTTGCCACTGACCGACTGATACTGGTCGGCACAAATAATGGTATTTATCGCTCAATCGATGGCGGCGATAACTGGAAACAGATTGCCAATCCGAAAATTGGACCATCGACTGTCATTCAACAGATCGAGTTTTCTCCCAATTTCGGCAGTGACAATACAGTTTTTGTTACCGTTCGGGGAAAAGGCCTGTATCGCTTGAATATGAATAGTTTAGGCTGGGTGGAATCGACAAGTAATGTGGGCTTATCACTACTCAATAAAAATATTCAATTTACCGAGTTCCGTATATCTCCCAATTTTGCACAGGATGCTACTTTAATCGGCGCTTCAAGAACGAATGTGTTCTTATCAAAGAATGGTGGGCTAACTTGGAAGGAAACCGGACATCCCGAGTAGTACCGGCTTTGTTTTTTTCGTATCGCGAAAATAAAGCATCCTCGCCGCAAGGGGCGAGGATTAAATAAAACCACGCCAGCATTTCGCTCCCTAAATATCATCAAAATATCATGGCATTCCACTGAAGCGAAATGCTGTATTTTAGTAGCATAGCAAATAACACAACACCTCAAACTGTCCGTCCATAAGAATCCTTAAATCTTACGATATCATCTTCTCCCAGATAGGCTCCTGACTGAACTTCTATTAAATGCAAAGGAATTTTACCTGGATTCTCAAGGCGATGAGGTTTTCCCAGGGGGATATAAGTCGATTGATTTTCGGCAAACAACATTTCTTTATCTTCCACGATCACTTTAGCGGTACCACTCACAACCACCCAATGTTCAGCCCTATGATGGTGCATTTGTAGCGAAAGCTTTTCTCCCGGCTTAACCATGATTCTTTTGACTTGGAAACGTTCCCCCTTATCAATCCCCTCATACCAGCCCCACGGACGATGGATTCTCAAATGATCCAAGTGTTCCTTGCGTTGACTGGATTCAAGATGCTGAATTGCGGTCTTCAGTTGTTGAGTTCTGCTCTTGTGCATTACCAACACGGCATCCGCTGTTTCTACCACGATCACGTCATCCAGGCCGATCACCGAAACCAGGCGGTTCTCTGCTCTAATATAGCTTCTATGTGTGTCGATAACCAGCGTATCTCCGCTGGCAAAGTTACCATCAGCATCTTTTGTAGCAATCTGCCAAAGAGAATCCCACGATCCCACATCATTCCAACCAAATTGAGCCGGCACAACGACAGCACGGTCCGTTACTTGCATGATCGCATAGTCAATGGAATCCGATGGACAAGACGTAAACGCATCTTTATCAGGCAGTATAAAACTCAAATCCGTGGTTCTATCCTGCCAGGCCTGTTGCACGGAAACAAAAATGTTCGGGCGATGGCGCTGCAATTCTTGCAGATAATTCTTGGCAG